>Ga0157372_10000492_pt1 | contig 43560 bp, 51 predicted proteins | sample C55metaG_FD_115307 | JGI IMG/M metagenome (GOLD analysis project Ga0157372, IMG submission 115307) | Corn rhizosphere microbial communities from Kellogg Biological Station, Michigan, USA - C5-5 metaG | ecosystem: Host-associated > Plants > Roots > Rhizosphere > Soil | place: USA: Michigan...
CCAGCTACCAGCTCGTGATTGTTCTTCAGGTAGTAGGAGATGTAATGCTGCTCTGTTGCATTCAGTTTACCTTCCTTCACCTCACGCTTCATCTGCTCAGTCAGGTGCGCACGCAGAGTGTCCATATCGGACAATGCAGAGCGCAGCTCGGGAGTGACGAGCGAAGGATTCTCAGAAGCACGCAGGATAGCGCGGCTGCTGCTGGCATGGATAGCCTCATGCAGGAACACACGCAGCTCGTGACCGTCCATGCTACCAATCACGTCAGAGATGTTCATCTTACCTTTGCCCACAGCCCCTTTAGGGAATGCGAGGCGCAGGTGCTCACCCGTAAAGTCACGGCTGTTCGGATGGTAGTGCGCCCGGAAGTTGGCCTTGCGGTCAAAGTGGATTGGCACATCTTGAGCATTGTCAGCAACTGCATCCATGATGGTGCGGTACTGTGCAGGGAAGTCTTCAGGTAATTTACCCTGAGACGCCAACTCATCCAGACGGTCCATAGCGCGGGACATAGCCGGACGCATTGGGATACCTTCGACCAGTGATTTACCGGCACGGGCACCCATGACTTTGGCACCAGCTTTTGCTTGATTGGTGTTGACTGCTTTTGCTTCCAGCTCCGCATAATCCACACTACCCTGTACAGAGCGAGCCGGGATATTGTCGAAGGTTGCAACGTCATCATCAAGGTCACGGGTACTGTTCGGCATCACCGGATTATCCGGGTCCACAGTCAGGTCCGAGGCTTTACCCTCAACCGTCACTGGAGTGTCATCAGCCAGATTAGGATGCACGCCTGTGTCACTTGCGTAACGCGCTGCATCTTCATTCAGGTCAGTGTTGTTTGCTCCACGGTTCCCATCGGCAGCGGCGGCACGTTCAGCATCAGCTGCAACGTCATCCACCGCCCGGTCGGACCGGACGGCTACGCGGCCAAAGCCACGCTGTAACAGGTGGGTCATATCCAGAATGCCCGTACCAGCCACCAGCGCAGATGCAGCCGGGGATTGGCCCAGCTGGTCAGCGGTATAGACAGCACTCGCCACATCATAGGTGTCGGCAGCGATACGCAGTGCAGTTGCACCGGTACGGCCAATAGCACCTTCCTGAACGAATGGGATAAGCATTGACGGGGCATCGGCTACCAACATACCAGCCATACCTGAGATTGGGTTAGCGGCAGCGGTGGCCAGCTCCTGACGTACTTTTGGAATCTGTGCCATACGGTACTGGTATTCCGGGATGGACTCAGAGCCTTTCAGCCACTTAATCTCATCTTCATCAGGGCGCATCTCTTTGACACGCGGGTCATTCGCCATGAAGTCAGTTGCTTTAAAGTTTGCGTCTGCATCGAAATCAGGAGCCTGCAACTTGGTAATCAAGCCACCCAGCACAGACGCCTTGGCACCAGCCACATAACTCTGGCCCATACCAACGTTAGCCTGCTGTGCAGTCAGTCGTCCTGTTTCGCGTGCAACACTCTGCACACCGTTGTCGGTGGCATCGTCGTAGTTCATCATAGGGGTATTGCCTGCGGCATCCCCAGCTTTATCATTAGCCTTGATTGCAGCGGGGTTGCCCGGCGCACGGGTAAAGTCTACCATAATAATCTCCAAAGATAATGATAAAGGGGCGGCGTACCGCCCACATTGTTTAGTTCATCCGATTGGTCAGAGCCGCGATTGGGTTCTGTGTTGGGTCCGTTTGACGGGAGCCATCCAGAGAAGCCCAGCGGTACAGACGGTCGAGACGGTCCTTGTTACGGATACTCTTCTCGGTTCCACCTGCATCCGTGAATGATGGCAGACCTTTGAGGGTCTTAACCACTTCAGGATAGTCAACCTCGTGACGCTGGTACTTACCCATCACCTCAGCCATTGCTTTCGCATCAGCAGGGCGCTGGTACGCCATATCAGCCAGCATCGGCAGCGTCGAGTCACCGCGTACACCGGAGTCCTGCATGTACTTCTTCGTCATCGGGATGTACCGAGACTCATACAGCTCCTTCAGCTTGACCTGCGCCTCACCCTCAGTCATCCGGTCCGGCACGGCATCGCCAGAGGCATTATGCCAACCGTAGCCCACAGAGCCATTCGACTTGGTTCCCTTGAAGCCTTCATAGCGCATGGTGTTAGCCAGCAGACCATTGAAGACGCTCGGGTCCAGCCCAACGTTGTTGGTGCCAGATACAGCCATTGTCTTATAGCCACCACGGTCATGGTCCATAAAGGTGGCGATGTTCGTACCAGCTTTAGCGGCACCGTCTGCACGCTGCTTATCCACCATCGCTGCATAATCAGACTGAGCCTGACGTGCGATGACATTGGCGGGTAATGCGATGCGACGTGCTGTGTACTGACCATTCTGACCTTTCACAGTCACAGACATGGTGAAGTCACGAGACAGAGCACCACCAGAGTTCGGGATAATCTGTACGCTGTCCATGTTGTCCACGTTCAGACCTTGGGCCTCAAACGTGCTGGAAACGGTCTTCTGCAATGCGTCACGATAAGTGCTGGCATCAACACCAGTAGCCTGAGCGTAAGTGTCCAGAGTGGCACCGGGCGGCAGCGTAATGTTGCTGTTGAACCGACCAACTGTAACCGGGACTGTACGGGCCTGAATGTTGCCGACCAGCATCTTGTTAATCGTCTCCGGGGATTTACCCGAGAGCAGACCACGGTCAGTATCGCTGAGGCGGGTGTACTCCGCGTACAGCTGCTGTTTCAATGCAGCCCGTTGAGATAGCTCAGAGTCTGTAGAGAGCGGGTTAATGCGCTGATACCACGAGAGGGCTGAATCTGTGTTCAACATATTCTCAGTAGGTGCGCTCGGCACATCCTTGTACATACCCGAGTTCTTCTCAATAGCCACGCGCTTGATTGTGTCAATCACGTTGTTATTGGCGTTCTGCGGGTCTTGCTCAATCGCAGACTTAATGATGCCTTGCCAATCTTTTGGAATGGTGTTCATCAAAGTGCTACGCGTCATATCGTCGCTGGCCTGATACATGGCCATAAACCCTGTGACGTTCTCCTGCACAGACTGCGGCATCTGGTAGGTGGTATTGCCATTCTCATCGGTGACAGGCTTCATCAGAGTGCTGAGTGTATCCAGCTGGTCTGTCATCTGCGTACCGACGCGCTGCAACGCCGTCTTCACAATCCACGGGTCGTTACCCTGTGAGCCAGCGGCCAGCATCTTCGTGTTACCTTCCATAGTGTTTGGGAAGGCTTCCTGAATAGATGACTGAATCTGGCTGCGGGTTACACCCGGCGCTGCACTGTGCAACGCTTCGACGGATAGGCCACCACCCTGCTGGGCAGCGGCAGTCACGAGACCCTGCATCTGTAATTTGGGAGTCTGCTCCTTGTGGACCTTGTTATAGAACTCCATCATCTGCCCGGTGCTAATCCGACCAGAGGTCTGCGCTTGAATCAGAGCATCCTCAAAGTTCTTCTTAGCCTCGCCCTGCTGATATGCCGGGAGGGTGCTGATGTTGTCATAACGGTTCTGCAAGTCCATGATGGTCGTACCGGCCTGCTGCGCACCAGCACGATTCCACTCAGAGTGGATTGCGCCAGTAAGGGCAGGGTCAGTTACGCCCATGATACCGGCTGCTTTGCCTGCGAGGGCATTAATATCATCCGGGTTATTCATGTTCTGAGCAGTGGTCAGGAACAGGTTATGCAGCTGAGATTTCTTCTCATCCTGAGTCAGCGTAGTATTGCTGGCGACCATGTTTGCTTGGTCTTCCAGATAGTGCCACGATTGGTCGAAACCAGACACTTGCAGACCATCAAGGAAGTTCTGCTGTGCTTGGAATCCACCCTGCTCGACTGCACGAGTGTTATTAATCTTCGCCTGACCTAAGCGCGTCTTGCGCAACAGGTTCAGAGATGACTGTTGTGTGTTATCCAGAGAACGGGCCACGGCACCGACAGTATCGGCATCCATGTGTGGCAGGTAGCGGCCCAATGAGTTGAGCAGCTGCGCGTTATTCTGGCGCTCTTGATGAAGAAAGTCTTCATCGGACATACCCTGCATCCCGGCCTGTTGAGCACGGGTGGTAATGCCAGCTTGGAAGTCGGTCAGGTTCTGCTGTACAGCGGCACCGAGGTAGCCTTTCTGGTACGCATCACGCATAAAGATATTCTGTTTCGACGCGGCGCTATCTGAGTTCTTCAGTGCATCCGGGTCTTGGGTTGCGTCAATCTGGCCCTGCGCCGCAGCGCGTTTCTGGCCTTCCTGAATCGCAGGTTGGAACGTACCCATGAAGCCGTTGAGGAAGCTACTGATAGCCTCATTCTTCGCATCATACTTCGGTTGTACTTCCTGAACTTGAGGGGCAGCAGCGCCAACCATGTAGTTAGTGCCGCCAATTTGCAGCTCACCGCTACCGGTGTTAACGTCTTGGCGTAATACAGGCATCACTGCCCTCCTTGTTAGTTACCCAGCAGATTGCTGGATTGGAATTTGAAGCTCAGACCAAATGGATTCTTTGCAGCATTCGGGTCTGAATTAAAGCCTTGATAGTCGTAGGAACCTGTCGGCGTACCCTGCGCAGCTGTAACAGGAGCGCCGGGTGTTGTGCTGTTCGTACCGCTGGCGTATTTACCCGCCATAGAGCCGAGCACTGTACCGGCTGCGCCCATCAGGGCATTATCCATCACTTCACTGGAATGGTCTTCCACCGCATTCTTCAGCGAGTTACGGCCATTCGTGGTAATCTTCTCCAGCATGATGTTGCTCTGGTCGATTGCACGCATATAGTCGTTCTGCTGAGAGCCTACAGCCTGAGACTGTTTCTGGTTTACGGTGCTGATAGCGTCATTGACACTCGCTCCGATGGTGTCGGTCCCTGCTGCCTGCGCTGTGATTTGGTCACGCGCAGACATTCCTTGCAGGCCCACATTGTACAGAGCAGCTGTCGTCTGCTCACGCTGTTGTGCGCGTTGCAGATTAAGCTCAGTCGTCTGTTGCAATGTTTCGTACATGACTTTCTTGTTGTAGTCCTGCACCATCTTATTCTGAGCGATGCTGGTCTCAGCTGCGGCCTTAGCCTGCTTTGAACCAGCATACACCTGAGACGCCACCTGCGCCACTAATAGCCATGCCATTTATACCCTCCGGCGGCGCTGGTTATAGCGCAGTAGATAGCTGATATCGAGAAAGTTCATATCGTGTGTACCGTCCGTGCTGAATGTGACGTCAGTCGTATCAGCAAGGGTTCGGCACGGGATAGTCACGTTTGCCTGTGAGATGATTAACGGTCGGTCCGGCACCAGCTCTGGACTGTTCATAAACAGCCCGGTGTAATCGGCAGTGTTATCCACGTCAGTACGCACGTCCTGCACCCGAGTACGGAATACCCCGGTGTTACGCACAGCCACTTCCATACGCACAAGGCGTACATGACCTGAGCCAACTTCCTTCCCATTCTCATCTTTCAAGATTGGGGAGGTAGGTGTCAGAGCACTGTTGAACTTAATCCCGGCCCAATACTGACCGTCCGGCACACCCAGCTCCACCATAGCTACCCACGTAGTTTGGTTGATGCTGCTGATACCAGCCTCTTCAGTCGCGGCGGTCCCGGTGGCGAAAGCGATACCCAGCTTGGCTCCAGCTTGAATTGCAGCCCGGAACTCCCCCGGCACAGTGAACGTACCACCACTGATGGTGATAGTGCTGTACAGGTCGAGATAAGGCAGCTCGGAGTTGGTCTGGTTATCGTAACCCTCACGCGGGTCAATAGCGGTGACATAGGTTGTGCCTGAACCATTGAGGAACAGGATTAACTTCTCACGCGCAAAATGACCGGCCATTACATCCAGCGGCATTGTCCAGCGGTGCCATGCAGCCTGCTCTTTACCTTCGCTCGACCACTGGTACTCATGCACATACAACTCTTTGGCGTTGCCACCAGAGAAGACACACATGTTGACCACGTTCGACGCGGCGGTGAATCGGATATCACCAGCCAGATACTCGGGGATATGCCCGGTTGCATCCTGTGAGACGTACTGAGAGGTCGTGTACTGCGATGGAATCAGCTCAAGCATACCAGAGTAGTTGCTGGACCGTTTGAACGGATACAGCACTGTCTGGCCAGCCTGCATAGGACTGATGCGGGATACGCAGGATTCCTCACTGGTCAGGGAGATTGCAGCTGTAGTTGGCGTCAGGATATTCCCGCCTCCAGACACCACGGCCTGAATCGAATCTCCGAAGAGAACGAGGTCACGGTTGAACTGCATACCCCGGCGCAGGACTGAGTTCTGGCTGGAGCCGATACCGATATCAATACGGTCGGCAGATTCCAGCTCGGTCACTGTGCTACGGAAGAATCGGTACGGGTTGCCCGAGCGAGACATTGTGATGAACGCACCCGACAGGAGCACTAAGCGGCCCTGATAGGTAGTCATCCCGGTGATTGTGCCTTGGTCCAGAAACGTTGGCTTCTCGTTCGTCTTGTCGTCACCAGCGAGACGGCCCTCAAAAGCGGGAGCGGTCATACTGTCAACGCTGAGAACTCGTGGCATGTTGTTGATGCTGCCCGGTGAATCAAAGGAGCTATCCTCAATCCACGAGCGGGTAGGCTCATCCCAACGATACCACGTCAGGGCGTTTGCATCAGTACCGACGCTGTTCAGCATACCGTTACCACCAGCCGGGATAACCGCTGGCAGGTCTGCGATGGTGCTGACGTTGTGCGTCTTGCTGTAGCCGACATAAGAGATGCCCGAAGTCGAGGTGACATTCACCACGGCGGGGCCGACGACATACAGATACATATCCTGCTGATGCACTTCGATACCAGCGGCCTGCAATTGCTGAACCAGCTGTGAGGTGATATACGTTGGCACAGCCTTCTCAACCACAGTCGGGTCAGTGGCGGCATCCTCTGCATTCGGGGTCTTGTAACTCACAGTTGTGGTTACACCACCTCGGGTCACAGTCAGGTCATAGGTCTTGCTGAAGGCACCAACTTTCGTATAGTACCAGCCCATCGTGTTAGGGTCACGCTTGTTAGCGGGAGGACCACCAGCGGAGGGCTTTTGTTCAGTGTTAAGGATAAACGTCTCACCCGACACAGAGGTGCTCTGGATGGACGTAGCGCCAGCGGCGGTGATAAAGTAATTGTCCTGACCAGACGAGACAACAGCTGTGCCGTCTTTATTCAGGAGCCACCACGCGCCAGTGGTTGTGTTGATTACGAGGTTGCGGCCATCGGTCCCACGCTCCAGAAACTGTGTGTACAGGTTCGTGTTGGATAATGGACCAAAGTTATATGCTGCTAACTTCGGAGTGCCGGGGCGGCGGCGAACACTGGTCACAGGGTCCGACAACATGTTGTCTTGGATTGTGACCTGACCATCCAGCCGTAGACGCGCCACCTGCTGTGATACGCCCTGTAAGAGGCTCTTATAAGTGCCTTCTAAGCTGGAAGCCATATGCTCTCCTTATACGAAACGGGCTGAGTTGACCTTCTTGAAGCGCCGTGACTGAGCCGTGCTGCGGGATTGGTTACGCGCATGTTCACGGAACAGCAGACTGTATGCTTCATCAGAGTCAGAGATGAGTGATTGGAAATTGCTGTCTACACCGATATCATTACGGTAAGTCTCAGCGGCCACCCGGCAGGCGATGTACTGCGCTGCATATTCTGGCAGGTCTTCGAACTCATAGTCGATGTACGCCTTCAGGTACGTGCGCTCGGTGAAGCGGTTGCTCTGCTCCAGCAGGTTGAATAACCAGCCGTCACGTACAGCATACTTCTGACCGGCTTTACCATAGATAGCCAGTGCCTGTGCAGGCGGGGTGATGCGGTTGTCAGCGGTCGGTGTAATGGTCTGCTCAACAGTGTTGAACCACCAGCCTGTCGCAAGCAAACTGCGTCGATGTTGTGCTAGTGCAGACTTCACGATACCTGCACTCGGGTTGCTGGTGCTTTCAGAGACGACCTCTGATTCACCGATGGCCCGGAGGGTGATGTTGATTGCCTCCAGTAATAGCATATTGTCTCCTTGCGACACTTAACGGAATTGGCTGGCGAGGTGGGATTCGAACCCACTACCCTCGGCTTAACAGGCCGCCGCACATACCACATGTGCTTCTCACCAAATAATATTTATAAGTGCCTCCGCAGAAGCACTGAAAATATTACTCTTTGACTTCAGCCTTTGCAGGCTTACGCGCAGTGCGCTTAGTCTGGACGACAGGAACGTCGCCACGGATACGATTTGTTGCCTCGCGCAGATGCTTACGAGACGCTGCGATTTGAGCGTGATGCTCCGCAGTGTAGGTTTTCAGTACAGCCATGCTGCCTCCTTGACAAAATGGGAGCCTCATTGAGACTCCCTTGGGATTAGGCGTAGGTGAACTTCACCACGACCGCAGTGTCTGGACGACGCACACCAACGGTGTACATTGCGTAGCAGTCCAGCACGTTGCTGAACTGGCCACGGTCATTCCAGAAGTCGGAGGTGAACGCTTTCGCCTCGACAGTCACCAGAGTCTTAGACTTGGAGAAGATGACCATCTTGCACTTCGCATCCTCTGCGGTCACGTTGAACGCGGAACCGAGTGGGTGGTCAGTGATAACGCCTTCCGGGAACTCCAGGAACTCCACGACCGGGATACCGTTCATGGTCACGACACGACGACCTTTGTAACCGTCATCGTTGGTCTGGCCATACAGGTTGTTGAACAGCTTTGGATGCTCCAGCAGCACAGAGTATTCGTCGGTGCCAATCAGAGTAACCATATCGTTCAGAGGAACCTTACGCTTAACCAGCACGTCGATACCGTCACGATGCGCTTTGTTGATGAGGATGGCATTAGCCTCCAAATCGTCCTGAGTCTGAGCGTCAGCCTTCAGGGTAACGTCGATTTCAACGCCGTCCTTGAACGCAGGCTTCAGGTGCTCTGGCGCTTCCCAGCTACGGGCTTTCACCAGCTGGATTGCGTGGGCTTCGTCAAAGGTTTCCGCGAAGGAAGTACCGTTGTTCATACCCATCTCACGCAGGAAGTCCGGCGCGGTCCAATCATCCTGATAGTCGATTGGGTTACGGATGTAGAGAGTGGTATCAACCACAATCAGCATTTTGTCGTTCTTAACGCTTTGTGCTTCCAGCGCCTGACCAGACTTACGGCCCTTAACGACAGAGTTCGCCAGACGGTCAATACGGTAGGTATTGGAACGGTCAGCGGTAGAACGCTGCGCAGACAGGCCAGTGAAGATGGCATTGTACTGGAACGCTGTATCGACTTCATTCTGATAGACTTCCAGATGGATATCTACATCAGAATCGGCACCGCCCCAATGTGGACGAGTCAGAGCACCTGCATAAATGGTATCGGCCATTTTAATATTCCTTGATTATTGAGATTATTTAATTCCCTGCATACGGCCAGCCTGACGGCGACGTACCAGAGTATCATACTTAGCTTTTGCAGGACCAGACTCGAATGAGCGGTTGCCTACTTCAGCACGGAGTTTTGCGAGTTCTTCACGGAAGCCAGTGCCAGACAGCGCACCATTAGCGACAGCGCCGCCGCCTGCGATATGAGTACCCGGAACCGGGACCAGACCAGAGGACTTAGCGAACTCCATAATCAGCTGACTCGCCCCGACAAAATCTTCGGAGTCGGCCAAAGCCTCAGCTGCTTTCTTCAGATGCGCTGGAGCGTGCTGCTGGAAGGTAGCATTGAAGTTATCCCAATTCTCCTTACCGCCAGCTGCTTCATGCACCTGCTTGACTACAGATTGCACACGTTCACCTGTGCGCTCAATGTAGGCTTTGGCCAACTGTTCGACGTAGCCAGCGTGCTCACCAAAACGCTCTTTGATGTACGCTGAGTCAACCAGTGACGCGTCATTGCGCTCATAGGCATGGGCCAGAATACGGTCCACATCCTGAGCATTCAGACCAGCAACCTGCTGCATCATTTTGATACCGGCATCAAGCACGGCGTCTCCAGTCTGCGCCAGATTCTCAGAGTCGAGGCTAGGCTTCGCGTCAGGTTTGTCGCTGTCACCCTCACCCGGTACGTCTGTAGGAGACTTGTCCTGCGCACCCGGCTCGCCTGCTTCTGCTTTCAAGGCCGCTTGCTTTGCTGCTAATTGCTCGGCCATAGATGGCTGCTTCGCTTCTGGCGTACCCGCCTCCACTGCTGCCGATTGGCCTTCAACTGCCTGCGCTGCTGCGACTTCTGCTGCTTCTACTGTCATAAATTACCCTTATTGAGTTAGGCCCAGCTGGTCTGAGTTAAGCTGTGCTAATTGTGGATTCGCGCCCTGCTGTGCCATAGCCTGCTGCTGCGCCTGCTGTTGCTGCGCGGCGGCATCCTGCTGTTCCTGCAACGCCTGCAATTGCTCGGCAGTGTAGGACAGAGATTCACGGTCGATACCGTAGCCCTGACAGAGTGCATCCATAACGAGGTCTGGATTGAATCGTGGCGACGCCTGAGACAGCACTGGCAGAACCAGCTGTACGGCGTTGGCGAGATACTGAAGTTTCTCCACGTTGGCCTGACGGTTCAGCGATGCGAGACCGACTGACACATCCAGAGTTACACCCTCGACGTTCAGCACAGGCAACAGGCGTGGCTCTTCCTCAATAGCGAGGATATGGGCCAGCCGTACATGCAGCACCTCTGAGAGGTTGGCATATACGCCACCGAGCGTCTGGTTAGCCTCACCAATGTTGGCGCGGATTTCCTCTGCGGTTACACGTTCAGCGTCACGGGTGTTACCAGTGTACATGAATGCGATACCCAGCTGTTGCAGCAGGGCGTTAATATCGTTCATGACTGCGGCCAGTTTCTGCGCATTGCCACCCTCGTGGGCTACAACACCGTTACCAGCTACACCAGATTTACCAGCGACATACTCACCGACTTCAGCGTTAGCCATATCGTCGATATCAATACCGGCACCGGGGTCTGTGATGTTGACCAGCTTCATCATCTCAATCTCATAGAGCAGAGAGGATTCAGACAGCTCAGACAGACGGGCAAAGTCGCCAGCAAAGTCTTCAACATGACCCCTACCGTAGTGCTCACCTGTAATCAGGTTCCACGTCAGCGGGATGTACGGGCAGAGCATTTCAGGATACACCGACTCAGAGCCGATGCCATGACCTTCACACTCCTGCGTAATCACGTAGACTACGCGGCCATTGCGATGCTCACGCTTCATCTTCGTGTACAGCTCAACGTCCTCATACGGGTCCGTCCGGCCATTCAGGAAGGAAGTGCGGAATGCTTCAGGCACGTCAATTAATGCAATGCGCTCCTTCAGAATCATCAGCATGACGTTCCCGCTACCATCGCGCTTCACGGCGTAATCCCGCACGGAGTACGTGTGGAATCGCTTAGTCGTGGGGTCACGATACAGCAGGGCGTTACCTGTGATAATCAGGAGTTTGGTTAAGTGGTTCAAGGCAGAGTAGCCTGCATTCAGGAATACCCGAGCAGATGCCCGTGTCTCCAGACCAGCGAACATGCTGGCTGCAACCTTCTCGTCTGCTCCCATCTGCTGCGCCATCTCAAGCATGGCCTTAGTCTGGCCAATCTCAAAGAAAGCGTTGTTCTGCGGGAACAGTGCCTGTGTAACTTTTGATGCGAGGTTGTTCACCAGCATGGCACCTTTGGACTGATAATCACGCTCTAAGGCGTAGCGAATACCAGAAGTTTGTGTGCTCGTGCTAGGGAACACGCTGGCGTTGGTCCACCGAGCGAATTGCTCACTGGAGTTCAGCACTTGCGTATCCTGAAACTTTTCGAACAACGCTTCGCAGGTTTCGAGTTTACCGTCCATTAGCGCCTCCCGGTTAGCTTAGACCGAGAGTGCTGGAAATCAGCGACTTACGATTCTTTTTGGAAGTGGTGGACAGACCTTCGTCAGCTGATGCAGCAGTACCGCCAGCCGTCACAGTAGCCACGTTGTCGAGGTCGCCTTGTGAGTTCAGCTGGTCCTGTGCCTGTTGAATACGCAGAGCCTTGTTGCTGGCTTCCTGTTGTGCTCGGGTCTGAGCTTGCAGGGCAGCAGCTTGGTCTTCAGCAGCGGTGGCACCGGTCAGGTCGTCAATGATACCGAGCGAGTTCTTAAACGCCTTCTTCGGGTTCAGCGATTCTTTGAATGCTTTGGCCGGATTCAGGGCGGTTTTGACTGTCTTGGTGAATTTCTTTAAGCCTCCACTCATAGTGGTTTCTCCATCATGTAATAGCGGTTGCGGTATTCGTAGGTTGAAACCCGGCTGCTGATGCTGTACCACGCGGCACCGTTCTGCTTCGCCAATTCACGAAGAGACCGATGCACGCAGCGCATTCCAGCAAGCCCGAGTCCTGAGCCAGCGAAATGAACGCAGCAAAGCCCGACGCCGTTGAAATGTGAATCTTCAACGAGGCCGGGCATAAGCGTTATCAATGCGACGGGTTCTAATTCTTTGAGTACCAGCATCCCAATCAATCCTTCGGCTTCCTGTAGGATACGTCGAAGGTGCTCATGTTCCTCTACGCCATTGGCTATGCCATGACCATAGATATGGAACTGTTCGATGTATGGTGTTAACTCAGATGAGTCAAGCATCATGGTTTGGAATGACATAGTTTGTCTCTCTATAACGTGTCTCACAATTGCATGAGTTTGATTAAAAGATGTACAGAGGGAAGGCTGTATCTGTAAGGATAAAACCTGTCCCTCTACAACGTGTCTCTTAACAGAAAAAGAACGGTGAACTTTTGACCAGTTCCAGATTCAGGTTGCCTTGAACCGGAGACGGAATCTCAGAGGTATCACCACCCATCGCCTCAGCTGCGGCCCGGATAATTTCCAGTGGCTCATGCTTCGTGTACAGGTCATAGAACGCTTCACGAATCGCTGTGTGCATCTCATCACAATCAGCAGCGTGTGTCGCCAGTGAATCGTGAATCGGCACCAGTGCTCCAGAGAAGTACAGCGCAACCATCATCAGGTGTGTGCTGTCCATGCTGTGAACAAAGTTCGGCGCAATGCCAGACGCTGCTTTACGGCGGTTGTTCAGCGTGTAGTCGCGGTTGTAGGCTACGACTTTTGTCAGGCCCATACTGCGGATGTTCACGCGCTGCTCTTCCGTTGTGGTGTAGCGGTTAATCACTAGCCCACCCAGCGGCGTCTCCCACTCCAGATGATTCTCCAGTGGGATTGTGCGGCACACCTGCTGCAAGAACTTCATGGCCCGTGCTGCTGCTGGCATGGCGTCTTCGATTGACTGACGCATCAGCGGAGCGAGGAAGCCGGACAGCTTCATCATGCTGAACTCTTCCAGCGGCTGATACCCTTCGTCACGAGCACCCAGCAGGATGTAATCAGAGCAACTGCGCACGGTGGCGCTGTAGAAGAAGGTCATGCTCGGACGCTTCGTCATGCTGCGGGTGATTTCATTCTCCTGCCAATACTTCGACTGCACCACGGTATCCGGGTTGCGTCCGGCCACCAGCACCTTCGAATCAGTGCGACGTTTCACGTCCATGTACAGGTCAGCTTTCTTGTCGTTACCATCCCAAAACAGGTTGGTCAGCTTACCGCCCACTTCATCTCGCAGCATGGCTGAGAAGTGTTGGCCACCAGAGTTGGTAGCATCCATAGCGATTGGGAGGTGCGATACAAACTCTGACGGGTTGCCAGACTGAACAGCATTAACCAGCTCGATACAAGCGGCCAAGAAGCACCACGGAGAGTCGGCATTCTTAAAAGAGTCCGAGTCAAATGGAGAAGTTGCAACGCGCTCAATCTCTGCATAGTGCAAATCAACCCAAGCTGCACGCTCTTCGAATAAGGCTTTGTCATAACCAAACGTAGTGGCGACGTTAACTTTGAGCCAGAATAATCCCCGATTTCCCAAGGGCTTACCCTCTGCGAATACAAGTAGTGCCTTCTGCAAATCAGAACCTTGAGGGTTGATTGCTGACTTGAAGTAGACACGGTAGCGCCAATCGACACAGGTCGGGAAGTACAGGGCTTCTTCGTCTTTGAACTCATTACACAGCTCCAGTGTTGTTGCAGTACCGCGCAGCTGAGACACACGCTTGCGCTCGTCGCTATACCACTGACGGGCCAGCGCCTTCCACTCGTCAAAGTCTTCCAGCTCACGCTCGTCATACTTCTCTTTCGGGATACCTTCGAGACGCCACTCCGGTTTCGGAGCCTGTCGTGTACTCGGCATTCCAATCCCGATACCTTGTGCTCGTGCAGCCTGCACAAGGTCCAATACAGCGGTGTTCACTTTGTATGGCGTGTTCTGAATCTTGTTCAGCGCCTTCTTCATCTCAGTCGCTTTCTCAAATGACTCAGCAACTTTGCGACGTAACTTATTGGTAATGTGGCGGTTTTTGTAAGTACCACGGCGGTCAATATCCGTGAGGTAGCCACCGTCAAACATCGTGGTGTGCTCAATCGGCGGGATAATCATTGGTGGCATAACCATCAGCATATCGCTGTGAGTCACTACGTCCACCAGCACTTTCTCCAGCGCCGCCTCCGGCACCAGATAATTCATCTGGTTGGAGTGGGCCACCCACTTGAACAGACCGGTTTCAAACAGAGCCTGCATCAGCAGCTTACCGACCGCGATACACTCAGTGTTGCACCACGGCTCATGGTTCAGCTTCACAGCATCAGCAGAGGCCCGGAGAGTACGCAGGATGTGCGATGCACTGCGAGTGTGCTTCTCCTTCATGTACTCATGCACCCGGTTGATGTAGGCCGGTGCCGCTACTTCCAGATTGCGGTTCAGAATCTCAGCCTGCACGATGCGGCCTAAGCCAGCCATCAGAGCCTGTGCTGATGATTTGGTCTGCGACTCTGCGCAGATGCTGTCCAGTACATACACCAGAGAGGCAGTGGCCAGTACGTCAGTCTCAACGAGACGGAGATACTTGCGGTACTTCCCGCCTTTGCCCGGTGCTTTGTCGTTCTTAACCTTTTCAATCTCATCGGCTACAGTGCCGAATGCTGCGCTTATCAGACGCGAGACAGGGAGTAATTCAGATGCGCGGCCCTTATCCAGAGCATCCTTGACTGCCTTGCGGCTACGGTCAATGGCGCGGGTTCGTGCTGCCTTCTCAATTTCGAGCTGGCGTTCTACTTTTGCTTCTGTGATGTTCAAGCTATTCTTGGCCGTCTGCATCTGATACTCCTTAAAGGTTACGTGATTTCCACAACTCATACATTTCGAGGTATGCTTTCGCATCCTCCTGACGGCCCTCTTCGACCGCCAGTTCGTACATCATTCTACACCATTCACTCTGCATAGCAAAGCCCTTTGCAACGCTCAAACAGAGCAATGTAGGCATCGGACTTGTCCAGCTCTTGCTTTGGGTCATCCTTCTGACCGGCACGGAGACGATACTTCAGTCGGTTGCCTAAGCAGTAGCCACGGAACTCAGCCTCCGTCATTGACCGGGCGATAATCTCAATCGCTTCAATATCCGGGAAGAACTGGTAATGCTTTGGCTTCGCTACCACATCAAATTCACCTGCGGGTGCAGGAGTCGGCGTGCTAACCACACGACAGTTTTCACGGCTGAACAGGCGGCGTTTACCATTAGTGTCCTTGAGGGAAACTGCATAGTCATCGACTGCCAATACCACGCCAGTTACGCCGTAGAAGTTAATCATCTCAGGATTGCAAAATACAACAGTGTCACCTACTTTCATTGTAACCTCTTGATTATCAGGGTGATTTAGATACATACAAGTGCCAGCACAGGAATGCTCCGGCATCCCTACATCTTTCGCATACTGACAACCGCCTTCACATTGTGGCGCTTCTGTCATGGCTTCATCATCCTCGCTGCTTCGCGTCGGGCTTTCACCTCGGCACGGCGTTTACGTTCACGAGCTGCACGAATCTCGCGCTTGTCGTCTTCCGACTTATGGCTGTGATAAATCAGGTCAGTCGGCTCTTGCTCCAGATAGTTGCCTACTCGGTGGAGCGCGGCGGCAATCGCTTTGCTGTCTTGCATTGACCCGACAATCCAGCGGCCAGCTGCTGATGCAACCTTACCTTCGCCGCCATTGCACGAGCGATGAAGAGCACCGCGAATGCGTCCAGAAATATGGCAGTGGTCCACAACAACACTATCACCCTTGTTCCCCTTAATGCTGAAATCCAATTCGCCTCCGCAGAGTGGACATACGCCACCCTGCGCCTTCGCCAGCTGCATCCCTACTGCTCGGAGCTGGCCACGAGTTATCTTGCGCAGAGCCATTACAGCTGCACCACGAAGGCACCATTAGGGCGCTGGTAGTGCTCAACCGACTCAATCTCTTTGCGGCTGTGCCAGTGGATTGACTTGCGGATAAACTGGATACGGACCGTCTTCGGCCCGATGCTCACAATCTCACCGATAGCGAATGGCTGTGCGCCACGACCGCCATGACCGAACGCTGCTTTCATACCGACTTCTGCGGTTACGCCAAATGCGTCAATTACCATTCCAGACCTCCAATTGATTCCAGTTCAGCCTGCTCACGAATGAGGTCGGCCATGTAGTCGCGCAGCCGGTCAGCTGCTTCCGGTGACTTCTCACGCAGACTGTTCATCACAGTTTCCAAATCCTTGAAGTTGTCTGCGTAGAAGTATTCTAATGCCTTAGCTTTGAGACTCTTGATTGTCGCCATTTAATGCCTGCTCCTGCACCCATTCCAGATGCTTGTTGTGGTATTCGTGAAGCTGCATAAGCCACCCTAAGATGGCATCATCAGTCACGACTTCCATAAGGTAGGCGTAAGCGGAATCATCTTCGGTACGGCGCAGCCACACCATCTCAGCCTCAGCCAGTACATTCTGGCCAATCGCTGCGTATGCCCGGCAGACCATGTTGGCTGCTTCGGACTCGGTGGGTATATCCTTTAATGCTTCGTAAGCGGCGGCGGGGCCACACAGCTTACCTTCGAACTTCTGAATGCCTTTCACGTTGTCGGCGCTGTCACCCATGAGCATCTGTGCCCAAAAGAATGCAGTGCCTCGCCCTTTGCACCGGGCATTAGCCGGGGCGTCAGCATCCCAATACAGGTAGCCGTAGCGATTCTCAATCGTCACCACCCGGCCCATCTGCATATCCCACCACGGCCCCGGCGTTAGCCGCAGGTCTTTATCGGCAGAGGATACCAGCCCGTTGTCGCCCAGCTCGTGAGCATGGATGATAATCAGGTCGTCGGCCTCAAACCAATCAGACGCCGCCACAGTGATACCCTGTTCAGCGTACTCACTCGGATTGGTCAGCAGGTGATGCTTCAGCGGCCCTTTGAGAGGAAGCTCCTGACGGGTCTTGCGCTGGTCCTGATAACGTTTGACGGTCGGATAGAAGTAGCGATTACACTTAGCACAGTTTGAAGGCGTGATGAACACCCGGCACTTCTTCGTACCGGTCAGGAACATCTCAGTAAGCACCAGCTGATAGAAGCGACGTATCGCTGTCTTCAGGGTCTTTACCGTGGCCGCTGCCTGATAGATGGAGAAATCCGCATCAAGCAGCAGTACCTTATCCCCGTTCTCGTCCGATTCAAACTGCGGCTGTACACCCGCCAGCAGGTCATCAAACATTAAGCCGCCTTAGCCGTTGGCAGTTTGTCCAGTACAGACAGAACGGTCAGGAAGTTGAACAGGTCATAGGTCAGCTGAGGTACGTTCGTCTCTTCAACAGGAGCGTGAACGTGGCCAGCGAGGTCGCCCAGCACGGTGCCGATTGTACCCATCGTGGCTACCGCAGCATCAAGGTCGCCGCTGGCCGCCAGCTTGTCAGCAGCCGTGCGGATATTCTGACGGTTCTCTTTGACACGGGCGGTCAGCTCACGCACCGGGATACCGTAGAGATTGGCCAGACGGTACAGAGCAGAGCGTGCTTTCTGAATACGGGTCCGGTCGTAAGGGATAGAAGTTGCTTCTGCATACACGATTTGGAAGATGATTTTATGCTGCATTAATTTTGTCCTCAATGGTTACGTCAGTTGGAGCAAAGCGCATACGCACACCGGAGTCGGCCCAATCTTCTGCCAGCTCACGCATCAGGGCTTTGCCCTCTTCACGCAGGTTGCTCTTAATGGCTGTCTTAATCTGGTCATGCGGTGCCTGATGCTGCATGGCACGGCCCAGCGGTGACAGTGCTTCGCCACGCGCTTTCAGACGCTCAATATCCAGAGCATACATGGCAGCGGCTTCGTCAGATACGACGACAGTCAGGGTGGTTGTCACGGTTACGTTATACGTCTTGCTCATGCTATCTCCTTGATGATGAAGGGCTGTTACCAGCCCCAATCTGATTGGTTAACTACGTCCGACTTTCAGGCAGTCGGTGCCGCTGGTGCAGTTGGTGCAGCAGGCGCTGCCGGAGCAGCTGGAGCTACAGGAGCCGCAGGTGCAGCCGGTGCCGCTGGAGTTACTGGAGCAGCCGGGGTTTCCGCAGCCGGTGCAGTTGGCGTGGCCGGTGCAGCCGGGGCCAGTTGCTCTGGCGTTGGTACACCACCTTCCAGCAGCTGTTGCAGAGGTGAGCCGTTGTAGTCCACAGCCTTCAGGATATCTTCCTGAATGAAGTTCTTGCTCTCACCCTTGTCATTCTTACCTTCAATGAACAGGCTGTCCCACGTTTCCTGAGTTGGGTTAGCCCACAGGAACAGCTTCAGTTCACCCGGCTGAACCTCTGGCACCACGATTGGCTCGCCTGATTCAGGGTCAAACTTCGGCAGCGCGGTGATTGACGCATAGTTGATTGCGTTGAACTCTTTACCCGCCTTGCTGGTCTCTTTGGTGACTTCAGCGCGGAACGCTTGGCCCAGCTTCTGAGCAGCGTGACGCACATCGCCTTTGCGGTTCAGACGGTCGAAGAAGATTTTGAACTTCGCCTTCTCACTGTTGCTCACCGCCAGCAGCATTGAACGGTTACGCACTTCTTCACCGTTCGGACCGTAGATGATGAAGCCGATACGGACATTCAGCATCGGTGGACGGCCAGTTGGCTTACCCATGTACATCGGAGTGCGCTTACCGTACTCAACATATTCAGTGAAGCGGATGTTGTAGTCACCAGCTTCCAGCAGAATCTTTTCAAATCCACCAGTGCCAGTTTCGGTCATATCCACGTCTTGAGTTTCCAGCGCGGTGTTTACCAGTGAGTCCAGATTAGCCAGTGGGTTGAATGGAGTAGTCATAAATGTATAGCCTCATGCAGTTTGATTGGATTTGATGTGCTGGTGTAGACGGCACCAGCTCCGGTCTTCTCTTACTCGTGACTCTTTAAATCAGGCAGAATCACAGCTTTTACTTAGTGTCAACACTTTTAATGCGAACACGTCTCAGGGTATGCCACGGATACAGATAGCGGGAGCCATCAGAGAAGTAGACGGTCAAGCCGCCCATACCTTCCATCGTACCCTCAACTTCGAACTCTACTTCGTCGAACTTCTCACCTGTCTTCAGGTTGTGGTGCATCTGTGTGAACAGTAAGTGTACCTTTTGCATTGTGCTCTCCTTATTGAATGTGAGCCAGCTGGATGACCAGCGTATCGAAGATAGTGCTGCGCGGGTCATTGGGCTTGCGCTCAACGTGGCAGAACATAATCTGTGAGGGTTCGTTCTGATAACCGAGGAAGCTGCTGTACTCGCCGCCTACCTTGTCGGTGCCGAAGAACGCCCCGTTAACGATAAGGCGGTCATTATTAAAGCGACAGATGTTGTGCTTATCGCCCATACGGAATAAGCCAACATGAACGCCCAGCTGCTGCGCTCGCTGGTCTCGGCGCTTCTCCAGACCTGCTTGGCTCGACGCCACCCCAACACCATGCTCGTACAGTACGTTCGTACCATAGATGTTGTCGAGGTGGAACGCGCCTCGCGGAATATCGAACCGGACTGCCTCACCATACATCGCCTCACTGATTTGTTTCACTGCGTTATACATCGGCCAGCTCAGATGCTCCTGACCTGCCATGTAGCTGTTCATGCCGTGGCCATCCCAATCGTGGTTGCCTGTCACCATGATGACCTGCACCTCAATCCCGGTCATGGCAATCTTGCCAATCAGCTCGACCAGCAGTTCAGTTGCTTCCTTCATCTGCTCGGCTGTACCCATATCACAACCACGCGCTGAGTTGATGTGTTTCTTATCAGACTCAATCACGTCACCGAGCACCACCAGCTTAATCAGCTCAACGTCATAACCGGCGTGAACATGCTGATTAATCTTATCGACCAGTACATCGCCATACTCTTTGACACGAGCACGGGCAATGGCGCTGTTGTAGCTGCCTGACAGCTTACCGATTTGCAGGTCGCTGAACAGTGCTTCGACTGTCATCTTCTTGCCTGTCGGGTTGTAGCGGCGCGGCACCATCGGCAGTGGGTTGATTTGCAGGTGGTCCAGCAGGGTGCGGTAATCAGACAGCAGCTGGTTCTCATCCAGTACAGCACGCAGGTCACGGCGCAGCTTGTTGTTCTCGCTGCTCATGTTTCGGCTGCGAGCCAGTTCACGAGTGCGCTCAACCGTCTGTGTCACGCTGCCTTCTACTTCTGAGTCATCCATAGTGGATACCCAATAGCGGAGCAACTGAGGCGATACAGGGACGTTCTTGAGCGTGCTTAAATCCTTGGCGGCTTTGCTAATGCTGTTCTCAGCACGTTGCATGGCAGAGCGGATTTCAGAGTTAGCGAATAGTTCACGAATTTTCAAAGGTAAATCTCCATCTGGTTGGGTTCTCTATAACGTGTCACTTTAATACGGGGCAGCTCACAGTCTGCCCTCATTGTCAACGATTAATTTATTTCTGCTTACACCTGTTGACGACTTCGATTTCGCATGGTATGCTCCGCGCCGTCGCCGCAGGCCCACACCCTACTGGTAATCCGGGTCGTCATCTCCATCTCTTATGCAGACTTCCCACATCGCCTGACACTTATCCCGGCCCAGCTCTTCAATCAACTTAGGCATATCCAGCCGGGAGTTGATGCGGTCCATTTGGTTATGACTTCCAGACATACGGACCAGCCGCACGAAGCGACTGTATTCCTCTTTGGTGTATTCCATCATCACTCCTTAGTGAACGTGTGTCTTAGAGTACATGCTCGGTCCCATCTCAGCCGCAGCCGGGAATGGTACGTCTTTCAGGATGCCGTAGTCTGGCCAGAAGGACAGGATACGCTCACGCGCCGTTTCCATGATGCGCTGGATATCCAGTGCTGCCTGACGCCCTACAACCTCATCCGCTGCATCCATATAGGCTGCATCGTGTACGTTCGTCATCAGTGCAACCTTGCCGTCATAGAAGTTGTTGGCAATCAGGTGACGGATAATCATGCCGAAGGCTACGGCCATCATGAAGAATGCCTCGCCCTGACACCAGTAGTTCGCCATCTCAGTAGCCTTGTAGTCCATGACCTTGCGGCCATCACGCCACTGTGGTTTCTGCTTGAACGCATAACGCTGTCCTGATGGGCTGGTCCAGTACCCGATGCGGCTGATGCTGAATGAGCCATCATCGTTCATCTCACGACGCATCTGGCCCGGTAACTGCCCGGTGCGCTCAACCTCGGCCCGGATTACATCGCGGAACTTGATTGAGTCCGGGAACAGCTTGGCTTCGTTATCCAGAAACTCCTGACAGAACTCGACAGGCATACCGGTTGCGAATGCAATGCCCTTGGCTGTTGCGCCATACTGTGCCGCAAAGCTCGGTGCCTTGATATCGGTACGCTTCTGCTTCCACTCTTTGAAGTCCGGCCCGTCCTCGTCCTCAACTGCCAGACGTTTGACTTCCTCATACGGGACGCCGGTCTGGAATGCCAGACGATAGCAGTGCATATCCGTACCTGACTGAAGCAGAGACAGCAGCTTCAAGTCGCCGGTATGCACACAGCCCATCACAACTTCCAGCGCAGAGTAGTCCACCTCAATGATGCGGCCCTGCGGTCCGAAGCGGCTGGTGAACATCTGCTTAACCTTACTGGTCCCGTCTCGCGGCAGGTTCTGTAGGTTCGGGTTCCCGGATGACAGTCGTGTTGTCACGGTGGCACAGGTGTTCAGTCGGTGGTGGATGATGCCGCTGCCGTCTTCCTGCATCGGGATGACGTACTGCAACATGCCTGACTGCTTCTTGACATTGCCATCCTTGTCATACTCCTTGCGGAGGTAGTAGGTGCCAGTGTCTTTCTCCAGACCGGACAGCTCATTCACCAGCTTGGCAGCAGCAAAGCCCTGCGCCGCCAGACCTTTCATTGCATCGCCGCTCGTGCTGTACACCGGGCTACCATCCGGCAGCGCCTGTGCTCCACGGAACTCACCACGGTCGCCATACTTCTCAGCGATGTGGCCGGGCAACTCATTGATGCTGATGCAGCCGGGGAAGTAGAACAGGTCGTCTTCCCACTTCAGCTTCTCCACGTCCGTGTCCTCGCGGTACACCTTCGGCAAGCCCTTGTTCTTACCAGACTTGAATCGCACCACGTTGGAATCGAAATACTCTTCGTAGAACTCAATCCCCTTTTCATCTACGTGTGCAGCAGGCACGCGGCGGGTGCCGAAGTAGTAGTAGTCCTCCTTCTCATACTTGATTGGGTCGTATGAGACGCGGCGGCGGTACTTCACTGGCCCACCGTAAATCAGCGCAGACATGTGGAAGTTGCTGCCCCAATTGAACTCCAGAGTTTCTGGCATCTCCGGCAGCAGCTTCTCCAGCTCCTTCTTCAGCTCTGCAATGCGCTGCTCTTGCTCTGCCTGATTAATCTTGGCCGTTGGCATATTCACCCACAGACCGAACCACTCACAGTATGCAAACGCCAGCACTGCGTCCATGCGCTCCCACACCAGTGGGAACTGGCCACGCTCGGTGAACTTGGCGTACTGGCCGTAGAAGCACAGCGCCGTGTTCGGGATATCACCGTTGACCAGATAGTCATGCAGCAGCATCGGGTCAATCTGGCTGGTCAGTACACCCTGCTCCCACAGAATCTTAACGCCGTCCACCTTGTGAGTACCACCGTACTTCGGCGCTGTCTCATCAAGCGATGGGTACAGGCTCTGCTGGTCCGTCACCAGATACTCGCCGTGCATGGTACACCACACCCGGCCACCGCGTCGCAGGAATGCTTCGAAGGCTTCACGATGGAATTGCAGGAACCAGCTTATCTCATACGCCGCGTTGTGTGCAACGATGAGCCAGCAAGTCTCAGGAATTGGGCACCAGTTACCGTTGCTGGCCAGGAACTCTTCCCGGCTGCTGAAGCGTACCCATTCCGTTGGCAGGACTTGCGTGGTGCCGTCTGGTAGGGCAACGTCATAACGCCATGCTGACTCGACAACATAGTTGAGCGGGCAGTACGGTGACGCTTTGGTGCCGTAGTATTCATGGTTCTCAGTCTCTAAGTCGATGTGCATTATGCACGGGTGTTGGATGGGCTGCATGATTACTCCTTATTCAAACTTACAGATGCCGCCGTTAAACTCCACCTCAAACTGTGAAGAGGCTGGCTGGCCGGATACTGGCATCTTATTCTTCGGCGTGCTGATGCCACGGATATCGGCATACTCAGGCTTGCCCTGCGGGTCCAGACGGCCCATGAATAGTGCAAGGTCCAGTGCGCCCTGTACACCAATCTTGGATTGCTTCAGAGCAGTCAGCGGCGGGTACAGCATATCATAACCCTCGGCTGACATTTGCATGGTGCCGATGATGATGCAGTCATGCTCACATCCCAGCACACGCAGCTCCTGCCACTTGGCCTCAAGGTTCTGATGCTCTGTGTCCATCGTGCCGCCCTTGATGTTCGCCACCATATCCACGATGAGCACCGCAGGCTTGAACTCTTCCAGCAGCGCCGCTATCTGCGCCATCGTCAGGCTGTGCGCATCCTTCACTCGGATGCGGTCCCACTCGCCTACCTTCTTGAGATAAGCCGGAGCAAACTTGCCTTCCTTATGCGCTTCCTTAATCCGTTGCAGCGTCCAGTGAGTAGCCGCCTGATAGATACGCGGAACCGTTCGACTCGCCAGCGACTCGTTAACGAGCCACAGGATAGGTCGCTTGCCATACACATCGGGTTGTTCCACCATCTGTTCAGCCCAATCCACAGCAAAACAAGACAGCAGAGAAGTTTTCCCAGCGTCCACAGGAGCAGCCACAGCGATACAGTCTCCACCTCTTGCACCTCGTACACGGTCTTTAAGGAATGGCAGGAAGCGAATCTTCAGGCCACCAGTTTCATCGTTCGCTGCAAGGATATCATCGACATTGCGATTCTCCCATTGCAACAGTGAGTCCTGAGTTTTCACTGCCTCGCCATACTTGCGCTGCAATGACTTCAGCTCACTAATCAGGTCGATATCGTCGCCCTCGGCATAGCGTTGGTTAACCGCCGCCACCTCGCCGGAGTACGCCATCTCTGCCAGCGTTCGCACTGTGCTGGCTACGTCAGCGTCGGCCACCTTCTGCACCTGCCCTACCAGCAGCCGGATAGCCGCTAAGTCTTCAGGCTTCAGCGCCGCACCGCGCAGGCTCAACATGCTGTTGAAGTTGGTCCACGATACCTCCGGGTCATCCGGGTATGTGCTCCAGTACAGGTTAACCCAGCTCAACATCGCGTTGGTGTCCGGTGCCATCATGCTGCCCGGTATGGATTTGCGCAGGCGGTCCCACACTTTGCGATTACACATCGCCTTGATAATTAGTGCATCCAATTCAGTGCCTCCAGTATTACTGCTATTGTTAAATCTTTCGGGTCTTTGCCATCTACCGCAAAGTCCTGAACCTGCACGAACGGGCGCAGCTCTCGGCGTATGCGCTTCACGCCGCTGTACCCTGCTTCATCTCCGTCAAGCATCAGCAAGACGGGCCAACCGTGCTCGGCAATCCAGACCTTCAGCTTAGAGTCAAGCCGGGTGCCTAAGAGTGCCACGCACAGAATGTTTCCACTGCCAAAATGGTTGGACGCATAGGCCACCTTCTTAGCGGATAATAAGTCTTCTGTCAACACTATGCCCTGTACGGGCTGATTCTTCGGGTGAATAGGGGCGAACGATGACCGCCCGTTGTACTGTATCCATTTTGGATTCTGCCACGGCATCATTGCTCGCCCGAGGGATAGTCCAGATGATACCGGGAACACCATACGCTTTGCTAAATCTGACCACTGTACATCCTCCACCATATCAGGCATCAAGCCTTTGCTCACCAGAAATGCGTAAACTTGAGACTGCACTTCGGCTCTCACGTCAGCTATGCTCATTACGTCTGCTGGTGCAGGCTGCACGGGTCGTGTGTCCTGCTGCACCACAACTTGTACAAATTGCTTGCGCTCCTTCGGCGCAGACTTGCAGCGATGACAGTACATCTCCCAGCTTCCGGGATGGTTGAACAGCACCGCCGCTTTATCCGGGCCGCAGCAGCGAAAGCGTTCGACACCGCCCACAGGCAGTCGTTTACAGGCTCTCAGCCACGGCGCGTCAATCATTAATTAACCTCCAGATAGTTTATACCCGTTACAGTTTCCCGTGCGAAGTCGCGCCGGGCGCTGGCCAATTTCTCACGGGCCTCTTCTTCTGAGTGGCACGTAACCACCCAATCATCATAACCGTTGCCGTCACGCAGATTCCACCAGATGAAGCGGCGCTTATACTGCGGAATAAATACACAAGAGCCGTCCTCTTTTACGACGACTTGGATACGGAATTTAATCACTTGTCATCCTTCTCCAGTTGTCTTGCCATACGGTACAGGTCCGATGCGAGGTCTCGCGCCGTCACTGCGTCCAGCTGGATTGTACGGAAGATACCGTCAATTTGCAACTGCACACAACCTACATCATCCGGGAAGCGTTTAGCCTTGCGGTGCAGGTGGACCGACAACTGACGACGCCCGGTGACGCTCAGATACAGGCCCGAGGTCGGCGCTGGCGGCAGCTCATCATCAGGCTCCACAAAGTTGCCACAGTTGATGTGGTGATTCGCCCACTGCTCCGAGAAGGTGCCAGTGTCCGGCACCTTGCGACCGCGCACCATCTTCGACAGCACCACCCGGCCACGGCGCACATAATAGGTCAGGTCAGCGAAGTCCAGCACCAGTACGTCGCCTGAACGTAGGTAGGTGGACGGGTTACGCAGGGTGTAGCCTTCAGTTACGATAACTTCTTTGGTGCCAGTTTGCTTCTGCATAGTTGTTTCCTCACGATTAGGTAAATTCCAGCGCGGGTCCATACCCGCACGGTGCCATCCCTTTACAGGTTCTTCTCGGCGTGGAGCCGGTGGAATTGCGGGTGCCGATACCCGCCCTGTGTATCCCGCTCCATATAAGTTGCTACCACCCATTTGTTTTCGTACTCCTTGAAGTTGTCAGTGAACTCTGCACGCTGGTCGTCAGTCATGCCAGAGATAGAGAAGCGCGAGCCGTCTTCAGCCTCACACAGCAGCGAGCCAATCATGCCAGCGAACTTGCCGATGCCGGGTTTGTACCCGATGATGCGCCCGTCTACCTCATCGTTAGGCTTCAGCTTCATCCAGCTATCCGGGCGGCGGGTTGGCTCCCACTTGTGGTCAACACGCTTAACCATGATGCCCTCATGCCCAGCGTAGCGAGCCTTGGCAAACCATGCCCGGACCTCTGCGATGGTGTACAGCTCTTCCGTCTCCGGTGCCGCCGTGTAGTCCGGGAAGTTCACCACCAGCGTTGCCATATCCATGCGTCGGCTACGGTACGGCAGGTCTACATCCGGCAGGTCGTAGAACCAGAAGCGTGCCTTGAGCGGCCCGGTGTAGTACGGTGCGTCTGCTTTGCGCTTGCCTGCAATGACCTGCTCTGTGTCTCCAGACAGGTCATAGGGCTTGGTGCTGGCTCGCAGTGTGCGCCGGGTCAGGTCGAAGCTGTCATTGACGCATACGCCCATATCAAAGCGGTTGGTGCCGTAGAAGTGGGACATTTCAAGGAACAGCGCAGAGAACATATCCAGATTGTGCAGTGGTCCACCGCTGGCGCTGGTGAACGTTACAGAAGGCTCATGCTCGGCCTGCCAATTCACCTGCACCACACAGCGGAACTCATCACGCTTGGTCTGGACGATGACAGAGCCATCCTCCTTGAGCCACTTCTCTGCACGCTTCTCAGAGAACTCACCACCTTTCATTACCTGTAATTTGCTCATGCTACCTCGCATAGTGTGACAGTGATTGTTGTGCTTGTGCATAGCTGCACGCTCTGGCGATGAACTCTGCCTTTGCTGTGTCGTAACCCAGCTTGGCAAGGTCTGCCATGAAGTCCGTGTACTCAATCTCCCGCAGCATGTGCTCTGCCTTGTCGGGGCAGAAGCGGCGCACAGGCTCATTCAGTATTAATCCTTCGCGGGTCCGGCGCTTAACCATGCCGCGCTGCAATGGCAACAGCTTCATCAGATGCGGGTCCATTGCGTCCAGCATCTGCCAACTCAAGTCCGGGTCGCGCTGCTTCTCCAGACACAGGAACAGGATGGAGGCCGAAGCCTCCCGCCGCTTAGATGCTAATTCCAACAGTACCCGTCGCGGCATTGCGCACCTCCCATACTTTCTTAATGCCGAAGCGGTTGCAATACTCGTTCAGGCTCAGGCCAACACGCCACGCCTTGCGGCTATAGGTTGCATGTAACTCTGCACGCACAGCGCCCTCATCACAGGTGATTGCAGGGCGGCGGCGCATGGTGATTGTTTCAGGATTCATTTCTACTTCCAGTGGATTGCGATGGTGGCACGGAGTGCGTGCCGGATTGCATGGCGACGGCCTTGACCGTCGTAGTTCAGTCGGAACTTGTACACCCGACGAAATGTGCTTATGATTGCCATAGTGGGTCAGTCCCTATGCTGCGGAAAGTGGTGCTGCTCTGTACGCCGCGCAGCTCGCTGACACGGTGTCCACTCCGCTGCCACGTCTTACCGTAGTTGTCTGTGAACTCTGCGGAGTCCCAGCCGTCCTGCCCGATGCGGCAGCGCCAACGCCAACGTTGCTCCAGCCCGTCCTCATCAACGAAGTAGTTGTGAGTCGGCGCATTCACCACGGCGTCAACCATCTTCGGGTCATCCTTCGGTAACTGCCCGGTCAGCTTCAGACGCATGGCCAGATTCTCTGCCTTGTCGTAGTCCCGGAACGGCCCGATGCGCAGGCCGTTAGGCTGAAGCACCCAATGATACAGGTCATCCGGCGTGCCTTGCTGATACACCACGAACGGGAATACTTCGCCGCAGCTATGGCCTCTCAGCCCACCATTACCTGCTACATGCCCTTTTGTTGCTGCTACACCGTGTGTCATTCTGCATACTCCTTACGGATTTCTGAAGTGATTTGTGCTTTAACATAGTCATAGTGAACTACGCCAGTGCGGCGGCGGCAGAACACACGCAGTGTCTCACCACCCTGCACCAGACTGTACGACAGCCGCTCTGTGCCGTTCTCATTCACTGCATAGGTATGACGCTTGCCCTTGTACTCGAACGAGATGTTGACCAGCTCAGGCCGCGTATGGCCATCCTTCCTGATATCCTGTAGCGCCGGGTTACGTGCCGACCAGCGGCCTGTCCCACGCAGATTGTTGATTGCCTCGGCACCGTACAGGTCCGGGCGGTTCGCCATATCCGCAATGACTCGCATCTCAAGCTCTGCAAAGTTGTGCTCGTGCAGCGGGACACGGAATGGGTTATCCAGCTGCTTCTTCAATTCGACAACCTCATTGTCACGCACTATCAGTGAGTGGCGCAGCCGGTCAGCCGTCTTGCGGTAATGCTCCAGCCGACGCTCAGTGCTCGTCAGGTTAGACTCCAGTACCTGTGTCTTATGCTCCAGCTGTTGAATGCGTGCTGCCTTTGTTCCAAACATTAGCGTGTCTCCTTCATGTACTCAATGAACACGTCGACAATGCGATGCTGCGGAATGTGAACAACACTCAGTGTGCCGTCCTCTTTGGAACAGTAGACACGGAACGTGCCACCTGCCCCACCAGCCCAGCGAATGCGCACGCTCTTGATAGCGGAGGCAAATGCCACCGGCCCAACAGCACGCTGCACAAACACTGGCTCACCAGTTGCGCTGATATACTCAACCTTGACTGACTTGATAATCTTCATACTTGCCTCATTGTGAATGATACCGACATAGCGCAGGCACCCGGCCCACGCTATAGCTAATCACTCGTGCAGTTCTAAGCACACCTGCTCGTCACTGACGAAGCGGCCATCTTCGGTGAAGCTGTAGTCATACAGCGTGCCAGTTGATTGGTCAATGTACGGAGGGAACAGGTCACGCCGCATCGAATCCTCATCTGCCAGCACCAGCACACTGTAGCCACGCTCTGCCAGCACCGCTGCAATCGTGCCGTATGCTGGCTCGTTCGCTGTACGAGCGTTGAATTGTAGCGTGCTGTATGGCGTTATCTTAACGCGCTTGCCTACTTCAAACATGATGCCACCTTATGCAAAGAAAGTTAAGTACACGCCGCGCAGTGCAGCCAGCAGTGAGCCAGTGAACAACTCAGCCACAACCCAGCCCCAACGCTCTGCTACGCAGTCAGCGATGAAACCATACAGTGAGAAGCCGCAGTACAGAACCAGAAAGATTAACTTGCCCATTACTTCAGCACCTCTGCCAGTTTGTTTGCACGGATGCTTGCCGCAGCAGCACGGTTAACGTGACCATCAATCTCTGAGTCATGCTTCTCCATCTCAGTTAGCAGGGCCACCCGGCGCTCGCTGAACTTCTGCTCAAGCGCCTTCTTCTCACGCTCCAGCTCGTTTGCCAGCACGTCCACCTCTTCAACCAGCTTGATGCGCTTGCTGTCCACCTTCACAACGACTTTGTGCAGGCGCTTTGCCTCACGCTGATACTGATTCACTACGAACACAGCGAGTAAGCGGATGATTTTGAACATGGTATAGCTCCTTTGTTGTTGTGGCAGTATGCCCTTATGCCCCGCCGCAGCGAAGCATACAGTCGTACTGACTATAACGTGTCTCACAATTCAAGGCAGGCCAGCTAAGTTACTGACCTGCCAGTGTTATTAGTGCAGAGTGCGCTCGCCCTTATCTACGCTCTCAACCTCGCCGCTCTCCAGATTGGTGCGCTCATACTTACGGGCCTCCAATGGATTCTTCAGCGTGAACTCTTCAGAGACCCGCTCAATCTCCACAGCGTCCTGATTCAGCACGGCAACGCCAGACTCTTTGGCCTGCTTCGCATTCAGCACCTCACCCATTTGGGTACTCATCAGCCCTTGCAGCAGTGGCAGAGCCTCTGCATTCAGTGGACGTGCCACGATACCCAGCGTGCTCAGGTCGCCGCCTACAGTGTAGCCTACGAAGTGTGACGTCAGTGAAGCGTCATCCTTCGCAGTGACTTTGTAGATAGCGGCAGTGGTGGCAGCGGTGGTGATTACGGCGATTACATTTTGAGTGTTAGACATGGTGTTATCCTTGATTTAGGTTGTGGCATGATTGCCGCAATGCCCAGCCGGAGCCGGACATTAAGTTAATCACGCTTCAGCTACGTTGACCTGCACAAACTCGATGCCGTGGCTGTTGACCACGTTCACAGAGTCATAGCCGCCGTGGTCCTCGTTGTCGTGCAGATACACAAGATACTGACAGCCAGCGCAGTACGCTGCCACGAAGTAGCGTCCGATGTAGTCTTGATAGCTGCCGGAACGCGCCCCGGTGATGCGATACGTTTGCCCTTGCTTCAGCTCAGGGTTGCGATGGGCTGGCGCTTTTGATGGTACGTGACGGCGAATAGTCATTGTGATTCCTCGGTTAGGTTGTTGGCAACATGCCCTGATGAGCACCCGCAGATGCCCATCCAGTCAGATTACGCTACCCACCATTGGCCCTGCCAGAACGTCGCGCCGTTTGGTGCCTCAAGTGCATCCGGCTCCGGCACCGGTAACAACTTGCCTATTGATTCCAGCGTGCCAGTTGGATACAGCAGGCTAAACTCCAGCGTAGACACCTCCACCAGCCCTACACATTCCTGTTGGAAGATTGCGCCTACATGCCGTGCAATCTGCTTCGCAATCTCCTGAGTGTGTACAGCGATTGCCAGCGATTGCTCGTCCACGCCCTTGTAACGCCCTGCCACCACCTCAAACTGGTAGCCATGATTGACCAGTGTTTCAGTCAGCAATGCCATGCGCTTCAGGTTTTCTACCAGCGTCAGGCTCTGAGTCCACGCCGTGCCGAACACTACATAATTTGCTGTTAACATGCCTATCTCCTTCGTTGTGAATGATTATCATAAGGCACCTCGCAAGATGCCTGAGTTAATCACTGACGTTCGAGCACTGGCACATAGCCTTTAACGTCTACGCCCATGCCAGCCAGAATATCCAGAATCTCATTGTCTGACGCGCCCTGCTCTTTCGCTGCCTTGATGCCAGACTTAATCTTGCCAATTGCCTTCTTCGCTTTCGCTTCAGCGTCTAAATCATTGCCCTTCTTGTCGTCTGCCGTTGCAGTGTAGAAGGTCATCACAGCGTGGTAGAAGTCCTGCACCAGCACATCCCGGCCAGCTTTGTCAGCCTGCTTGAACTCGTCACGGATGCCGTGGATGTTCAGGCCCAGCGTTTCAGCCGTACTCAGTGCCTTCTTCTCAGAGTAGCCGTAGCGGTTGTTTGCCTTGTCCCATGCCACTGGCAACAACTGGCGCAGCACAGTGTCAAAGTCTGCCATATCCGACTTCACCATATCAGTGACGAATGACACGTTGTTGCACACGATGCCGTGGAACAGTGCGCTGATTGTCGTGTTACGCTTCAGCTCAACAGCTTTAGCCAGAGATGCCTTGATGCTGCCTACTGCGATTAATTTAAAGTTGCTCATAATGATACCTCAGTTCAGGTTTATTGGTAAGTTTATTGCCTGCCCTTCGCAAAGAGCAGGTCATAATCCTACAAATATTGGACGATGCCCCACGTCATCAACAGGACGGCCACCCAAAACCACACACTGCCTAACAGAATCAGTTTCATGCAAACATCCCCGCTGTATACCAGCCACCCGGCGTCTTGCTGCTGCCTTTGTGCTTCTGCTTACCCCGAACCGGCTCACGCTGCTCATTCTGAGACAGTTTCTTCACTGGCTCTGGCGCTGCTAATGCCCCGGATACCTCACGCAATTTGCCATGTTTCATCGCATCTTGCATACCTGCTAACATCTGACGCTTACGCTTACGCATTATCTTATCCTCTGATTGCTCACTTAATTAAGTGCCTGCCCTGATTGCTGACAGACACTTTGTTAAGTGTCGCATTTTGCGGGGTTACTCGGCTGTTACGCCCTCCACCGCGCCTTGATTTCCCTAACGGGTACGTGCTGCTCACGCCTCGACTTTATGCCTTTGTCTCGATTCGGCCCGGTGATTTAAGTGTCCGGCACACTGCCTTGCGGCTTCAGCAATCGGTGGATTCGTATCAACGTCCGTTAGGACTCAACTTCACCGCGCCTTGCTGTCTAACTTGGTTCGCATTATAAAGCGTTGCGATTCGCGTTGTCAATCATTTTGTTTCGTGTGGTTGAAACTTAACGAAAGTTCCCACTTAGCTAACCACATACTAACCGAACTCCTGTCTAATCTCGCCTTGTGTTCTCGGTAGTCCCCGGCGTTGTTGCTTTACTGCTTATCAATCGTGTTGACTTGATGTGGTGCATACTACGTTACTGCTTAACTACTTGTCAATCTTTATTTCAAACTTTCTTCACCTTGTCACCGATAGTTCTTAGCGGTTGTTGTCAGCGGCTTTACTCGCTAACCCGCGTCACCCATTAAGCGACTTGGCTACTTACTCCGCGATGTTCCGCGTTTCAGTGAGGCTATTACGCCATAATGATTTGAGGATTGCAAGCGATTATTTAACTTTCTTCACAGTGTACTCAATGTAGCTGGAATACCTATCACCGGTAGCATTCACTATCAGGCTGGCAGTCCCGGTTAACTGGTACATGTTCCGTGATACCTTCACAGCGTCATAAGTGGTAGCAGGCTTAACCATATGATGATTCATCGTGCTAGGCGTGGTTACTCTGTACTTAGTCATTGCATCTATCCTCATTAGCTATTGAACCAGAGCAGGCACTATAACAGATTCGCTACGCTCAATCACTCGCTACGCTCGTTCGTCTGTACAGTGTCAGCAATCGTTAGATAGTGGTTGTGGGCCTGCGGCGGTCGCACGATGATACCTGAAGAATCAGTATCTGTACACAAGGTTTTACCTATCAATAAACGATTTACGTTAAAGAATAATTATGAGACACGTTATAGAGTGAAACGGCATAACAACAGAGCGCAGCGAGGTAAGGACGGCAGGACGTACCGACTAAGCGATTACACGAAGTGTACCAATGACAGTACGGCATAGCATAGACAACACTGGAGGCATACCACGACAGCGCACGCTATCCAGAGCATAGCCACAGCATAGCCCATAGACAGACCACAGACAGACCACGACACGCGCAGGAGCAATAAGGCAAGCGCCAGCGCCCGAGCGTCACCACGATAACCACAGGATAGCGCAAGGATAGCCCCAGCACGGCACCTATGCCCCATAGGACAGCCAGTGGATAGCCACGCGATAGCCCATGAATGAACCGGGCGCACGCACGAGGCTATACATAGCGAGCGCACGCGCGTAGCACAAGGCAAACCCCGTGTCAACCTTTGGTCAGGCGCTGGCTGCGCAGGGCCGATGGGGGAAAGCGACGTTGTGAGTCAGGGGCCGGGCCTCGCATGAGTATAATAAAATTAGGGTGCTCGTTTACACCAGCCTCCCGTAGCCATCCCAGCGGAGTATCATGCTTGCCGAGGGATAGCCACGAGGATAGCCAATTACTTGTCAGGGATAATCCAGTTGCCTCCCTGCGCATACGCTCTGTCGTACCGAGCCAGTGCAGCCTTAGCTTGCTCTGCTGTACCCAGCTTGCCAGCCATTGTGTCCATCTGCCACATCCGGCGCTTCCAGATACCAGAGCACACCTTGTTCCCCGGCACAGAGCAGTCATAGCGATAGTGGCCTTTGATAAAGCTCCAACCCGGCTTACCCCTTTTCGAGTCATCTGTGATATACTTCCAGCTCTGGATAGCTGCGGCTGCACCAACCGGGTCGCCTGCTTCCAGTAACTTGAACGTGGTAGAGTTCTTTGCGCCATAAACTCCAACGTGATACGCGAAGTCTACAGCAGCCAGCACAGCATAGTCAGGTGTACGCTCCGGTAGGGCTGAGAGCGCCTGTGCGTGCTTCTCAATAGACTTCCGCAGTCGTGCTTGGCATTGGGCCGGTGTCTCTACTTGACCCGGCTTAACGCCGTCTGTGTCGCCTGAACAGATGGTCCAGACAGAGGCAGAGTCAAGATAGCTGTGTGCCATCCCATCCTTGCCAATGCCGGTCCCTTCGTGATAAACTACAGTACCCGCAGTCACAGCAAACATAGCTCCCATGACACGGGCAACGACTTTATTCCTCGCTACTCGGTTGATTGACATAGCCTCTCTCCAATGCTTTCTTGTACAGTCGGCTGTTCTTCCACTTGAAGTACACAGTGCAGACGAACATACCGACACCGGTTAGAATACCAATCCAGCTGGCCAGTTGAGCGGTCACATCCGGGGATGGTAGGTGTTGCAGCAACCAGCCGCCAAAGGTGAGACCACCACTGGTGCCATACGTTACTGCCTCTAAGTTCTTGTGAATCATTGCCTCTACGCGTCGTCACGCGCCTCCTTACGTTTACGCAGCCGTACCCATACCTCAACCACAAGAAGCGGTACAAGGCCGGATAGGAATGCGAGAATCATTGCTGTGTTGTCGCTGTTGCGAACTTCTATTCTGTCGGCGGTGATACTTCCCGTACTGATGTTCTGAGCCTTCGCAGCCTTAGAGCGGCTGGAATCTACAGTACCCACGGTGCTATCTTTCACGGTCGTCTCGCTGGACGAATCCGATTTGCCGGATAAGCCGATGCCCTGCTTGGTGTTCTCTGCGCCTACTTGCGCTGTCAGGTCTGGCTTGTTGCCGATTAAACCTGTCGCAGCGGTCAGAGCTGACGTAGCAGAGCACCCGGTTAAGCAGAGCACCAGCGTCAAGGCCAGTGCTCGTTTCATTGTGTCTCCTTATGCGCCAGCAGCGGATACGACTGCATCCAGTGCGGTCTTAGCCTTTGCCAGTTGAGCATCCACTGCGGATGCGTAGCCCGGTTGACCGAACTCCTGAACCTGCTCGACCAGCTTGGTGGTGTTCACCAGCGCGTCACGCAGGGCTTGTTTCTGTGCTTTGGTTGCATTAGCATATGCCATGTTTACTTCTCCTTAGATTACGCAGTAGGCGCGTAGGTTGCAGTGATTGCGCCATTCGCAATCGCCAGTGTAACGGTGCCGCCATCAACGGTGAGCACCTGCTTGTCCGTCACCAGTGCTACGGTGCCGGGTAGAACTTGGTCGGTCAGTACACCACCAGACACTTTGGCCGTAGCCTGTGCGGTTTTGCCTGCGCCGTCAGTAACCTTGTGTGCGATGCCATCGCCAAACGCTGTGTAGTTCGCTGGGAGCTTCACAGAGGCCACAAGGTTGTTGGTGACTGTAACCGTACCCGGTTGGATGTTCTGGCCAATGCTGTTCTGTACAGGCACTGTGACGCCGGACTGAAGAGCAGCCGTCGCATCCAGATACACGTTTCGGACTTGGTTAGTAGACACGTACACCCGGCAGCGGCCAGTGGTAGTGGAGCCGCCACGCGCAGTGGTGATATCCAGCGGGTTGCCATCAGAGTTGATAGCCTGATTCAGACCGGTGAAATACGCGGAGATGAGGCTACCACGAGCGACACGGGCTTTAACGCCAGCACCCAGCAGGGTTACACTGTTACGGTCCTGAATGCTGATATCCATGCCGTCCTGCGCGATTGCGTCAGTAGCGGTTGTCAGCTTAACGCCAGACAGCGTATTGCCAGTGACAGCCACCGTTGCCGGGGCCGTCGCGGTGCCAGTGTCGCTGGTTGCGACGGTGACAGCAGCACCAGCTTTAACCGGCGCAGTGCCGTCCGGCAGGGCCGGGGCATAACCCGCCTCTGCCAGCGCAGACTGCATCTTGGTAGCCAGAGCATCAATCTCGGTGCCGAGGCCAGAATCCACCGGGCCGTGGCCCAGCGTCAGACGTTCGGCCAGATTACCCAGCCGATAAGAACTATCACGGACAGCCATACGCTGAGTGACTGTTGCGGTTTTAAAGGTCATCGCATCTTCCTTCCATTATGTTTACGAACACGGCCAAATCGTTCACGCTTGGCCTTCTGTGCAGCTAACGGATGCCCCGGACCATATCCCATAGGGTTGGCCAGAAACTCCTTCACCTCGCCCTCACGGGCCTTCTCAGCTGCCTTGCTCTCATCCTCAACGAGGTGCGAGTTAAGTTCAGCCACCAGCATTGCTACTGCATCCACCCGGTCATCCTTGGCCAGACAGCCTCGGTCGTAGGTGATGTTCAGCATCTGCTGGAATGCGGAGTAGAGCCAACGCTTCTCACGGCTGTACGCCATGCACGACTCAGTATCATCACGCAGAGCACGCTCATGCACCACGAGGCGGTGGCGGCGGCTGACAGGTGAGATAGTGTCGATGATACGGCGCTCCTTCTGTGTGGTGCTGTACTGGCCGCGTACACCGATGCCCGGAATGCCACGTTCGGCTAACCGGTTCATGAACAGCATCTCCACGGTGCCATGACCCATGTTGCTCTCAATCAGGATATCGGAGACGTCCATTTCGATAGCGAGGTCAATTACCTTGTCGATGTTCTCGGTTGATACGCCACCCTGATAACCACCAACACTGAAGAGGTGGATATAGGAGCTGACCGCGCCGCCGACAGCATAGGAGATTTCATCACCACCACAACCAGCCGGGTCAACAACCATCAGCTTATGCTTGTAGTGCAGCATCTCAGAGCCGGAGCCAGCCGGGTAGTAAAGTTTCTCACCACGGATAGGCTCGTACTCTTCCACCAGATTGCGGCGTTCAGCAGCCCACATAAAGCGGTCTGGAGCAGCATCGTGGTCGCCTGAGTAGATGAGTAGGTCACTCAGCTTAATCTTGGTGCGCATTGCATCAAGCAGCGTCGTATCCAGCATGTACTGCAACTGGAAGCCCTCGGGACCGAAGTCCAGCTCTTTCTCTATCAGGTCGTCTTCAGAATAGCGTCCAGTATCGGTTGACTGGCCCAAAGTCCCATCGACTCCGAAACCACTCCGGCGATAACCATTATGAACCAGCTCGCGGATATAAGGCGCAAGTGTCTCTCCATACTTCTCTTCCATTTCAAGTGACGGGATACGGCCCGGCCATACGCGCACTTCGAAACCACGGGCAGGCAGCGTCTTGTAGATACTGTCCTTGGTCTGTGGGGTGCCGAGGTATAGGGTGTCACCGTGCGTACAGATAGCCGCGAAGTCTTTGGAGACTGTGAGCAGCTTCTCACGTTCGGTTTGGGTCATACCGTTCTTTGTTGTTTCGATATCATCCGGGATAAGCAAATCAGCACGCTTACCCTGCAATGACGCGGTTACGCCGACACAGGCCACGCTCGGTGACTTGTCCAGCTTCTTCAGGTCGCAATGCACATCATACGCGGTGTATGAGGTACGGTCGCCGCGTGACGGGTCGGCCTTGAGCCAACACAGCAACGGCCATGTTTCAATCAGACGGATAACCAGAGTCGCAACCTCGGACGCCTGCTGCTCACCACCGGAGACAATCAGGACACGGGTTGCTTGGTTCTGGATTAGACGCCATACGGAATACAGCGCGGCCAGTGTAGACTTAGCCTCACCACGCTGTGCGGCCACCATCTTCTTACGCGGCCCGTACTGCATAAAATCTGCAATATCGGCCTGCATATCCGTCAGCTCAAACCCGAGGAAGCGCATACCAACATAGGCGAAATCCCGGAACTCTTTGAACGTCACGGCCAGCATCATAGCGAGTTCGATACGCTTCTGCTGGTCAATGCCACGCGGGTTAAAGTTGAGGGCATTCGTCTGTTCAGCAATTAGCTTCAGACGGGTTAAAACAAACGGATTAAGTTGCATTAGATAATTCCCATATCAGATAGGTCGTCGCCAGTGCCTCCTGCGGTCTGCATGATAGCCTTGGCTCGTTCCTCACGTTTCTTAGCGAGTTCGTCTTCAAACTCATCACGGAGGCTGTTCATAGATTCGTCATCTGCATCTGCGGTAATATCATTGTCCTTGAGGAACTTTGCAATCACAGACTTGTCGGCTGCTGGCAGCGGGATGTTCTCCGCGCCAGCCTCCTTCAGTTCATTGATTAGCGCCTCAGTAAACATTGCGTGCAGTGCAGAGAGCCGGGACTTGGACCCGGCACGCTGCTTACTCATACTCCCTCCTTAGTTGACGGCTGAACCGTCTTTTGCACGTACCCACTTTAGGCCATCCGAGAACAGCAGCTCAAAGCGAGTGGATGCACCGGAACCAGTACCGGAGTCAGTACACAGGATTACGCCGTATGCGTTCTCACCATCTGCGCGTGGCAGGTCAGCTTTGGCATAGCGGTTAACACGGGTAGACTCCATTGTTGCCTGAACCGGGATGTAGCGGTCCTGATAGTTGTTCTTGATGTGCAGGTAGCGACCAGCAGCAGCACCTTCCTCCGGCGATGCCAGAAGCAGCGTACCACTATCAAGGTCCATACCGAGGCCGGTGTTGTTCTCACCAGTACCCGCGATACCGCCGTTCACAGCCCACACTTTGTGCGCCTGCTTCAGGTTAGCCACGCTACCGATATCAACCGGTGCATCGCTACCAGCACGGTAGTAGAACGGAGAGCCAGATGAGATACGGCCTACACCATCTGAACGCAGGAACACGCCCATTACGCGGGTGAACGCACCCATACGCACGTAGATATCAAAGCTCTGCCATGCGTGAACATAGCGAACCTCACGGATTGGACACGCGCCCTCACCATGCCACGACAGCTGGATGCCGTCTGCTGATGCCACGTTGTACTTCAGCTGACCACGAATCAGCGCACGACCGCCACCGAAACCGGTAGAGCCGGGGTGGTTCGTACTGGAGCCGATGTTATCGTAACCAGCCGCACCCTGAAGCTCCAGCTCAAAGGTAGCGCCCAGCGTGCTGTTCTGGATGACTCGACCAACGTTAATCCACTTCTCGTTACCTGTGTTGTTCAGCAGGCGCATTTCCGGGAGTGGGTTCTGGAAGCCCATAGCCAGACCATTCTGAAGCGCGGAGCCTTTCGGGTCCAGCTGAATGGTGCCTTGGTCCATTGCGTTAGTCACCCACGTTGGCGGTTTGCCACTTGGGTCCCATGACGGGTCATAACCAGATACGTCGAAGCTCAGACCAGCACCCTGCTCAAAGCGGCAGTTAATGCGAGTCAGCTTGGTGTACTTGGCACCTGATGGATTGACGCTGTTCTCCTGAGTTACGTTCTTCAGCACCCAGCCACCCTGCGAGATATCGAAGCCACGCTCGTTGCGGTCAAACCAGACGTTGTTCATCTCAGACTGACCTGCGCGGATACATGACACAGCGAACTCGCCGGTATGACCTTCGAAGTTAGAGTTTGAGATTTCAATCGCAGTCGGGTGGTCCCACGCGCCCGGTGATTCATTCGACCAATCGGTACGGAAGAATGACGCCTTGCCCTGAGACGAGTAGCACTGGTCCAGTTTGGTGTCGATGGTGTCAAAGACGTGGAATACACGACCGGTCATGCCACGGGCCTGAATCGCATGGATTCGGCAGTAGTCACCACGGGTCACGGTATTCTCAAGGAAGCCTTTGGTACTTGCGGCACCGTTGATGTTCAGGTTAGCCACTTCCATACGGCGAGCCTTGAACCGGATAGCATAGGCATTGGCATGGTCCAGCAGGCGCAGCTGCGCACGCGGCAGACGGCCATAGGCCACTTCAGGTCCACGCAGTTTGAATGCAGGAATCTCGGCGTTGCCCAAATCCCACGAGCTAATCGCGGTCAGACCCGGACCCAGCACAATGCCCGGACCAAAGGTTGCGTCGATGCCACGAGACCATGCGTGCATACGCTTCATGGATTCGATATCATCCGTAACGCCATCACTACGAGCGCCGAAGTGTTCGATGGTGACAGAGTTCAGCTCAATCATACGACGCCAGCGAGCGCCATTCAGACCAACGATGATGATACCACCGTCATCAGGTGAGGTTGTGTCAGAGGCAACATACTCAAAGAAGCCACCACCTTTCACTGAACCTTCGACGTAGCCGACCACAGACACGAAGCGGCGGTCCTGACGCGGGGCCAGTTGACGCAGTGCTTCGATGCTCGGTACACGACCGAGGATGCTCATGCCGTCGATATCTTGCAGGTCCAGCTCCAGCTCAGTTGCCGAGCCTTCGATAGGCGTGGCTGATACCGGGTTGCCGATGCTGTCAAAGCCCAGCAGCTTGTTCTTACGGCCATTCACGGTAGGTGTAGGCTGTACAGTCGCTTCCGGTACACGGATAGCCTTCTGGTTCACTTCCCGCACTTCTGCATCGACATATTTCTTATTCGCTGCATCGGTGTCATAGATTGGTGAGCCGAGGTTCGTGATACGGAAGGTGTTCATGCTGATATCACCATAGAAGCCTTCAATGCTTCGGCCTTCTACCAGCTCCTGAGACAGGTACAGGAATTGGGTATTCTGTTCATCCAGATTGCTGCGGTCAAATGCTGCACCTTCAGAGAACTGGATACGCAGATGCTCACGCTCAGTGCGACGCATCACGAGGATTTCTTCGCCACCGGTAAGCGGGGCAGGCAGACGCACGTTCGTATCACTCACCCACGTAAAGCCTTTCACTTCACCGCCATTCACGTACAGGTAGATATCCTGCCGCTGCATATAGGGAATATTAATTGATACTTGAATCTGACCGGGTGCTGCGGTTTCAGTCTGCCATGAATTAGCCATGTATTACTCCATAAAGGGTGGGCGACCCATTAGTCGCCCGAGGTGTTGTTAATCAAAATACGCAGAGGAATAAACTCCTGCGCCAGTGGCATCAGCTTACTCGCATCCTGTGCTGACATTTCACCCTTACGGGCAACGCCTTGCAGAGTCTGAATAATGCTGTTGACGCTACCAAACATGGAGACGCCACCGCCACGCTGGTTTGTGCTGAACAGGTCCATCAGCATGGACGCACCACCAATTGCACTCATACCAGACACGGCGTCATGAATCAGGTCAGAGCTGGATTTCTCGTCCAGCTTACCGTCCATACCATAACGCACGTAGGTCATCAGAGCCATCATTGGGAACTGGTACGCCAGTAGGATTGCCCCGCCCATCATTTCTTCTGAGCCATTCTCCAGATGACGACGCAGGATTTTGTTGGTCCCGGCAAATGCGAAAGACTGATAACCAATCAGCACGCGGCCAATCGGGTTCATCTCTGCGAAGTGCGCAGTCTCACCAGTGCGGTTCTGCTGAACCACGTAATCCATAAAGCGTTGCCCTACAGCTTCCAGATGCGTCTGCAATTCAGGTTTGAACGCAGCACCCGGATTAGCGGCGTAGGCAGCTCGCATATCATCCAGAGCAGATTGGCGCAGGCCGAACTTACCCAGCAGCTTCGCATCCTTGGCTGAACCACCCAGCGCGGCCATGATTGAATCCTGAATAAGTCCAGCATTCATGTTGACCATAGCGCGGTGAATGGCACGCATACCGTTTGCACTGTATGCGGCCTGAGAGAAGTTGCGGAGGACATTAACCATATGCGCAGAGCGAGTCAGGTCAGTGTTATCGTCGGCCAATGTATGCAGCCATTTGAAGCGCATATCATTCTGCGTGGCACCGCTGAGGATGTTGTGCAGACGCTGATGCAGATTCTGGTCCCGGCCCAGCTCTACGCGAGCATGTTTGAACAGGCCACCTTGCATCATGCTACGCACGACACGGGCCATACCAAACTCTTTCGCTGCGAGGGCGAGGTCGGTCAGCTGATACAGACCGGAGTTCTTCAGCATCATGGCATTGGACAGATAGCCGGAGGCCAACATCCAATCCGGGGTAGCGCCTTGGGCAGGGTAGCCCATCAGCACATCCACGGTGTCATCCACTTTACTGGTCCAATCATCAGGTTTAGCCACGGTGTTACGCAGCTCATCAATCTGGTTCACGATATCCTTCATATCCGGTGTACCCTTCGCAGCAAACGCTACGCGGCCAGACATGCGGTTATTGTATTGGTTCATCAGCTTGGACACGTCAGTATCCATGATATCGGCCAGCTTCATTGTCCGGCCCGACTGAGTGGTATACACTTTCTGCATATCCAGCTCATTACGCTTACGCAGGTTACGCGCCGGGTTGGAGCCGGTACGCTCAGAGGCGAACACGGACTTCTCCAGAATGGCAGCGGCGTCTTCACGCGCTACACCATTCTCCAGCAGCAGCTCAACGAACTCATCGTTGCTCATACCGTTAATAGCCCGACGCCACATAGCGCCCTGCTTCGGCTGTGCAGAGGTCAGACCCTGATACCATGTACGGGCAACCTGACGAGACAGGTCACGGTCCATAGCTGGATATGCGTCACGCATAGCGAGACTGAACACATCCACAAAGTCTTTCTGAGCAAAGCCCTTCTCACGGGTCAGAGTACGAATCTTGTCGCTGCTGTAGCGGCGTGGCAGGTAATATGGAGACTTCTCGAATCGGCCCTCGTTGTTGATGCCTGCATTCTGCATGTGGTCGAACCAACGCTCGGACCAGCCGGACTCAGTGAACGCATTAACAACACGTTCGATGTGGGCAGGTGGCGGGTCGATTGGACGGCCATTGCGATACTCGCCATGTGCATAGTCCAGATACTTGGCGAGGTCATTCTCCAGAGCCTGTCGTTTCTCAACGAAGTTCTTACGGTAGAAGAACTGGTCCAGCTTACCGGTGCCAGTGCGTGACAGCTCATCTGTGATAGCCTTCTCAACGATACCAGTGACGGCATCCATCTCGGACTTATACAGACGCTTCAGGTCAGCAACAGCTTCAGCACGCTCACCAACTTTCGTACCGTCTGCAACGAGGAAGTCAGCAAACTCGGCAGTAGCCGCAGTATCCTGTGCAATCTCATCACGCAGAGAGAAGAAACGCTGTGCAGTGGTCTTGAACTGTTTGAACATAGCAGTAGCAGCCGCCTCTTCCCGGCGACCAGCAGGTGCAGACTTAACGGCAGCGCGAGCAGCCTCGGTCATTCCCTTCATCGCGCCGGAGGTAAACTCTGGAGCCATGCGGTTTGCAGCCTGCTTACCGAGGCCGGAGCCATTCGGACCAGAGGCCAGTAAATCTTCCAGTGCATCGGCTACATCGGTCAGCCCGGTGCGAGCGCCCGGTTTCATACCCAGCACGCGCATGATGCTCTTACCCAGCTGACGCAGGGCAGATTCTTTACCACGCACGGAGGTCTGACGTTGTAGGAACGCTGTGTAGTTGCCTTGGTTGTCACCGAGGCCAGCTACCAGCTC
>Ga0157372_10000493_pt1 | contig 43520 bp, 62 predicted proteins | sample C55metaG_FD_115307 | JGI IMG/M metagenome (GOLD analysis project Ga0157372, IMG submission 115307) | Corn rhizosphere microbial communities from Kellogg Biological Station, Michigan, USA - C5-5 metaG | ecosystem: Host-associated > Plants > Roots > Rhizosphere > Soil | place: USA: Michigan...
GTCTGGGCAGGGTCTGGCGCCTGGTCTGGGCGCCTGGTCTGGGCATGCTGGCGCCTGGTCTGGCGCTCACCTGGTCACGTGGTTACTGGTCTGATCGGGTGAGCGGGGACGGGAGATATTGCAGCGGCCCGAAACGCGGCGCGACTAGGGGCGGAGGTGCCGCGACACGTGTGAGGAATGAGACCAGTGAAGCGGCCTCGAGCCGACACGCCGTGGTCTTAATCGTTAAGGCTCGAGGTCTGGTTGAGGGTGTCACGTGTGAGGCGCAACAAGTCTTATCGCATTGCTAGGGCTCACACGTGTGAGGGTTCGGCCGGTGACGAGTGTTGGCAGCGCAGCACTCCGGATCTGGACGTGCTGCCGGGGAGGTCGGCCCGATCACCGGCACGCGGAGGAATCATGTCTCGCTCACTCACTCGCTCACCGCTGACCAGGTTGGGCATCCGGCCCGCTAGCGTCCGGTCCCGCCTGATCGCTCTGGCCGACGCCGCTACTGCTGACGAGTGGGCCGCCGGCCGGTCCTGGTATGCGGGTTACCAGCGGGTCGCGATGGAACTGGGCGCCATCTCAGGTACCTCCGCCAGCCATGGCGCGGCACTCATCGCGGCGACGTCACCCCGTACGCGGTGGTCCGCCAACCTGGCCATGGCCAGGGGTGTTGCCATGGGTGACGCTCACGTGCCAGGCCTGAAGCGCAACGTTGCCACGGCACGGCGTGCGCTGACCCTGGCGGATCCGGCGGAGGTCTTCCGTGGCCCTAAGACACGGGCATTCCACGCGAACCTGTCAGGCGATGAGTCGGCCGTGACGCTCGATATTTGGATGTGCCGGGCGATGGGTGTCACCCCTGCGACCCTGGCCCGCGTCGGGGTGTATGAGGCACTGGCCGACATCGTCCGCAATCTGGCCGCCCGCTATGACGTCACCCCTGCCCAGTTTCAGGCCGTGGTGTGGGTCCAGATTCGCGGGGCCGCTGCCTGATCAGGCCTGACCGCGAACGCATCGCCTGACCCGGCCGGATCGCCCGGCCGGACACCCTGAGAGGACACCCTGATGGACACACTGCACCTCATCGCTTGGCTAGTCATCCTGGTCGGCACCCTGGCCGCCATCGCTGCCTACGTCTACACCGCCCACAACGGGCCGCGCTGGGCGCACGAGCGCGACGCCCGCCTGGCCGCCACCCACACCCCGATCGCCTGAGAGGACACCCACCATGATCGCCACCACCACCCGCGCGGCTGCCATTGCTGCCACCCTGACCGCTTCACCCGACGGGGCCACCGTGCCCGTCGACGCATCCGCCACCGTGCCCGCCACGGGCTACGTCGTCGCCGATGCCCGCCACGGTGTCACCCTGGAGCGCCTAGACGCTGACCAGGTAGAGCGCTGGGTGCTCTCCAACCTGGACGCCACGCCCTACCTGGGTATCTGGGCAGACTCCGCCACGGGCCTCGTCTACCTGGACACGGTCGAGATCCTGCCTGACCGCGCCGACGCCATGGCCCGGGCCGCCACCCTGGGCGAGATCGCCATCTGGGATCTGGGCGCATCCGCTGAGATCCGTTGTGCCTGACCGGTGTATACACGTACACACCCCGCCACCTGAGAGGACGCCCGCCATGCTCACACCGAACGATGACCACCCGAACGACGTCGACACCGACCCGGCCGACCCGGCCGTGATCGCCTGGGATGCGGACGCCGCCGCCCGCCAGGCCCGCCACAACGACCGCGTACGGGCCGCCCGTGACGCCGCCACCGATGACCCGTGGGCCTGGTCCGCCACGGTCGCCACCACCACCACCCGCTGAGAGGACACCACCATGAGCACCACCCGCACCGCCCTGGCCGCCCTGGCCGCCACCCTGGCCGCCGCTGCAGCCTCCGCCACCATCGGCCTGGCCGCCATGCCAGCGCATGCCACGCCCGACGCCTGGCAGCCCGCCACCCGCACCGTGGCACCCGCCACGCCGCCCACCATGACCGCCACCCAGGTTGAGGGATGGCGCCTGTATCGGAGCGAGATCAGCCCCAACGACGGGTGCTGGCTCGACTTCACGTCGTCGTTCCTGGGCCTCGACTACGCCGACGCCTACGCCAACACCCCGCTCCGCCTGGCCCCGTACGCCGACGCCTGCAACTGACCACCCAACCCACCCGAGGAGACACCGCCATGCTCTACCTGAACACCCACGAGATCGCCACCTACGCCGTCAACTCCGACCCCGAGCGCCTGCCCAACCTGCACCGGGCGGCCGACACCCTCGCCAACCTGGCCCAGTGGGCCGACGAGAACAGCGACGGCTGGGCCTACTGGCCCAAGCCATGCCGGGCGGCTGCCAGCCTGCAGCGCCTGCTCATCCGCCCCGAGCACAACGGGTACGACGCCGTCGACTGCGACGCTGCCACCCTGGCCGCCGCCCTGCGCCCCGTGAAGGCATTTCTCACCCGCCAGGGCGTCGATCACGACGCCATCATCTCCGCCTGACCACCCACCCACCCAGCACCACGAGAGGACACCACCACCATGAACGTCAGCGCCTACGTCCAGCACCGCCGCCAGTGGGACCAGGTCTGGAGCCTGGCCGCCGACCCGGTCGCCGCCATCCACCAGGCCGCCACCTTCGCCAGCCCGGAAGACCTGGCCCGCCTCGAGCAGGCCCTGGCCAACCTGAACCGTCGGCCCGTCGTCGGCGAGCCCGCCACCTACCACATCGGCTCCGACCGCTACGCCGCCCGCGTCGTCTGGGTCAGCCCGTCCGGCCACCAGTGCCGCGTCGCCATCGGTGGCGGTGAGCCTGGTGACGGCACCCTGTTCACCCGTCGCCAGTGCCGGGTCCAGATGCCCGTCTGGGCCGCCAGCACCAGCGCCCCCGGCATCCGCTACGTGATGGCGGGCGGCAACTACGGCACCGTCACCTTCGGCCACGCCGAGGACTACCGCGACCCGTCGTTCTGACCACCCCGGCCCGGGGCGCCATCGCCCCGGGCCACCACCCACCACCCACCAGCACCACCCACGAGAGGACACCACCCGACATGACTCACTCCACCATCACCCAGACCCCGGCCGAGCACGCCGCCATCGCCGCCACCCACGCCGCACTGATGACCGTCAACAGCGTCGAAGCATGGGCGCCCAGCACCCACCTGTTCGGCGACCTCGAGCACGTCCTGATCGCCATGTTCCGCGACACCTACCCCGACCGTGACATCGACGCTCACGCCTGGCTCACCGACCTGCATGACGGCGTCACCCCGGCCGACGCTGAGCAGCGCATGCTGGTCCGCCACGGCATCGGCACCGTGATGTCGGGCGACCGCCAGCACTGGATCGAGACCGGCGAGCACGTCACCCACGCGTTCGAAGTCGACAGCCAGGACGAGGGCGGCCCCGACGAGGCGCACGCCGCGTTCTGCTCCTGCGGCTGGCGCTGTGAGTGGCAGCACGCCGACACCACCGGCCCGAACTACACCGGCAGCGACGCCTACGACGCAGCCCGCAGCGAGGGCGACCTGCACCTGGAGCAGGTGCTCGAAGCCTGATCCCACGGTTGGGCCCGGACCGACCGGGCCCAACCCTCAACCCGAGGTCCAGGGTATTTGGACCGCGTGAGTATACTCGTCTCAGTACCACCCACCGCCGAGAGGACACCCCATGCACACCACCACCCACCCCGCCAGCCCGAAGGCCATCGGCTACGCCCGCGCCCTGCTGGAGACCCGCCAGGTACCCGAGGCCTGGCTGCCCGCCGCCGAGGACGCCCTCACCCAGGGCGACGCCCGTCGGGTGTCCACCCTGATCGACGCCCTCAAGCCCCTGCCCTGGAAGGCCCTGCCCGACGTCATCGGTAAGGCGCTTGACGTCCCGGCCGGGCGCTACGCCGTCGCCACCGAGGCAGGCCCGCTCGGGTTCTACCGGGTCAGCCGCCCCACCGAGGGGCGCTGGGCAGGGCGCACGTTCGTCACCGTCCAGGCCTCCGACGACGAGCACCCGGTGCGGGGCCTGGCTGCCACCGCCGTGCTCGGCAAGATCGCCGCCGACCCCGAGGGTGCGAGCACCACCTACGGCCGCGAGTTGGGCGTCTGCGGAGTCTGCGGCCGCACCCTCACCGACGAGGCAAGCAGGGCCGCCGGCATCGGCCCCGTCTGCGCCGCCAAGTTCTGACCACCCCGGCCGGGGGCGCCCAGCCCCCGGCCACCCACCCGCACGAGAGGACACCCACCATGACCATCGCCGAAGCCGTCACCGAGCACGAGGCCTGGGCCGCCGACCGCGCGTCCATCCTCGAGGAGGAGTCCGAGACCGGCTACCTGGACGTCAACGGCATCCAGGCCAGCGACGACGCCGCCGTCGAGGGGTACATCGCCCTCGCTGGCCTGCTCGCCGCCCCCCTCGCCGCCATCGACTCCGAACTGGACCGCTGGCAGGCGATCGCCGACCACCCCGGCAGCAGCGGCGCGGCCAAGACCGTGGCCCACGCCTCCGTCGTCGCCATCAAGCGGCTGCGCTCCAGGATCGAGGCCTGACATGCCGCTCGCCCGCACCCAGCGCGTCGCCCACATCATCGACAACGACGACGTCGCCCTCACCTACTGCGGCCTGATGCTCGCCGTCCCGGCCGACCCGACCGACACCGCCGCCATCCGGGTGCTGACCAGCGCCGGACCCGCCGAGAGCGACTACGCCATCTTCGACGACGTCGAGATCCCGCACAACGACTGGCCCTGCATCGCCTGCCACGACCGCTACAACCGCTGAGAGGACCCGCCATGCAGACCATCACCACCCACCACGGCCACGGCGTCGACCGCGCCACCCTCACCGTCGACGCCCACCCCGACCCGACCACGGGCCGCACCTACTGGGCCTGGCAGACCCACTTCACCCGGACCGCCGGCCTCGCCTGGCGCGGCACGGCCGACTACTCCGAGGAGGCCCTCGCCGCCGCCTTCGCTGTCGCCACCGACGAGGTCGACTGCGAGCGCTGCTTCGCCCCGCTCGAGGACGTCACCCGCTCCGCCGACATCGACGGGCTCCAGCCCAAGTACACCGTCGACGACCAGCCCTACCTGTCCGGCCTGCGGCTCGCCACCCGGGCCGAGATCCAGGACTACTACGAGACCTACGGCCTGGCCAGCGAGGGCACCATCAACGACTGGCTGCGTCAGATCGACGCGTCGACCGCCATCCTGGCCCGCCACCTGCGGGACACCGACCCGCAGCGCCAGCCGTGAGGGCGCGCGACTGGCTGGCCGCCATCGCCCTGGTCGTCACCGCCTGGCTGGCCTGCACCCTGTTCCTAGCCTGAACCTGTGTATACTCATCCCACACCCACCGAGAGGACACCCACCATGTACCCACCCGAGCCCCGCGCCCACGGCGTCGTCACCCTGACCCTGCTCGACCTCGACGCGCTCAGCACCCAGGCCCTGGAGGCCTGGCGCCGCGAGCGTCCCGACACCAACTACATCCGGATGGAGCCGGGCTTCGCCCCGTACGCCGCCACCGAGCACGACGGCACGCTGTACGTCATCTGCAACGAGGGCGTGGGCTGGGAGGTCACCGACACCAACCCCCTGCCGCTCGACCTGTACGGCCGCGCCGAGCACTCGTTCAGCATGGCGCCCAACATGCGCGCCACCCTGTCCCCCGACGAGGTGCGGTCCCTGATGACCGGCGACACCGTCGACCTGGCCGACCACGTCCGCCGGTTCGGCGACCGGCTCGAGGTCAACTTCGAGACCTGGCTGGGACGGCTGTCATGACCCCGGCCGAGCACCGCCAGATCTCCCTGGACGCGGGCCACGACGGCTCGTTCTACACCGTCGCCGACCTGCACCGGGTCGAAGGCGCCCGGCTCGCCAGGCTCCGAGGCTCCGGGGCCAGCGGCACCCACGGCGACCGCCGCACCAAGCGACTCCGCGATCGGGGCTCGCGCAAGCGGGCCGCCATCCGCGACCAGCACTGACCACCCCGCACCATCGAGAGGACACCCACCATGAGCACCACCAACAACGACGTCCGCTGGATCGTCATCAACGCTGGCACCCGCCAGCGCAGCGAGATCCAGGCCTACCTGTACGACCGGACCACCATCGTCCAGTCCTACAACGACGGCCACGGGGACGTGCACATCGCCGTCACGCTCGACCCCACCTCGAGCCCCGACGCCACGTTCCTGGCCAGGTACCAGGCCGAGCGGCTCATGTCCGGCTGGATCGGCGCCACCGTGTGCGAGACGTTCACCGAGGCTGTCGCCGAGGCGTTCCGCGTGCTGGAGAGGGCGCGTGCGTGATGCCGTTCTCCAAGCGCGTCATCCAGAACCCCGGAGCCCGGGTCGAGATCGAGTACCGGGCCATGCCCACCTACGTCCTCAACGCCGGCGGCTGGGACCACCAGCGGGTCGAGGTCACCCGGCACGAGTGCACCTACCCCGTCACCAGCCGGGGCGTGCAGTGGAAGAAGGGCACCGAGGAGGCGGAGACGTTCACCATCGCGCGGGCCGACATCCCCGAACTGATCTCCGCCCTCGCCTCCTACCTGGCCGACTTCACCATGACCGAACTGGAGGAAGGATGAAGCAGCGCAGCAGCGACGACATCGCCGTGCTGGTCACCGTCATCGCCATCGTCATCGTTCTCCTGATCCACGGCGCCGGGCTGGCGGGCTGACATGATCCAGCCACCCGGCAACACGCCCCGGCCACCGGCCCTGTACTGCACCGCCTGCGGGGCCACCGCCACCGCCTGCACGTGCGAACCAGGGCTGCGGCACCTGGCTCCCATCCCGGCCCAGCCACGCTCGGTCATCGGCACCACCCTGCTGGTCCTGCTGACCGTCCTGGTGATCGCCCCGATCCTGCTGATCGCCGGCTGCCAGGCCCTGTTCGGGTCCTGACCCGACGCGTGTATACTCATCTCATGACCAACCGAGAGGACACCCCGATGGACCACTACCTGGCCGACGCGGTCAAGTCGCAGATCGACGACCTGCCCACCGACCTCATCGCCGAGGTCGCCGCCTATGCCATCGCCGTGCTGCGTCACCGGGCCGAGGAGTACAGCGCCGTGGCCGCCAGCCGGGCGCTGGCTGCCACCATCGACGTGGCCCTGGCCGAGGAGCCCGGCATCCCGGACCCCGACGACGACGGGCGTGGCGAGATCGAGCACGTGATCGACGGCCTGCGGGGGCGTGACTGATGCCTAGCAAGTTCCGCTACTGCCGCCACTGCGGAGCCCTGCTCAAGTGGAACCCAGACATCGGGGGCTGGCAGGCCATGCCAGGCGGGGAGTACGGCGCGTTCGAGTGCGTGCAACGCTTCGGCGCCGGGCACGAACCCCGAGAGGAGACACGTTCATGACCGACGACCTGGCCGCAGGGGCCACCCTGTACGAACTGGTCCAGGACGCCGCCACACCCGAGCCCGCCATCGCGACAGCGATCTCCGGCGCCAGCCTGCCGGTGCTGCGGATCGCGCACTCCCTGCTGTACGACGAGATGCTGCGGACCGACGACGTGCTGCCCCGGCCCGGCACCACGATCCGGCGCCAGATGGTGCTCACCGAGATCCGGCGAAGGGAGATCCAGCCCACCTGAGAAAAGACGGGCCACCCATTGAACAACGGCCCATCCTGCGTATACTCGTACTCACACCCATCCAGTAGTACCCACCGAGAGGACACCACAATGCACGAGATCACCGAGACCGACGGAATGTTCAGCGTTCGCCAGGAGACCTGGCACGGGCTGGGCACGGTGCTCACCGACTACCCCACGGTCGAGGAGGCGAAGCAGATCGCCCACCCGTGGGAGCCCGTGTCGGAGCCCATCTACCGGGCGGTGCCGACGTTCGTCGAAGAGCAGGTGATGGACGGCAGTGGCAACTGGGTCACAGAGACCCGGCCGACGGTCCACTACGTCGAGGTCACCGACTCCGTGCTCAACGCCCGGTCCGACAACGGCGCCAGCCTGGGTGTCGTCGGCAAGGGCTTCACCCCGGTCAGCAACCAGGAGATGTACGACATCGCCGAGGCCATCGAGGGCGGCGACAAGGGCAGCGTGATGCTCGAGACCGGCGGCTCGCTCGCCGGCGGCCGCAAGGTGTGGCTGCTGCTCCGGCTGCGTGAGCCGATCGCCATCAAGGGTGACCCGCACGGGGAGTCCATCGCCTACTACGCGCTGCAGAACCAGCACGACGGCGGTGGCGCGTTCCGTGGCCAGGGCACCAACGTCCGGATCGTCTGCGCCAACACCAGCCGGGCGGCCGACCTGGATGCGGAGGCGCGGGGCACCGAGTTCGTGTTCCGCCACACCTCCGGCATCACGCAGCGGATCGAGGAGGCCCGCGACGCCCTCGCCGGGTGGCGCGAGTCGATCCAGCAGTGGCGGCTGGCGAACGAGTCGCTGATCGCGACCCGGGTGACCACCGCCCAGGCCGAGGTGTTCATCGAGGAGTTCATCCCGATGCCGGCGGCTCGCGCGGTCTCGGACCGGGTGGTGGAGAACGTGCTCACCGGCCGCGCCGAACTGCGGGCCATCCTGGACGGCCCGACCTGCGAGGGGATCGACCACACCGCCTACGGCCTGGTCCAGGCGGCGAGTGAGTACCACCAGCATGTGCGTGCGGCCCGCTCGGCGGAGTCCCGGTTCAAGCGGGCCTACCTGGAGCCGCAGCGGATCCTGACCGACGCGGTCGAGATCGCCCGCCAGGTCGCGCTGGTCTGACTCGTCGGGCTGCCCCACCGCTCCGCCGAGTGCAGCCCGCCGCGATAGATCCCCGGGTGCGGCGGCACCTGGGGAACCCAAGGTCATGGAGGCCAGGCGTCGGATCAGGGGGGCGTCGCCTGGCCTTCATTCCACTCTGAAGTCGCCACCTCGGGGGGGTTGAGGCGGCGACCTGGGGGGTTGCTATCAATTCTCACCCCGCGCGCAGGGAATGGACAGCCGCACGCGGGGTATCTCAGGACCAACACAAGATCCTCCATATCCACCGGTTGTATCCGGCTCGAAACGAAAGATAGTTGCGGCTGACACCCTTGTCAGCGACACTTTCATCAGGGTTATCCACAGTGGTTGGGGAAAGGGAGATGGCTACCGCCAGCGAAATGCGAGCGCTGCTCGCGACGTCGTGCCCGTGGTGCTCGGCATCACCTGGAGAAAAGTGCCGCGTCCGGCGCGGCAAGCAGTTCGTCCCCGTCACCACCCTCGACGGCGAGAGCCACGACGCACGCTGGCAGGCGGCCCTCGGCCGGGGCGCCAAGGTGCTCGGCGAGGCGGACATCCTGAAGAGCCAGCGAGTGCAGGCCCTGGCGGCCAGCGGGCGACCCCGGGTCGAACGCCCCTGGTGAGATACGGTCCCGGCATGGAGGACCGGAGGCTGTCCCACCAGGCGCAGACCGACCAGGATCTCGCCGCGCTGCGTGACGACATCGACCTGCTGACCTACAAGATCGCGCACCTCGAGGCCGAGAACCGCGCACTGAAGTGGCTGGTGTCCATCGCCTACCTGCTGGCCTTCGTGCTGCCGATCGCCGCCTACTACGCGGCGATCAGGTGAGGGTCAGGACAGCACGCTGATCAGGACGAAGATCAAGATGATGAGCACGATCACGAGGATCGCGATGCTGATTGCCCGCTCTGGTGCCATTGGGTCAGACCTCCGGTGTCTCCTGGTTCTATACCCGGTTACGGCGCCGGCGTCTCGGGCGGCGGCTCGGCGGCCCTGATCTGCTGCACCGCTGCCAGGATCTGGGCGTCCCCGATCACGGACGGGTCGCGGCCAGGGTTGGGCACACTGTTCGCCAGGGCGGAGGCGTAGGCGTCGCCGAAGCCCGGCTGTGCGGCCATGTCCCAGGCATGCTCGGTCGCCCACAGGGTGGGGTCAACACCCTCCCCGAGTGGTGTCTCGGTTGCATAGCAGGCAGCGACCCGATTGAGGAAGTCGGTGTCCAGCCTCAGCAGGGCGACATCGTAGAAGGCCATGACTTCCTCACTCGTATCGGATCGGGGCGATGCCCATGTGGTTGTACCTAGCGAGGATCGTCCCGCCACCCGATGCGCCCCGGGTGATGGCGATACCGAAGACGACGGTGCCACCGGCTGGAATCCAGGCCTTGCCCATGCCCATCATTCCCTTGTAGAAGGTCGCACCTGCCACCGATCCGACCTGGGTGTCCTCCCGGGCTGCGAACGTCGGGATGCCGACGGCGGGTGATCCGCTGACGGTGAGGTACTCGTAGTAGACCGCAGTGTTCGCACTCAAGCCGGTCCCCTGCACCCAGCCCTGGCAGAAGACATCGACCAGCATCCGCCTCGTCTGGTGAGGGTTGACGATGGTGGCTCTGACCGCCGTCGGTGTCTCCGTGGGTCGAGATGTCCCGACAATCGTCTGGTCGGCAGAGACGTAGGCGTCGACGATATCCGGCAGTGCCGGATCGGCAACCCCACGCCACGGTCCCCAACCGGCACCCGGCGAGCCGTAGTAGGCCCGCTGGTAGGTGGCATTGCCCTGGACCGAAGCACCCGCCTCGGCGTAGGTGGTGTAGCGCTGCCAGACCATGTTGCCGATGTCAGTGGACCCGACCTCCAGCATTCCCGCGTACGGCACCGGGTAGTTCGTGCCCGCCGCCGCCTCGGCGTTCTGCTGCTGCGCGTACTGCCCGGGCCGGGTGTAGGTGTTCAGGTTCGCCGCGTTCGGAATCTCCGACATCGCCACGTAGACAGTCAGCCAGCCCGACCATCCACCGGCATCACTGGCGGCATAGCGATACATGACATCCGCTGCGGCGTTGCGATACCACCACTGCTGCGTTTGGCCGTTGGTTGACCCCGACCCCGAGGCCTCCATCCGCTTGATGGTGTGGACAGTCCCGAAGTTGCCGCCCGGCCAGCCGGTGACGTTCTCTGCTCCGACGCTCATGATCGAGGCGCCCATCGGGTAAGCCGAAGGCGCTGCGTTGGCATCCAGCGACCGCCACAGCACCTGAGGACGAGCCCGCAACTTGCCCGTGGTGTCGAGGTAGATCTCGTTGCCGAAGTCCTGCACGACAGCAGGGAATGGTGGGGTCGACAGCGGGGCCGTCCCGAAGGTGCCCGAAGTCAACGCCTTCAACGGGTTACCCGACGAGCCGTCGCCACCGATGCCATTGCTGGCACTGACTGTGCCCGGTGGCACCGCAGCGGGGGTCTTGAACTCCCAGTGGTCAGTCACCCAGGTCGGCACCTGCCCGTTCGTCGGGGCACCCTCCGGGTCGTTGACATCGGACAGGCTGGTCAGCGGGATGGATGGCTTCTTGAAGTCCCAGGTCCCCGTCGCTGCAGCGAACACCAGGCTGTCCCCATTGACCGGGACATCGGCCGGGGTGACGTTGGTCAACTCCTCGACCGCCACCTTCGCATCAGCGAAGACCGTCAACGGTGAGACCGTCGACCCCTCACCCTGCTGGGTGAACTCGACCGTGGTGCTCGGCTGGAACGACAGGATGCCCGCCACGTCGATCGCCGATCCGTCAACGGTGAACGTCCACGGATCGGTCGACGAGCCGTCGCCGGCGATGTTGACGCCGACCGAGTTATCGACGTCGACGTTGCATGAGCAGGTACCGGCTCCGCAAGAACACCTGGGCATGGGCTACGCCGAGAGCAGGTTGGCGATGGAACCGATCGGCAGGCTGGCTTCCATCCCCTGCCCGGTGAGGTAGATCATGTCGAAGCCCAGGTGCTGGTTCTGCGGGATCGACCAGTTCGGCACCGTCGAGGTGAGGAAGACCGCCTTGTCGGCACGCAGTGTCCAGTTGCACATCGGGCCAGTGCCGGACTGGTTGCCGATCGCTGTCGCGCCGGAGTACACCGTCGGCAACTGCGCCGACAAGGTGGCAACCTGGATGTTGCCGATGTCGCCCTGAGCCTGGCCCGACAAGGCCGTCCCGGTCCTGGTGATCTCGGCGCTGATGAACACGATCGGGCCCCACCGGCCGCAGATGGTCTGGGTGATCGCCCAGCCAGACGTCGGTGTCATCTGCACGAAGTGGGCGTTCGTCGCATACTGCAGGGCGTACGGCTTCGCGCGGAGTTGGCCGTTGCTGTCCAGGTAGACCGGCACACCGGTCGTGGAGTCCGTCGGCCACGGCGGAGACAGCATCCTGCCCTGGCCCCAGATGCCGGACACGCTGGCCTTGATCGGGGCGCCGGCCGAACCATCACCGGTGATGCCGCCACCCACGTTGATCGCACCAGGCGGGGCAGCAGCCGGGGTCTTGAACTCCCAGTGGTCGGTGGTCCAGACCGGCACCTCGCCCTCGGCCGGGCCGGTCGGGTCGTTGACGTCGGCCAGTTCGTCCATGTTGACCACCGCATTCGCGGCCACCTGGAACGGGGCAACGGTGGTGCCCGAGCCGGTGACGGCGAACTCGACGGTCGGGGTCGAGATGAACTGGACGGTGCCCTCGATGTCACCCGTCGCGTCGATGACGTAGGGGTCTGTCTGTGAGCCGGACCCCGAGATGGCGATCCCGTTGCCCTCCTGCAACTTGCACGAGCAGGTCGAACCAGAGCAGTTACATCTCGCCATCAGGCACCGCTTTCCATCGGTCTTGGCCCCACCGTCGGCGCGGCGGCCGTTCTACTGCGGTCAGTCTCGCAGACTCAGGCGTAACCGTGAAGATCAGAAGCGTCCCCGGTGTCATCGGGGCCGACATCGAAGTCCGCGCTGATCATGTCCTCGGAGATCTCCGAGTCCACGCGCCGGAAGTGGCGGGGCTGGTACGGCATCTGGTTCTGCAGCCGGCGTGACCTGGCCTCGACCCGCTTCGCCCGGCGTTCCCGGTAGGCGAAGTCCTGCTCCTCGTTGATCGGACGCAGCGAATCAGACACCGTGCTCGTCCTCCTCGAGGCTGCGGGTCGGCTGCAGGTCCGGGGACAGACTGGCGCCGGCCCGGTACGGGTCGTCCGTCGCCAGTATGCCGAGGTTGATGTCGGACGCCGAGATGGTCCCGTCGTCGTCGGGGTCAGCCTCCCAGACCTGGCCGCCGGTCAAGGTGATGGTGACCTTCTCGCCCTCCTCGTCGTAGATCACCTTCAGGTTGGTCAGCGACGTGTCTGCCCGTGCGCCCCGGCATGTGGCTGTGGTCTGCACCGGCACGGTCGTGCCCGCCACCAGTTCCTCGATGGTGACCGGGGCTGTCGCCGCCAGCGGTGAGTCCTGCGGGACGTCGACCAGCAGCGGCGCCGGGTAGGCCTTCTTTGCCTTCGCCAGCGCCTCCTTCTCCATCGCCTCACGGTTCTGGGACTGGGTGTCCTCGAGCGTCTCGATGATCCCGTAGTAGGCCGGTTCGAGGGCACTGCCGTAGGGATCCATCCGGTCCCGGTATTCAGCGGCGTCGGTCGGCTGCGGATACGACCCGCCAAAGTCGTTGGCCCACATGTGCCGTGACCGGGACGAGTTGACCGCACCGTCCCAGGTGAAGGTGTGGTCGGCAGTGTCGGTCGTGCTGCCGTCGAACCAGGCTTCCTTGCGGCCACGGAAGAACGCGAACTTGTCGAACTGGAAACCGAGCGCGGCCGAGTCCCACTTGATCTTGGTGTCCCGGTAGACCTCGGCGTACGCGATCTTCGTGCCCTTCGGTACCGTGCCCTGCACGAACAGCAGACTGGTCGTGTTCGCCTTCAAGGTGATCGGTGGGCCCTCCTCGAACGAGCGGTCATCCTCCTCATCGGTAGCGAAGTCGCCCTTGAACCGGATCCCCAACCTGGCCTTCGTCGACCCGATCGGGCGGACGTACAAGATCGCCGAGATCAACTCGCCCTCGCTGACCGAGATCCGCTGGCCGCCCATGTCCATCACGATCTCGGTCTGGGTGTAGTCCGACAGCGCCGCGTTGTACTGCGAGGAGGCCTTGCTGGCGACCTTCCGCTCCGCCTCCCAGTTCTTCAGGTCGTTCTCGTAGGCGTCCTTCGCCTCGTGGTACTTGTCCTTGCGGGCGTCCCAGGTGGCGGCGGAGTCGGAGCCTTTCTTACCCAGGTGCGGGGCCTTCGGCCGGGCCCGCATCTTGCCAGGCTTCTGCGGGGGGTGGGCCATCACCTGCCCGGCGAACTTCCCGGCGCCCCAGGTGGCCGACACCCGGGTCAGGTCGAAGCCGGAGATGACGTTCGGCGCGTCCTTGCTGATCACCTGCTTGCCGGTGTACCCGGCGGTGTTGATCTCCAGGCTCGGGTTGGTCGAATAGTTGATCACGGTCGGCTCGAGCACCACCTGCTTGCGGTTGGCGGCGCCGAACGTGTCGTTGCCTGCCACCACCACCCGGGTCGCCAGCGACACCCCGTCCTCGATCACCGTCACATCGGCCTGCAGATCCTGCGCCGAGCGGAGCAGCGGCGTCTGCCCGATCTGTTTCGAACTCGGCCACAAGATGATCCGCCGGCCCAGCGCGGTGAACGCCAGCCCCGCATCGACCATGTCCTGCAAGGCGTCGAAGTAGTAGTTCTCACCCCGGTTCCAGGCGCAGGTGAAGACGTCGCTGCTGCGGCGGGTCGATGAGGTCACGAAGTGCTGGATGTTCGCGTCGTCGTAGGTCAGGGCGGCGGAGACCAGCGCGGCCGCCTCGTCCACCACGTTGCCGGTGTGGAACCGGCCACGGTTGACTCGTCGGGCCAGATAGAACAGCACATCCTTGGCGTTCACGGTGACCGTGGTCGGGGTGTACTCGACCCGGGTGATCGGCCCCTCCCAGACCCGCAGGTCGTCGCGATACAGCACCAGTTCGTGATGCATCGAACGGATGTCGCCGAGGAAGTCGCAGCCACACTTCTCCACCGAGACGGTGACGAGCGCGGAGGAGATGTCGTTCTTCGCCCGCTCCCACCGGCCCTCGATGACGCCGTCGAACTTGCCGAGCCGGAACCGCCCACCCCTGGTGTAGAGGTAGGCGGTCAGGTCTCCGCAGCCAAGCACCTCAGCCCGTCGCTGTCCGCATCGAGACGTCCACCCACAGTTCGCCGTCGCTGTCCGGCGGGTCCGGCGGGTTCTCCGGGATGCCGATGTCGGGGAAGCGCGGGTTGTCGACGACCACCAGGTAGCCCATGTTGCAGAGCAGGGCCGGGAAGTCGAACGGCCCCCCGTTCGGGCCGCGCACCGAGGCGGCGGTGCTGATGTCCTGGTTCGCCCCGGCCACCCGGGTGGTGACCTGGCGGGTCACCCCGTTGATCGTCATCACCGCGTTCTTGGGCAGGTAGGTGACGGTGAACTCCTCGCAGTAGTCGCAGTTCTCGATCCCGACATAGCCGTCCCCGGTCGGGTCGGGGTAGATCCGGACCCGGATGCCACGCTTCACCTTGGCGTCGTTGGCGAGCACCACATTGAGAGTGCCCTCGTCGTTGCTGGGCGCGTAGGAGGCGGGCACCGAGATGACGGTGCGGTCGTACCGCCCCGGTGCGACCAGGCAGGTCTCGGTGATCGACGGGACCGCCGGCGGGGTGATGTAGCCGGGGCAGCGGGGGTCGGAGAGTTGCGCCACGAAGGCATGGATCTGGCCGCTGCCCTTGTCGGCACAGGCGGTCTCGGACGCCCGCACCTCGCCGTAGTTGCCGGACGCGACACCGGTGGCCAGGAACCCCACCTTCTGGCCGACGGTGCTCGGCTGCCCGTCAGCGGTCCAGACCCGCTTCGCCAGGACTTTCTCTGGACCGTAGACGAAGGGGTTGCCGACAAACATGGTCCACTCGACCTTGAGCGCGTACTCCCCGCAGTTGAAGACGATCTTCTCCACCACCGTCGGGCCGGAGGTGGTGGTCACGTCCAGGTAGGAGCGCATCAGGTTCTCCGCGCACTCCTCCGGTGTCGTGTAGCGGGTATGCCGGATGCTCGGCTGGACGATGAACGGTGCGGCACCGGGCGCGGTGTCGACCAGCAGCACCGGGATCCAGTCACCCCACGCCAGGTCGGCCACGACCCGCACCGGATCCAGACCGTGCACGGTGACCGGTGTCCCGTACCAGACGAAGCCGCCGGTCTCGGCGCTCTTCGCGGCCGGCACCAGCCGCACCTCACCGGACACGGTTGACACGTTCCAGAGGAACGTCGACTCCTCGGCGCACTCCTGCACCGGGGCGTCCAGTTCCGGCTGGGAACCGATCGGGGTGAGGGTCGAGGTGGACAGTCCCGGCTGGCCGGTCCAGTCGTACCGGACCAGGCTCGAGTCGCGGGTGTCGCCGTCGAAGAAGCCACGCCCGGCCGCCTTGAGCCCGATGTACATGGCGGCCGCGTCGACATAGACCCCGGTCCCGGCCGCCGGTCCACCGCCACCGTCGGCGTCGGGTCGGACCACGGTCGTCACGACCTTGACCGTCATCGTGGCCGACAACTGTTCGGAGGTCGAGGCGTTCGCCGCGCCCGTCCAGCGGTAGGAGTAGGGCGCTGCAGTCGGCGTCGTGCCGTCGAAGTAGGTCGGGTCGGTCGAGGTCGACAGTTTCGCCCGGTCGTACCAGACCTTCTCGCCCAGTGTTGCCGTGCCAGCAGTCAGGTCGACGATGACCCGCAGCCGAGCGCTGTTCATCCCGACAGGGACGGTCCCGGTGACGGCGATCCGGTTCACCGCACCCGCGACGGTGGAGTCGACCAGTGTCAGCGTCGGCCCGCTCGAGGTGGTCACCCCGTCGAAGTATTGGATGAAGGCACGCACGCGCCGACCGGCGAGTTCAGTCTTCACATCGACCGAGAAGGTAATGCTCGACCCGGCGACAGCGGGGGCATAGGCCGGGGTGGTAGCCGAGAGGGCAAGTGCGCTGACGGTTGCGTCGAGCGTGCTGGCGCGGACCGTTAGCGCCGACCGGGTGCCGCTGATCGGGGCAGCCGTGTCGAGGGTGACCGGATAGGCGGTGCCGCTGACCGCGTTCCAGCCGGTCAGTGCACCGCCCTCCAAGGCCGGGTTTGTCGCAAGGTTCGTCGCAACCGCTACCGGGGTGATCGCTGGGGCGTTCGTGGAGACCCGGCTGTTGCTGTAAGACCCGGCCCGGATCTCCACCAGCGTGCCGTTCACCGAGGCAGCCACGGCGCCGGCAGCATTCAAGAACTGCAGCGTGGTCTGCACCCCGATATTGGCGTCCCGTGCCCCGATCGTGGCCACCCAGTCGACGACCTGACCGGCCGTCACCGGGAAAGTCTGGGTCGGGCCGAACGTCAGGTTCTGTCCCGGACCGGGCACCTTCAACCCCGACCCGTCCAGGGCAACCGACGAACCGTTGACCACGACCGGCCCAGCGGTGACCGCCTCGACGGTTGGGTTGGCTGCCGTGCCTATGCCGGACGCCGACAGGGTGACCTTGGTGCCGTCGACCACAGCGCTCGCGGCCACCGCCTCCGTCAGTGTGGCACCGGCCGTGACCAGCCCGGACCAGAAGCCGACCCGCGAACCCCACTTGTCGTCGACCCTGAGCAGTGAGCCCTGCGCCACCTGCCAGCCGGAGGCGTCCACCTCGAACGACGGATTGGTGACCAGGTTCGTGACCACCCCGACCGGCAGTTCGACCGGGGTGAAGCGGCCGCCGTCGGTCGGCGGGTTGAAGATGATCGCCTCCCACAGCCCGGAGACGGTGCGCCAGCCCGGGTCGGTGGTCTCGACATCCTCGACGACGTACTCGCCCTCCACAGGCGTCTCGTCCAGGCTGCCGGGGCAGCAGATGAACATGCACGCCTCGTCGCCGGAGCAGGCGCCAGCCGCTCCCTGCAGACGGGGCCCCGAGCAGGACGTGCCGCCGAGCACCGTGCTCAGCCAGGACAGTCCCGACTCGACCGAGCACCCGGTCTTGCCGACCAGCAACGCGGTGACGGCGATCGTCCGCCCGGCGTAGCGGACCCGGGACGCGACCCCGCCGTCGGTCGACAGTTCGGTCGTGGCCACGGTGCGGGTGCTGCCGGAGGCACCGGTAATTTCGAGCGGGATGATCCCGGCGAAGTCCCACGAGTCCGGGTTGCCGGTCTCCACCCAAGGCGCATCGTCCAGCATCGGACTCGCATACGGGGCGTCGTCGCCCAGCATCTCCGGCAGCAGGTCACAGTCTTCACAGACCTCGATCTGGGCCCCGCTCGGTGCGTAGCCGGCGGCGACGTACGCCTTGGTGCGGGCGACGTTGATGACCTCGTCGCCCGCAAAAGAGAGGTACCCCTCGAACATCTGCTCACACCGTCCTTACCAGGGCCAGCCGGTTGGCCACGGCCATCGCCGCCGCCTCCGGATCACCGGTCGGCAGCATGATGTTCTGCACCACCTCCGGTCCACCACCCATCCCTCGACTGACGGCGACCGCCTGCAACAGGCGGGCCACTGCCGGGTCCAGGGTCTGGCTGGGGCGCAGCGGGACTACAGCCTCCGGGCCAGCCTCACCAATGATCCGGCGCTCCGGACCATTGGTGATGTGGATGCCGGCCGCCGTCTTCTTGTCCGGGGTGAAGCCGCCCAGCGGCTGGGCCACCACGCCCTTCGCTGCCACCTTGTCGTAGACCACCCTCACGTGCACCACCGGCGACGGCAGGGCCGGGAACGCGGGCAGCGGGGCATACCCGGTCCCGACAGTGACCTTCGGATGAGGCAGGGCCGGGAATCTCGGCAGCGGGTTGTATCCGGTGGCGATGTTCACCTTCGGCCTGGGCAGGGTGGGGAACGGTGGCAGGTTGCCGTAGCCGACCGGAACCGTGACCTTGCCCGCCATCCCGACCAGCGTGCCGTTGAGCCCGATGAAACCCGTCGTGTTCGGCACCACCTGCACGGTGATCGGCGGCAGGTTCGGCGACGTCCCACCGCCGGACAGACCGCGAATGAGTTTGTTCTTCAGACCTTCGATCCCACTGTCGGTCACAGTCGGTTCGAACTCGATCACCGGCGGTGTCTGGGTCGGGTGCGACCAGGGTGGCTCTCCGTCCGGCGCGGTCGCCCACACCCAGCCGATCTCCACCGGCGCCCCCTGGTTGGGGTTGGACCAGGGCGGTTGACCAGGGGCTGCCGTCTTCCACTTCCAAGGGATCTCCGGCTCCGCCCCGGTGTTGGGGGGCAACTGGCTCGGAGACGACCAGGGTGGCTGGTTCGGGTCGGGGTTCGTCTTCCACGTCCACGGCACATCGGCCACAGGCTTGGTCGGCACCAGGCCCGGCTGGGACCAGGGCGGCCCACCCATCGGGTTGTGCTCCCACTCCCACGGCACATTCGGTGGGGCGTTCTCGGCGCCGGTGAAGCCAGGCTGCGACCAGGGCGGCTGGCCGGCGGGCGCGTCGTTCCACTCCCAGTCGATGCTCGGCGTGGCCCCGTTGTTCGGCGGCAGTTGGTCCGGGTGCGACCAGGGACCACCGACGTCGCCGGTCGGCAGGGTCTTCCAGTTCCAGTCGACGAGCACTGGACCGGTCGGGTTGAGGTTGTTCTGGTTCGGGTCCGACCACGGCGGGGCACCGGTCGGCGACTGAGCCCAGGTCCAGTCGATGTTCGGGGCGTTCGGCACGCCCTGGTTCGGGTTCGACCAGGGCGGCGTGCCTTCGGCTTGCTGGGCGTACTGCCAGTCGACTTCGGCAATACCGCCCACGTTGGTCTGACGGCCTGGCTGGCTGCCCCACGGCGGCGGCTTCGACGGGTCGGTGGCGTAGGACCAGTTGATCGGCGGGACACCGGTTGTCGTGCCGCCGGCCTGGCCTTGGGTCTGCGCCCATGGCCGGGTCAGGTTCGACGGGTTCGGCTCGAAGTCCCACGGGACGGTGACCTGCTGCTCGCCCAACAACAACGACGGCAGCACCCCATGCTTCGGCGGGACAAAGTCGACCGGCACGTCGACCGGCGGGATCGGCTCTTCCCGGAACCAGGCTGCGATCACCTGCGCAGCCGAGCCCTGCGGTGCGAAGGCGCCGACCAGACCCTTGCCCTGGGCTCCGAGCGAGTCGGCCAACTGCTTCCCGAGGTTCTGGACGGAATCCAGCAGGGCGCTGCCCTTGAGGTTGATGTCGGACAGGGTGTTGATCGCCCCGGCGACATCGAGCACGGCCGACTTGAGACTGTCGAAGTCCGCCTTCGACTGGGCGATGAAGTCCTTGATCGCGCCGGCGTTGGCCGGGTCGCGGAGCGCCTTCGCCCACCGCTCGATCTGGCCCTGCAAGTCACCCAGGATGTCGGGCCGGTTCTTCCCGGCACCGGTCCAGTTGGCGAAGAACGCCGAGATCAGGCCGCCGCTGCTGCCCAGCAAGGCACGGATCTTGCCGATGTTGACCCGGGCGGCGATGAAGAAGTCCTCGAGCGGGGACCGGCCACCCTTACCGGGGGTGGTGATCTCGGTCGTCCAGTCCTGGAACCCCTGGGTCAGTTTGACCAGGGCGCCGCCGAGCCCCTCGGCGTTCTTCTTGCCGCCGGTGAACAGGTTCAACAGCCCGCCAGCGGTGTTGCCGGCGGCCTTGCTCAGATCCTCCAGCACCACCTTCGACTGGGAGAAGATCGAGTTGAGGGCAGCGATGCCCTTGGCTGAGCGGGCCCACTGCAGGAACGAGATGGCGGTGTCGTTGACGACATCGGCGATCCCACCCAGCCCCTTCGCCAGCACCGGCAGCACCTGGGTGGCGGTCTTGCGCAACTCGTCGCCCAGGCCTTCGAACAGGTGCTGCTGGACGGTGCGGGTGAACTCCTTCCACGGGCCCTGGAGCCTGACCGATGCCTTGACGAAGTCGCGGGCCGACACCGCCAGCCCGCTGAGTGCCCTGTCCTGGGCCTGGATGGCCCGGGTAATCGCCAACTGCTGAGCCTTGGTCTTCTTGCCCTCGACGGCCTGCAGTTTCTGGACCTTGGCCACCGCCTTGAAGGCGTTGCCGAGCCCCTGGACGCCGACCGCGACGGCAGCCACCCCGGTGCCGATCGCCACCAGCCCGCTGCCCGCGAACCCGGCTATGCCGAGCGCAGCCGAACCGAGGTCGACCGCCAGCCCGGCGACAGCGACCCCCAGCGCCTCGACATAGGGCAGCGCCTGGACGACGGCCGCAACGAGCAGGCCCACCTTGGCGGTGAGGAACTTCAGCACCACACCGGTCGCGCCGAACTTGGAGTTGGTGATCCGCAGACCGTCGGTGGCGCCAGAGGAGATGCCCTTGGCCACGTTCTGCCCGGCGATGGTGGCCGAGTTCCGCAGCGTGGCCGGGTTGAGCCTCACCGGGATGTTGATCGCGTTGCTCTGGATCCGCTGACGCAGTGCCGCGATCTTGGCCGAGACACCCGCCGTGTCGACGTCGGCGTCGAACGAGATCTTGCCGCCGGCGGTGCGGAGCGCCCGGGCCTCCGCCTTCACCTTCCTCGAGTCCAGCGTGCCGGTGAACTCGATCTTGGCGGCGCGGCTGGCTGCTGCCGCTGCGGCCTTGACCTTCTCGGTCAGGCCCTTCTTGTCGAGATCGATCTTGAGGGTGATCTTGGCGCCGGCGGCCGCCCGGTCGGCGATCTCCCGGATCTCCCGGAACAGGCCTGAGCCGTCGGCATGGACCTCGATCCACGCATCACCAACCTGGGGCATGGCTCACCCCCTCCCGGTCTTCTGCGCAACCTGCTGATGGGTGGCGAAGAACGCGCCGAACGACGCGGCCTCGGCCGGGTCGGGTGCCCGTCGCACCTCGGGTGTCGTTGCTGCCGGCTGGGCGGGTGGCCGGTTCCAGCGCTGCTTCACTGCCTCGAACTTCGTGGGCTCCATCCGCTGGGCGGCCCAGACCTCGAAGGCGTTCAGGAAGCGGTCGACACCGAGTTGTCTGGCGTCAACTCCTTGGAGGGTGAGAGTGCCGTCGAACGCGACCCAGTTCGCCTTCGCGGTTGCGGCGGCGGCGAGGGCCGCCCAGTAGGGCGGTTCGTGAACTCCTCGATCACCCAGTTCAAGATGGGCACCACGTTGTCCACGTCGAAGTCGTCGTCCGGGTCGTCGAGCCGGGCCTGGATGTGATCCCTGGACTCCGGCAGCAGAGCCTCGTCCATGAAGCGGAGCGTGCCCTTGATGGCGTCGACCCCGTCCATCTCCATGGTGTCGGTCAGGCCGATGAACGAGACCGACTTCGGTTTGCGGGCGAACAGTCGGATGCCGTCGAGGTGGAACTCGACAGTCTCCAGCCGATCGGTGCTCGGTTCGGTGGTGAACTCCTGCATGTTCCTCCTCGGGGGCCCCGTGGAGCGTAACGCTGTCTGCTAGCAAAGGTCACCCCCCGCCACCGACGACGGCGTTCATGGCGTTCCGCAGCCAGGGCTGGCTGGGCCCGCCCGGGTGGTTGACCTTGGGTCCTCGGAACTCGACGCCGCGCGACTCCCACCAGAACCGCAGCATCGGTGCCCGGCGGGCCCTGATCTGGTGCGGCCCGGTGCCCTCGTGGACGTAGAAGGCGTACGGCGCCCGGTTGGAGATCTTGAAGGTGGGGAAGACGCCCCAGGTGAAGTCCGGCCCGTCATGGCTGGCCTCGAGTTGGCCGGTATCGATCGGGCAGGTGCTGCGGGCGATGCCCATCACCTCGTCGGCGAGCGGGGGCATCCGGATCAAGGACGCCTCGACGAAGGCGTCATGGACTTTGTCCGGGTAGATGACGACGTAGTTCACTGGACCAGCCGGATCGTGAAGAAGCAGTAGCCGCCGACACAGTTGCCTTGCGGGCCCATCGGGAGGTACCGCTCGAACAGGAACTCGCGCCGCTTGTCGTAGGGGAAGCAGCAGTTCAGGGCCCTGACCATGGCGGCGTAGTCACCCATCTGGATCCGGGCCGCCTCGTGCTGGTCGATGTCGGACGGCGGGTTGCCTTCGGAGTCCATCCCAGCCATGCACCGGGTCACACCCATCTGGACCCGGTGGGACAGCAACGGCACGCAGCGAGCCACGTTCAGCGCGGTGCGGGAGTAGATCGAGTTGAAGACCGAGGATCCAACGAAGGACTGGTCGAGCCGAACCCAGGCCATCCCGCAGCCCTTGTCCGCGTCGGAGCAGTCGCAGAAGTCCATCGCGACCTGGTCACCGGGTACGACGGAGCAGAAGCAGGGGATGCCGCCGGGGGAGCGGTCCAGTTCGGTGCACAGGCAGGCCAGTGCCGACTCCAGGATCGGCAGCACGGCTAGGTCTTCGATGAAGTTCGCCGGCACCAGCGGCAGGGCGTCGGTACTCACGAAGACACCCAGGTGGTGACCCGCCCTCGCTTGGTGTCGGGGCTGAAGATCCGGGACGGGGCGGCCAGGCCGTGCGGGTTGATCCGCCGGACGTAGCCGTCGACCTCACGGATCCCGGTCAGCCCACCCGGGAACGGGTTCTGGGCGAGGTTCAGGGTGACACCCTGTCGCACGACCTGGGTGACGTTCGCCGGCAGCCGGCACTTGCCGGTGCCGCACGCGGCCTTGGCGTACTCACAGGCCAGCACACCGAGCGCATGCTGGCCCCAGGCGTCCAGCGCCAGGCCCGGGGTGTAGGTCACAGAGAAGGTGTTCGGCTGGTCGGTGTCGACCGTCATGTCCTGGCACAGCGGCCAGCAGTCGCCGTCGGTGCGGACCAGCCGGTTGCCGTTGTCCACCCGGTAGGCGGTCGGGTCGACGACGACACCGTCCTGGCGGACCTCCTCGACCGACGCGACCTCGCCGGGCAGCCGGACCTCGCAGACCTGGGTGCAGTCGCAGTCGTCGACACCGCAGCCGCAGCCGATGTTGTACCACTGGCCCTCGATCACTGTCGGGCCGAGGTTGCTGCCCGCCCATTCGCTGCTGGCGCCGACCGGGTAGGTCCGCCAGGTCGCCAGGCCTGGGCAGCCCTTCCGGCAGGGGCGGAGGGTGACCGGGCAGTTGGCGGTGCGGTAGCCGGTCAGCATCCGCAGCGTCTCCTGCGCCATCAGCAGCGCAAGGTCTTGCTGCGCGGTGTCGTAGCCGCTGTCCCAGTCGGGGCAGCAGGTCAGGTCGGCCTCCAGACAACTCGGCACAAGATCATCCTCCTACGGTGCGGCGCTGACGGTCGGGACCGCAGCAGTGGAGGCGACCTGCACACCGTCGGCGCCCTTGGTGATGGCGCTGGCGTACATCTCCCGGCTGGTGGCGATGTGCCCGATGATCTTCTTGCCTGACGGTGTGGCCTGCGCCTTGATCGCTGTCCAGGCGGTTGTCGAAGCGTTGATGTCCATGCCGAGGATCGTCCACGCCGCGCACCAGGTGGTGAAGGAGGCGTTGGTGGTGTCGGCCTCGTAGGCGTAGCCCCACGACTGGTAGCCGTGGTCCTTGGCGGCGTTGGCCAGCGACATCGAGTCGATGAAGCCCTTGATGATGATGTGGTCCTTGGGGTACGGCGCGAGCAGCGCCCAGAACTCGTCACGCGGCGAGCCACCGGTGAGCCAGGCGTACTTCGGGTCGACCATCACGACATGGGTGTTGGCCCAGTCGGCCAGGAAGGTGTCGAAGCGGTAGTAGTCCTGCGGGATGTTGTCCAGCGCCAGCAGGTTCTTGAAGCCTTGCACCTGGGCCCACGTCATCGCCGAGGCCGCCGGCTGTCCGGTCGTCTTCGAGGTCCGGTTGATGTCCTCATCGTGCAGCCCGAACCAGACCCCGTCGGAGGTCCGCGCCACCGAGTACTCGAGCACGCTGTAGCCCCGGGCGTCGGACTGCAGGTAGGCGTTCTTGCTCATCTCCGCATAGGTCACGCTGTTGCCCCGGTGGGCGGAGGTGACACCAGGCTTCGCCAACGCGGCGGCGACGTTGGCGAACCGGTGGTTGACCGAGCCACGCAGCGCGACCGATTCCGCGATTCCTGATGTGCCACCGGCCAGGGTCGCGTCTGCTTTCAAACCCTGGCCGGTGTTCACCGCTGCGCTGTACAGGTACAGCGACGTGCGGGCGTTGGCCAGCACTGTGTCGGTCACTGCACTGGCCCGCAGGGTGAAACCGGGGGGCGGGGTCTGCATGGTGTCCACCACGTTGGCGCTGTGCTCGTGGTGGATGCCGTAGAACTGCAGCGCCGGCAGGGTGTCCAGGGTGTACGGGTCGGTGTACTTGTGCGGGCTGGTGCCGAGCCCGGAGAAGTTGTCGTAGAAGCCCGACTGGGCATCCTTGCCGACACCCTTCAACACCATGATCGTGCCGATGTTGCGGCCGGTGGTGCTGCGGCCGAAGGTGTACGACGACGGCTCCTGGGTCAGGTCGACGATCGGCTTGAGGAAGAAACCGGAGTCCCGGTCGGCACTGTTCGCCACGAACAACGGACCGAACCGTCCCCAGCCGGGGCAGGACCAGTCGACGCCGGCCTGGACCTGGGCCCGGATCCAGACCAGCAGCCAGTCACCGACGACCAGCCCGGCCGGCTTGGCGAAGGTCAGCGTCGTCCCGGTCAGGGTGAAGGCCGACACCGGCGTGCCGGAGATCGTCGGGGCGGCGTTGACCGTGACCGGCTCAGCGTCGGTGCCGCCGGACAGGCCGGTGACCACGATGCTGTACGAGCCCGGGGCGGCGTAGGTGTGCTGCTTGCCGGTGAAGGACCACGCCTGCGCGTTGCCCGTCACCGGCACCTGCTCTGCTGCCGTCCCGTCGCCCCAGTTGACCGTCGCCTGACTCATCGCGCTCCTTCACTCAACTGGAGCCAAGGCTCCTCCCTTTACGCAGCGGCTCCCTTGACCCACTTGGTGCCGTCCCAGTGCGCCTTGGTGCCGTCCTGGAGTTCGACGTACTGTCCGGTGGTCCAGGCCGTGGTCGGGCTGGCGGTGATGCCTTCCAGACCGGCGAGATCCTCCGGCGCGTTGGTGTTGGCTGGGCTGAACGTGCCCGGGGTGCCAGCGGTGGCGCTGGTGGCGTCCTCGATGAACCCGCAGCCGCAGCCCGGGGTCGGCGGTGCGACGTAGGTGACCTGCACGTGCAGGTGGTCCTTGCTGTCGATCGGGGTGGTGAGAGGGCCAGGCTGGCCCTGGTCGTCGAGGGTGACGTCGTACAGACCGACGCCCCAGCCGGAGCCATCCTTGGTGACTGCGCCCTGGACCACGAAGGAGACCGCGTCGTTCTCGATCGTGAAGTCGCCGAACACACCGCCCTGCAGGAACGGGAAGAGGATGTAGCCCGAAGGCATCTCCGCCTCTGGGATCGGCTGACCCTGGTCGTCGACCGGGCAGGTGACGCCGGGCACCGAGGACCACACCTCGAGCGCGAAGCCCGCGTCGCAGCCGCTCTTGCCGGTGTTCACCCGGAAACCGATGCCCTCACCGGTCGCCGGGTCCTGCACCGAGTCCTGACCGGTGACCAGAGCGAACAGGTCCGGGTCCACGTTGCAGAACGTCATGTTGACGCCGTAGCCGGTCAGCGTCGGGCACGGGGTCTGGCTGACGCAGACCTTGCCCGACGCGTTGGTGACGCTGATCGCGTCGCCCTCGTCGATGTTGGCGGTGACCTCGACGCTGACGAAGCCATCGGAGGTCACTTGCTGGCACGACACGTCGGTTGCATCCGGTCGTCCACAGCCGTCGAGGCGGGTGACCCGCATGACCCGACCGCCCACCAGTGGGAAGCACTGATTCGCCACGATCTACTCCTGTTCCTGCGGTTCGGTCATGTCAGAACACCGCGCTCTCGCCCGCCCAAGCAGGGACGGACATTCGTTCCAACTCATCGGCCACCTCGTTCGGGACGATGAAGCCGGAGTCTGTGGTGCGCACCTGTAGCAGCGGTAAGCCGAGGGTGTCGCAGGCGGCCAGAATCTTCTGGGCCTTCTCCGAGGAGTGCCCGTCGATGTAGGTCTCGCCGAGATTGAGGATCATCAAATCGGCCCACCACTTCCACCGCAGGCACACATCTGGAAGACGGACTTGTAGAGGAAGCAGTCGACGAGTGCGGCATAGGCCCGTTCAACGAGCATGAAGTAGTCGTTCGTTGCCTGGTCGAAAACTGGCCCGCTGACGACGAGTGGTGAACGGTGCAGCGAGACCCCGCCGGTCGCCCAGACGTCGACATCGACGTCGCCGGTCGCGTAGTTGCCGATCACCACCGGGTTGCCGGACACGGTCTCCAGCCGGTCACCGAACCGGCTCACCAGACCGGCACGGATCGCCTCCTCACCGCCCCGCATCGGCAGGTGGATGATGATCTGCCCGCCGAACTCCTTAGCCGCAGTCTCCTCGAGCACCCCGATGGCCGCCGCGACACCGCCCTCATTGGGGATCGTGATCGTGCCCCCCGGGTCGAGAATCAACTGGCCGAACCCGGACTCGACCGCCGACTGCTCGGCCGCGAGGAAGCGGGTCTGGGTTGCCTCCGACGTCGTACCGTAGCGACCCACCGTCTTGCAGGTCTCGTACATGTAGGTCATCCACGGGTCGCCGGTGATGTCGCTGTACCAGGACCGGGGTGTCTTGCCGGTGACCTGCGTCGGGTCGCAGACGATCGTGCCCATCGTCGGAGCCGAGCACTGCTCACCCTCAGCGGTCAGGCCGCCCTGCATCCAGTGCGCGTCGGTGTCGTCGATGACCTCGGCCACCGAGAACAGCCCGAACCGGCGCGGCACCCGGGGTGGTGCCGCGACGGTCTGACGGGCTTCGGCTATCGCCACGCTCATCTGTTCACCCCTCTCCTGTCAGGTGGAGCCATCGAGGAAGGGCACTTACGCGTCGAGACCCGGCAGGATGCAGGCCGTGACGTCACCACCGGTGGAACCGAGGATGCAGGTCGGGACCTGGACGAGGCAGGCGTCGTAGCAGCGGTTGGCGACCAGGAAGCCGGACTCGGCGAACGCAGCGGTGTACATGTTCTGCTGGATGTTCGTCGAGTCATAGATCGCGTCGAGGCTGATCACGTCGGCGACGCCCTTGACGAAGGCGCCGGCCGGGTAGATCAGGGCCTGGATGTTGGCCGGGGGTGCGGCCACACAGCCGAGCGCGGCGGTGTTCACCACCAGGGCCTGCCAGTCGTAGACGTACTGGACGGCCAACCCGCGTGCCGAGAAGTGGGCCGCGAGTTCGGCATCGGAGACGGCGGCGGTCTGTCCCTTGCGGAGACCGAGGTCAGCCTTCAGCACCTGCTTCGCCCAGAACGGGAGGATGACCTCCATCGACAGGTTCAGCGGGGCGCGGTACTTGTACTTCTGGCTGGTCGCCACCCACTCCAGTCCGGTGAGCAGATCGAAGCCGGAACCTGCGCCATTGCTGAGGGTCTGCGCGGCGCCGGCGGTGGCGACCATCCGGTTGATCACCTCGGCCGACTCCTTGTGGGCCTGGGCGACAAGGGTGCCCTCGATCCAGCGCCGGACCAGTTCCGGGTAGCCGGCGTTGGTCAGGATCGGGGCCTTGACGCAGATGCCGGAGACGTCGAGGCGGACCTCGTCGAACGGCGGGCAGGCAATCTCCACGCAGGGCTTCGGGGTTCCGGCGATGGCCTGCGCCTCGGTCTGGAAGAAGCCGGCGTTGGCGTAGATGTCGGAAAACGCGGGGCCACGGGTGAAGCGGATGCCGCCCCGGGTGATGGTGATCTCCGGCAGGCTGATCAGCCCGTCCATCGACTCCGTCACACACAGGTCGTAGAGCGTCTCACTCGGTGCGCACCAACCACCGGAGGCGGTCAGTGAGCCGCCGGGAAGCCGGGACTCCTGGGCCGCCTTCTCGAACAGTTCGAACGGGTCGACGTCCCGGTTCTTGTCGGAGAGTTCCTCGTCGTAGGGGCGCTCGATCGTGGCGACACCGGACCGGATGTAGGTCTCCGGCATGTACGTGCGGGGCAGTGCTCCGGCGCGGGCGGAGAATGCCTTGGTCAGGCCGTAGACGTCCTCGATCTGCGAGCCGGACGCGAAGCCTGGCACGTCGGCGGCCGCCAGGATCGTGGCGTTGGTGGTCTTCGGTCGGACGACCGGCGCCCGTCGGGTGTTGCGCACGCTGGGCACGCTGGCGGTAATCACTGGGCCGGTCACGGCTGCCTCCTGGGTGGGCTCTGGCGGAGCGTCACCGGAGTCTTCGTCGGCGTCCTCTTCCTTGTCCTCGTCGTCGTCACCCTCAGGCTCCGGCGTTTCGGTGGAGAGGGTGACCAGAGCGGCGGCCGCAGCAGCACGCTCCCGGCGGGCCTGCGCGGCGGTGACACGCGCGGCGGCCTCGGTGCGGATGGTCTGGATGGCCCCGGCCAGGGTCTCCATGTCGGCGACGTTGGTGTCGGTCAGGGTGTCGGGGTCGATCTTGGTGACCTCGTCGAACGCCTGGACCGCTTCCGCCTCCAGGGTCGCGAGTTCGGCGACGCTCAGTGCCGACAGTGATTCGGGAAGCGCGAAGGTTGCCACGGTGAGCCTTCCTCGGAGTGATGAGAATCGAGGTCGGCCGAGAAATGCCAGCACCTTCTAAGAGCACGACGAGTCGGCCCGCACTGCCAGCACCCGTCGCTTCGGGACACTAGCCCCGCCGCAACGCCCCGCGCTACAAGATCGCTAGCACTACTTTCCGGCGGCGGTCATCTGCGAGCGGGGGACGGCACGCAGCATGCCGCCCTTGGCCCGGCGGATCTCGGCCTGAGCCTCGGCTGTGGTGTCGAAGTACTTGACCGTGCCGTCCTTCAACTTCACCGAGTAAGCGACGTTGTTCTTACCTCCGCAAGCGCAGCCCATCTCAACCTCTCCCATGCACGAGTTCGCGGGCGGCCGCAGCGCGGGAGGCCGGGTCACGCCCGACGGACGCAGCCAGCCGGCGCGCCTTCTCCAGCCGTACCTCCCGATCATGAATGTTCCTCATCGCCCTTTCCACGGCGGCCACGATCGCATCGTCCGGCACGTCACGGTGAGTCACCACACCGGAGGCGACCAGGGCGGTCTGGCGCTGGTTGCTGACATGGCTGGCGGTGCGCGGGATCGGGAACCCGGGCACGTTCACGGCGAGGGCGGCGACGAGTTCCATCGAGCCGCCGATGCGGCGCCAGTCACCGCTGAGCGCAGCCGCTCGGAGACTGTCGACGGCGGCGGTGGGCAGGTTGGGGCGGAGCCGGCCCGCGAGCCAGATGCCGTGGTCGTCATCACCGGCTGCCACGTCGGCGACGACCGTTCCGGTGTCGTCGTAGTGCTCGATAGCCGGACCAGCCGCCAGCGCCGCGTCGGCGTGCCCGGTGCCGAGGGTGATGTGCCCGACGGCGACAGCGGCTCCGTCATCGGTCAGCACTTCTCCCGTCCGGAAGTAGGCGTAGGCGGCACGGCTCTGGGGTGGTGTGATGCACTGTCCGGAGAACCCGATGTGACACGTCCCCCACCCGGCCAGGTGTCCGAAGATCTTACCGTCGGCGGTGATCGTCAGCGGTGTCAGGCTGGACAGCATCGGGTCGGCGTAGTCGTTCAGCGCACCGGAGGCTGTCAGCCCGCAGCCGCACGGCTCGGTGATCGAGACGCCCTCGGTGTAGTCCATGGTCTCGGCGGAATTGCCGCGACCGGGGCCGGGCCAGTGGCCGACGGCGTCCTTGTGGAGTTTCGCACACAGACCGGACAGCATCCGCTTCTCGACGTACTTGCCGAGCAGGGCACGGCAACGGTTGAAGTCGCCAGGCACACCCCAGCCGATCTTGGCCGCCCCTTCGCCGTGGGTCCAGTAGTCATGCAGCACGCGCGGCATGTGGCCGGGGATTCCGGCGTCGGGCTGGCCACCGACAAACTCGTCGTCGAGGCCGAGCACCTTGTCGGTCATCGCCATGAGCCCCATCGCAACTTCGGCGGCGGCAGCGGCGAGCACGTCCGGCGGTTCCTCACCGAGGGCCTTGTACGCACCGCGCAGTTTCGACTTGGCCGATGACTTCGCCTCCGCCGGCGCGTCTACCTGGTTGAACCGGGCGGCGGCCGCGTGCACACCATTGCGGTTCAGCGTGCCGCTGGGCTCGCGGATCGGCAGCCCGTAGCGGGACTTCCCTTCGCCGGCGGACTCGCCCTTGTCGAGCACGCAGGCCCGCTTCCACTGCTCGTCGGAGTAGTCGGCCTGAGTGAAGTCCGACCACGGCTTGTCGCTGACGTTCTCGAACGCAAGCCTGGTCTGACCGGCATACTCCGGCTGCTCGGTCTGGGCGGCGTCAACGGTCTGCACCCCCCAGTCCTCCGGCGGCGGGCCGAGCGCGACGAACGCCTCCTGGAATGCGGGGATGCTGACCAGGGTGGCGCCGGAGATCCGGCCGTCGGTGATCACCATCACCGGGGACTCATCGCCGGCTGCGAGCGGGTCGGCGAGGTCGATCGGGTTGCCGCTGGAGTCCTCGAAGGTGAAGTCGGCCTCGTCGACGTCGACACTCACCCCGCGCAACATCTCGGTGCCGATCTGGCGGATCGCTTCGTCGGCGTTGTCGCTGGTATCGAACACACCCCAGGCCCGGATCAGGTTCTCGGCCCGCTGCATGCCCTGGATGTTGGCGACCCGGACCGCACCATCATGACCTTCGGCGGTGGCATCTTGATACATCAGCGGCAGCGGAAGGTCCCGATGCCGCAGCGAACCCTCGGCGAACTTGCGCCGGTCGCCCGACATCTTGCCCTCCGGGGCGAGCACGCCATGCCAGGGCACGGTCACCGGCTCGAGATTGGCGGCCGCCTCTTCCTCCGTGATCGCCTCTTGCTCGGTGATCGTGTCGGTCATCGCGTCCTCCGTCGTTTCGCCATCGTCATCTTCGTTGGTTAAAATCCCGCCCGGGGGACCGGCAGCGACGCGGCCGCCGAGCAGGATGCGCACGGTGCAGCGGCAGTTCACTGTTAGTTCGGGGGGAGCCTTCTGGTCGCCGGGTTGCATCATCTGCACCCCGGCAACCGTGAATGGCCGAGTCAGTGAACGCCGCTGCCCGTGCACATCTGCGTGGGCAGCGCGAACCTTGTCGTCCTTCTCCGTCATCCAGGTCTTGAAGATCCGGTTCCGCTTGATGCCGTTGTCCTTGGCATACTTCCGAGCAGCCTGCATCCGACCGGCGTTGATCGCGGCGGCTGTCTCGGTCGCGGCAATCACCGCAGCACGGCCGAGCCAGTTGTTGCCGCCACGCTCCGCGAACACCCGGTCGATGCGGGCAGCCATCTGCTCAGGCGTCTCGCCGCCCTTGATCGCCTGCGAGAGTTCTCGCCGGATGTCAGCAAAGATGTGGTCCGCCACACCGGTCAGCCGGTTGGTGACGGTCTTGACGTACGCGGCCGCATTCTCGCGGGCGTCGTCGGTGGTCTTCTTGGTGGCGAACGTCAGCCCGTCCTCGAGCGCTGCCTGCTGCTCAAACTGCGCCATTTGCCAGTCGTAGGCCCTGGCGTACACCTCGGCCAGTGCCGGCAGCAGATGCGACTGCAGCGCGTCCTGCCAGATCTCACCGTCGTGGTGGGCCTCGGCCTCGGCCAGGTTGCCGTCCCGGGCGGCGGCGCGGAGATCCTTGGCGAGCACGTTGACCTGTTCGAGCGCGGCCCGGGTGACGTCGGCCTCCTCGAGCAGGAGCAGATCGTCGTCCTCCTTGCGCCACTGGTCCTCTTCAGACATGGGTCAGTACCTTCACGTCGAACAGGTAATCCCGCAGTGCCTCCGGACAGTGCTCGAACTCCCCGGTCAGCACGCTGCGGGTGTAGCCGTCGAGTTGGGTCTCCAGCCAGTCCGGTGAGACCGACAGCACCTCCGCCAGCCGGGGCACATTGGCCCAGGCGCCCTGCAGGCCCTGGCTGCACTCGGTATCGGAACAGGAGCGGGTCTGTTTGCTGCGCCGGTTGAGCCGGTTGTTCGCCCGTTCCAGCGCCCGCAGCACCACCATCTCCACAGCCACCAGCGCGGCGGCCGCGCGGGACTGGTCCTCCTGCGGCAGGTTCCGGTCCCGGCCGGTCGGCGGTTCGACCTGCGGCGGCGGCACCGGCTGATACCGGTTGCCGACATCCTCCGGCGCGATGTCGAGTCCGAGGGCGCGGACCGCGCCGGCGGCCAGGTCGGAGTTGGCCAGCGCCAACTTCAACAGCAGCATCGTCTTCTGCTCGTCGTCGTTGGGTCTGTCGGAGTCCTCGAAGCCGGTCTCGCGGCGCAGCGCGTCCGGCGACAACTGGCCCCGGTCGTAGAGTTCGATCGCCTCCTGCGCGTGGTTGGGGCGGACCCGCAGGTCGGCGGTGTCCCAGCCGACGGTGGTGCCGTAGTCGATCTCGCCGGCCGCCTCGAGCACCGGCCACAGCCACTTCTGGGTGAACGCGTCGCAGACCAGTTCCATCAACGGCTCGACATGGATCTTGATCGCCGACTCGTCGATCTGCCAGGCCGACCAGTGGTTGGCGTTGCCGGTGCCGAGCATGATCTCCGGCGGCAGGTCCATGCCGAGCGCAGTCCGCTTGATACCTTCTTCGCGCAGGCTCTGGGACTGGGCGTCGAACGGGGTGGAGAAGGTGATGTGCTGCGCCGTGGACAACAAGGCACCGGGGGCTCGGACGACCAGCGGCACCACGGCAGCCGCCGACTCCCGGTCCTCGATCGGGGTCATCATCGCCTCGAGCAGCGCGTCGAAGAACGGGTCCTGCGCGTTCGCCGGGTCCTCACCCTCCTTCGGTGGGGAGACGAACGACATCTCACTGGGCAGCAGGAGAAGGCCCGCACCCGCGAGCCGCGAGTCGATGTCGGCGGCGACCCGTTTCGTCAGCGCCTGGATCTCCCGCAAGATCGGCAGGACCGCTCGGACTGACGAGTCGGCCTCCACCCACTTTCGCGGGTGCGGACGCCAGACCCGGATGACGAGGCAGTTCTTCTTCAACTCCCGCTTGCCGTCACCCCGGTTCACCGACCAGGTCTCCGAGCCGGTGGTGTTGGTGACCTCCTCGGTGGAGCACACCATCCAGGCATCGGGCAGGTCGCCGGATTGGGGCTCGGCCACCAGGTACGCCTCACCCGGCACGGTCAGGTGGATGCCGAGCGCCTCCAGCATCTGGGACTGGCCGGACTCCCCCCCGAACAACCCCGCCAGGGCGTCGACCGCGAGCCCCTCCTTGAGCGTGGAGGAGCCCTCGGAGTCCTTGTGTTTGATCACCAGCCGGATCCGGGACAGCGCGTTCCCGATCCAGTTCGCGGCGGCGCGGAGTTCACCGATCGAGTCGTAGAAAGCCCAGGCCTCGGACTGCCAGGCCTGCAGGCCACGCTTCTTGGTGAAGGCCGACGAGCCGTCCCGGGTCACGCTGGCGGCGGAGGCTACGAGCGAGTTGGCCGGCTCCGTCTCTGGGGGCGCGGGCGGCTGCGCGGTTTTCCTCGGCATGAACTCCCCTGCTGCTTGAGGACTGTGCGTCACGCTAGACCGGGTTGACACCGATAGTCACCAGCATCGCTAGCACGGAAAAGGGCTAGTCCTCGCCCGGACCCTCGTCGCGGTGGACAACCATGGCCACCACGTAGGAGGCGGCGAGCCATCCGTTGAACAGCCACCAGGCGGTACCGAACCAACCCTCGAGCCGACACAGCACAGCCCAGGCCCCGACGCCGAGCATCGCCCAGGGGCTGAAGCACCAGTGGCAGTTCAGCAGCAGGAACCAGCCTTGTCGCCGCTCGGTCTTCTGGGTCCAGTCCGTCCAACGGTCACGGACCCAGACGACCGGCGGCCACTGGTCAGCGGTGACCAGGCGTGTCAGGCGTCCGGCTGACAGGATGCCGACCACCACCGCAAGGATGAAGTACCCCCACGGCAGCCCGAATATCACTCCTCTGCGGAGGCGGTGACCGTGACCACCATGGTGGCGGTGGAGAGGGTGGCACCCTTCTGGTTCTTGATCGTGCCGACCATGGTCAAGGTGCCCGCCTGGGAGACGGTGAGCCGTGCGTCGACGTTGCCGTCCTGGCCGCCCTCGACGGTGAAGGTGGCGGTGAAGGTGCCGCCGGCTGGGATCGGCACGGTGATCCAGCCGGTGCCGGGACCGTTGAAGTCGAGTTGCTCCCACTTGATCGCGGTGGACGGGATGCCGGTGAAGACGACGGTCTGGGTGACGGTCAACGGGGTGTCGTCGGTGTTCTTCAGGCTGGTCGGGTACTGCTTGGCGACGGTGATCGGCATCGTCAGGGTCGCCGGCCAGGTCAGCACGATCTCCCCGCCGGTGCCTTCGGGGCCGCTGTCGAGGTAGCCGTCCTGGTGCTCCATGTCGTCGTTCGCGTCGCCGGTCTGCTCCTCCGGAGGGAGGGGCTTCTGCAGCGTCGGATCCCAGGCGACGGTGCCGCCGGGCGGAACGTAGGACGGGTCGCCGTGGTCGACGTAGCCCTGCTGATTGTCCCAGTCGTCCTGGGCGTCGAGGGTCTGCTGGTTCTTCGGGATGATCGTCTGAAGAGTGGGGGCCTCGGGCATGGTCATCCTTCCTGTGGCTGGGGTGATGGCGCGTCGGGGCTGAGCGGTGTGTCGGGCTGGTTGGCGATGAGGTCGTCGCGGGCCTCGTCGATCTGAGCCTGCTGCTCCTCCGACTCCGGAGGGTTGACGGTCATGGCGAGGACGCTACTCGTCTTCGGAGTCCTTCGGCTGATGAGCACTCTCGCCTGTGTGCCCGTGCACGACGAGCAGCACGATCCAGCCGCCGATCAGGATGGACCCGATGGTGAGCAGGGCTGTGGCGGCATAGACCCGCTGTGTGTCGTCCCCGACCAGCGACAAGCCGACGGCAAAGCAGATGACCGCCCCGATCAGCAGGGGCCAGGATCGGAGCCACTGGAGCCAGGAGCGATCCTTCACAGGGGCTCCTGTCGGGGTCAGGCTCCGTAGTGGTGCTTCTCGATCTTGGTCAGGCCGAGTACACCATTCGAAGTATTGCCCCCGCCACCCCCGCCGCCGGCCCAGGCCCTCATGTCGTCGCGGCTGTCGAACTTGGCTCGGTTCTTGTCGTAGGGGTTGTCGGTGTACTGCCACACCAGCCAGTCATCGACACCGGGCTCACTGGCCGAGGTGTAGTGCGCGACCCACAAGCCGTCGAAGCGTTCCTTGTCGGAGCCGTTGAAGGTGGAGGCGTTGCAGTACAGCAGCACCTTGTGACCCGGCGCCTTGTTCCGGCACTCCTTGACGAAGTTGTCCCGGTCGGACTCGCTCGGCAGCCCGTCGTTGTTGGACTCCCAGTCGCAGACCAGGATCTCCCCGTCCCGCAGATCGGGGATGTGGTCGAGGAAGTACCTGGCCTGCTCCGCCCCTGTGCCGGAGGAATGGGAGGGCCAGAGGAAGTGGTACCAGCCGGTGACGAGCCCCTTGCTGCGAGCGGTGTCGGCGTGGTCGTTCCGCTCCGGGTCGACGATGCTCATCCCGAGCGTCGCCTTGATGATCATGAAGTCTTCGTTCGAGGCGGGCTCGTAGTTGGGCTGGTACTCGGAGACGTCGCAGCCGTAGATGGTCACCCGGTCCACTCCTCGTCGGCGCCGAACTTGTCAACCTCATCCATCCCGAGCACACCGGATTCGGCGAGCCACTTCGGGATGATGATGCCCTTGGCGTAGCGGGTCGAGAACGAGCCGTACAGCCCGGACTCGAGCCGGACGTACCAGCGGTAGGTCTCGCCGAGTTTCAGTTCACCCAGCCAGATCGGCCACTGATAGAAGTCGTCCTCACCGCCGGGGAAGGTGTGGCTGGAGTAGCGGGTCTGGTCGTCGGCGCCGACCCGGTCCAACCACATGTCGAACTTCTTCGGGCCGTCGGAGTTCAGCCGCAGCCGTAGGTTGCCGGCGATCAGACCCCAGTCGTCCTCACCGCACTCGTCGACGGTGATCTCACCGAACGCCTTCGCCTTGGTCGGCTCCAGGTCGACCGAGTCGGTGAGTTTGCCCGAGTACCACGGGCTCGGCATGTCAGTGCGCTACGCGAGCGGTGATGTCGGCGATCGTCATGGTCTTGCCCGACGGTGGCTTGCAGGCCAGCCGGAGCCGGCGCTTCACATCCTTCGACTTGTCCCCGCCCAGGTCGTTCACCCAGTGCAGGCCGCCGTAGGAGGAGCCGGAGGTCCCGATGGTCTCCGAGATCGGATAGGTGTACTCGGTCACCGTCGGCTTGTTCGCGCTGGACACATCGTCGTCCTGCACAACCAGCCGGAACTGGGCCACGTCACCGACGGCGAGGTCACTGATCTGCCAGTGCACGGTGGCGACATAGAGGTCGCTCGGCCCGGTCAGCAGGGTGAGCCCGGTGTCGTCGTTGATCTGAAGGATCTGCCAGTCGCCGTTGTCCTTGATCTTCTGGTCCTTCGATGCGTGCTGCTTCTCGATGTCCGTCATCCCGAGCACCCCTCCGGTTGATCCGGTTGATCCGATGTACTTGTCATAGGCGTCCTGCCAGGTGATGTACGGAACGTCTGGCGACTGGTCCGGCCCGCCGTCGGCGAGCCCGTTCCTGCCGTTCTTGTAGTCGGTGACCTGATCGGCGGCCGCCCAGGACAGGTGCGAACAGCCGATCACGATGCCGTGGTTGTGGTCGTCGAAGTAGGAGTCCTCCGGGGAGCCACGCTGGTAGTCGGCCCAGCCGCACTCGCGCCAGATCTTCGTCTCGCCGTCGCCACCCTTGCGGTGATCCAGCGCTCCACCCTCGTCGTGTGTCCCACCACTGGCTGACACCGAGCCCGAGTAGCACCACTGGAAAGCGACGACATGCTCCGAGGAACCGAGGTAACCCGCTGCCCGCAGTCGAGGCTCGACGATGTCCTCGAGGGACTGGATCATGCAGCCGCAGGCGTAGCCGCCGCGATAGGACGTCTTGCCGTACGTCGACGGCGCCATCAGGACAGCCGCCGGCCCTCGACCACGTTCACCAGCACCTCGCCGCGTTGGGTTCCGCCGCGCTTCTCCGCCGCCGCCACCAACTCTTCGAACTTGGTCTTGGCTTCCTCGGCGCTCATCCGGTCCCGGCCGCTGGCTTTCTCATCGTCGCCACCCGCCATGAGCCGGAGGCTAGCACCGAAAGGTGACAGCAGGCCATGATGGGCGACATGACCGTTGACCCGTTCCAACTCCGCATCACCGTGACCGAGCGATGGAAGTTAGGGATCGAGGTCGACTCCGAAGGCACGACCTACACAGGGCAGGCTGAGTTGACTCCAGATCCAGACAGCAACAGCGGTGGCACGGCGGGCGAGTGGGACAACTGGGGCGAGACGTTCCCGGACGCGAGCACGACCGGACTGCGCAGCGACGACGACGACCCGGACCTGCCGGATTTCAATGACCCCGACACCACCGGTGACGTGGTGATCGGCGACGACGACGAGGTCACCGACAAGCGGATCTGGGGTCGGATCAAGTTCGCCGGCGAGGGGCGGATCGCACGCTGCGTCCTGAAGGGTCCGAAGAACATGCCGTCCGGCCAGACCGGGATCATCGATCTGAACGGCAAGCGGGGCGGGCTGGCCTGGATCGAGGACAACCTGTTCGATCCGCAGACACCGAACTTCCGCACCGACGGTGTCGTCGGCCACCAGTTCCGCGCCTACCGCAACCGCATCCATGGTGTCTGCGACGGCTTCGGCACGTTCAGCAAGAAGGAGTGGGCCTGGGATTCTCAGATCACCGAGAACGGCATCCAGGGCGATGTCGAGATGGGCGGCAACTGGGTCGAGTGGCTGATCTACAACTTCCCCGACGACACCCATTCCGACGGCGGACACATCGACCCGTGGCAGCACCAGGGCTGCATCCTGGTCAAGGGCATCGGCAACCGCTGGTCCGGCTACGCCAAGGCGCAGTCCGGCTCGGACTCGAACCCGGACAAGCCGTGGCTGCTGACCGCGCCGAACAAGTGGGCGAACGGGGCCTGCACGATCATCCAGGACAACACCGGGGCCGGCCTCGACAACACGGTGATCTCGACCTTGAACTGGTACGAGGGCGGTGTCTCCCACGCGAACCTGAAGAACGGCACCTACGAGTTCTCCTACAACCAGCACTCCGACGATGTCGCGATCGGCCCATCCTCGGGCATGTCGGGCAGCAAGTTGTCCGGCTACTACATCAGGCCGCAGTCACGGTCGGGCTGTCACATCAAGGGCATCGACACGAACCGCTGGTGGAAGGGTCCGCAGCAGGGCCAGTTGCTGACCGAGCCCCGGGACCAGGGCATCCACTACGACTCCTAGTCCTCCCAGTTGACCCGGGACATCTTGTGCCGGTGGTGGGTGTCCCAGCGGTCCTTCGCCTCCGTGCCGAGCCTCGCCAGCCCGGCGATGGCGAGCCCGGCGAGGATGACGAAGGCGACGGTGCCTACGAAGTACGCCGCAAAGGTCAGCGCCCGCATTGCTTCCTCAATCACAGCCCCTCCTGGTAATGCTTGTTGCGGTGGTGGGAACCGCGCCCCTGTGCTGTCGCGAACCGTCGCCCGCAGATGCCGCACTGGAAGTGGTGGCCACCGGCGCATTCTCGGAACCAGCGCTCGCCGATAGCACCTGATCTGCCGCAGACCTTGCAGCGGACCCGGCCCCTCCTGTTCGTCGGCTCGAACACTTCAGTCGCCTCGAACACTTCAGTCATTTCGGACACTCAAACCGGGTCACCATCCTTGGGTCGGCGGTAGGCCTGGATCAGGTCCTGGAGGGCGCGCATGAACTCATCCATCTCGGACCCGCACCGTCGGCAGAGGTACCTGGACGGGACCGACTGCTGACCCCAAGCCCATTCGTGACCCCGGAGGAAGCAGATCGGATAGAGCAGCCGGCGCATCAGCGCGTCGCTTTCGCCAGTTCGCGATACCCCCGGCAGGCGTTGCGGCGGCTGACGAACACGCTGCGGCCAATGCCTTCGCAGTTGGTGCACTCACCGTCGATGTCGTCCGGGCCTCGGGTGACGCCGGCGCGGACCTCGTGCATGCCGTGGCCACCGCAGCAGCCGCAGACTGGCTTGGCCCGGTCGAGGACCCGGATGTTGGTGATGAAGTTCCGGGCGTCGATGGTGAGTACGACGATCCGGTTCTCGTGCTTGGCGCGGGTGACCTCGACGCCGACGTCGACGGGGAATGGCCCGTAGTCGGTGTCGAGGACCGGGCCGTCCCCGGTGTGGGTGAGGTACCGGGTCGAGGTGCGCAGGGTGCGTGCGGCGAAGTCGAAGTCGGCGGTCATGTAAACCACTCCTGTCGAGCCATCGGGAGGACGTGCTCTTTCAAGGCGGCGCGGATCGTGACCTGGATCGGCGCCGGGATGTCGGCCCAGAGGATGTCGCCCGCGTTGTGGAGGACACCGATGGTGCCGTCCTTACGTCGGACGGTTCCCCGGGCGCGGAGGTACCAACCGTTCCAGCCGGAGGTGAGGGTGATGTGCTCGACGACGATCGGGCTGCCCTTTGGTGGCTGGTAATCGAACCGTTCGTTGGGCTCGAGGAAGACGTCCACTTCACGCTGGACACTGGAACGGACGTTCACCGGATCCCCCTTCTCAACGACTCACGCTCCGTCATCCGGTAGTGGGTCCTCGCTGACCTCCAGGAAGCCCTCGTCCACCATCGCCTGCATCGCGTCACCCCAGTGCACGGTGATATCAGCCCACCCGGGCGGTCGGTCGTAGCGGTAGCCACCGATCCGATCCGCCGTCCTGGTCCGGCCAACCGGGTAGTGCCCGATCCTGGTTGACCCGCACCGGATGCACCTGATCCGGTGCACCCAGATGCGTCGGCCATTTCTGTCCTGGCCGATGTAGAACGCCGCACCCAGCAGGTCCCACTGGCAGGTGCTCGCCTTGCACGCGAGGATCAGTGCTCGCGCGCTGGTCGCCCGTGCATCGGTCACTGCTGTTAAACGACGGCGTCGTTTCGTGTCGGGGGTTGCGTGTTTGGCCTGAGCCATTGGGTGTCCTCTCGGGTCGCAGTTCTCGGCGGGTCGTCGCTGAGTATACGCAGGCTCAGAGGTTGGGGCCGGTTACTCCGATGTCCAGCGGATCTTTCTTCAGTTCCATCCGCCGCTCATTCCTGGCATCCCAACAGGTGGGACACCAAGCATCCCGGATGACGTCCCGGACGATCGCCACCGTCTCACCGTCTCGGTTCGTGGACTGCCCGCGTTCCTCGGCCGTCCACTCGCGGGGCTGGTCGACGAAGCCGCGCATGCAGACACCGACGGCATGGGAGCAACGGCAGTTCCGGAAGGCGCAGGCCCGGTCGTCGTACATCCTGCGGCCGCGCTGGATCCGCTTCTGCTCCTCCTCGAAGGCGCCCCGGATCATCGACGGCTTGATCCAGTAGGAGCCGCCGTGGTCGTGGGCGTACATGACGGCCCACTCCAGCGGGACGTTGGAGAGTTGGTCGGCCCAGACCTGGGACTGGTCGGCCAGCAGGTCGGGGGTGGTGTTGGGCCAGATGCCGAGACCGACGCAGGTGTCGATCAGGGTCGAGGCCTCGAGGACGTTCACCGACGGCACTCCCCGCATTCGGCAGCGAGTCCGGGGGCGTGCACGTGCGGCGGGTCGGGGTCGCGCTGGTCGGTCAGCCAGTGGGTGGCTGGTTCGCCGCTGTAACCGAGACGACAGCGGTGGTTGCAGCGTGGCCAGTGCACGCCGACCACGGTGTCGTCGGCAGTCATAAGCCGATCTCCCGGATGGTCTCGCCCGGCATGGCGCCCTGCTGCAGCCGGGCGATCACGGCCTCCCGGGCTGACTGGGTGCCCTTCACCTGGACCAGGGAGCGGGGCTGCTCATCGGCCAGGAACGGGACGACGTCGAAGCGGCCGGCGCGGCCGGCGGCGAGGCAGGCCCGCCAGGCGGTGCGCCAGTCCTCGATGGTGTCGCAGTCCTTGGCGACGCTCCTGCAGATTCCGGCGACGCGGCGGACGAGGGCAGTGTGCGGGGGCTTGTCGGCCCGAGCCTTGGAGTAGCCGGCGCACCAGGCGGCGACGAGATCTCCGGCGGTGGGTTTGGGCTGTTCCTGCTCGACGGCGAGGAGGGCAGGCTGATCAGGGTTCTGTGCTCGGCGGGTCACCCTCGGCATCCTGCCACTGTCTCGGGACCGGCGGGAGGGGGTTGACGTCTCTCAGCCGGGACCGTGTAGCGTCCTCAGAAGTTGATTGACCCCGGCACCGTGAAAGCGGCCCGGGGTCGGCCGGCGAGTATTCCTGGGCAGTTTACTCAAGCCGGTTGATGGATGAGTATACACGCCTTGGGTCTGACAGTGCTCCCCCATTCCAGATGCACGGCGGGTGATTCCATCCCCCGAGCAGGAGAACCGCCCTCCTGCTGGCTCGTGAACGCGTCACGGGTCTATCAACGGATCAGCCTGCGGCCTTTCAGCCAGCGGGCCTGATGTGTTTCTCCGGCATGAAAATGATCTTGGTTTCCCGAGATCCCATGCAGGAGGGGGGAGGGGGGGAGGATTTCTGTGCCTTCAGTCGATGCCCGCTAGGGCCCCTGGTCTTGATGGGTGACCACGGCCTGGGTGATGCTCTACTGTGGGTGGTCCCCGGGGCGGTCAAGGATGGGTGTCCTCTCCCGCCCCGGGGGATCCGGACGCTCAGCCGATCGCGAAGAATTTGCGTATCTCGCGAGTGCCGGCCAGCCCGCGTTGGGTCCCGATGTACCGGTCGTGGTCGGAGACGGTCTCCTGCCGGCCGTTTCGCCTCCTGGTGTAACTGGGCACGTAGGCGAACCTGGCCTTCTCCGTCCACCAGCCGCCGGATGGCTTGCAGAAGTAGAAGTCGCCGGTCTCGATCTCCCCCCGCCCCAGCGTCACTCCGAGCAGTGTCAGCCGCCACTCTCCCTCGCGGGTCAGGTGGATCTGGAGCAGGGTCCGCTCGCTGTCACGTCGGGGGCGTCTGGTCTCGGTCATACGGCGACCGGCTCGCACTCGGTGATGACTTCGGATGGCGACTTGCCGAGGTCGATGCCGCAGTTGATGGCATTGGCGACGACCCGGTTGCGGACTTTTTTGATCCTCCGATCGCTGGACAGGGCGAGCGCTCGCGCCAGCGAGACCGTCTCGGAGTACGCCTCCTGGCTAAGGCGCTGTGCCCAGAGCCCGGACTGCGTCTCGTCGGGATCGATACACCACTCAGACAGATGCCGCGCCTTGGTGGCGTAGACCGGGATGCCTTTGTTGCGGAGGTGCTTCGCCGCGTCAGCCACATAGGTGCGATGACCGCCGAGGTCGGCGACCCGGTCGTGAAATGCGTTGGCGAACATGGGGCCGTCTCGGAGTGCGACGACGATGGCTTCGGCGGTCTCCGTCAACTTGGTCACTGCGTCAGCCCCTCGACCGTGTCCGGCACCTCGCCGTACAACGCGCTATTGAGGGCACCCAGAGTCTCGCCGAGCAGTTCTTCGAGGCGGCCGGCGGGAATCCCTCGTTGTTCGGCGTTGCGTCTGGCCCGCTGGATGTCGCCTCGCAGGTTGCCCATCCGGATCTTGATGCCGCTGACCTCGTGGTTCCAGTCAGTGATGTCGTCGCCTTCGAATGCTTGAACACCGGCCGGGTTGCCGCCGGCTTCGCGGATCACCTGGTCGTGGCGCTCCTGGGCGGCCTCTTCGAGCGCCTGTCGAGCCGCCTGCGCTGTGGCCGGGTCGGCCTTGATTGCAGCCCGCAACGACTTGGGATTGGCGGCGATGTCGACGACCTTCGAGCCCTTCGGCATCCCAGCCTCTCGGCCCGCCTCCATCAGCCGGTCGCGACGTTCGGGGGTCATAGACACATCCCGCTCACCAA
>Ga0157372_10000494_pt1 | contig 43474 bp, 37 predicted proteins | sample C55metaG_FD_115307 | JGI IMG/M metagenome (GOLD analysis project Ga0157372, IMG submission 115307) | Corn rhizosphere microbial communities from Kellogg Biological Station, Michigan, USA - C5-5 metaG | ecosystem: Host-associated > Plants > Roots > Rhizosphere > Soil | place: USA: Michigan...
AATAACGCTGTGTCTAATACATCTGGGCGGTTGGTTGCTGCGAGGATAATGATACCGCTATCGGTTCCGAAACCATCCATCTCTACCAGTAACTGGTTCAACGTATTTTCTCTTTCATCATTACTCACCATTGCGTTTCTGCCACGTGCACGACCGATCGCATCGATCTCATCGATGAAGATGATACAAGGCGCCTTTTCTTTCGCCTGGCGGAACAGGTCACGCACACGTGATGCTCCCACGCCCACGAACATTTCCACGAAGTCGGAACCCGACAAGGAGAAGAACGGCACTTTCGCTTCCCCCGCAACGGCTTTTGCAAGCAATGTTTTACCGGTACCCGGAGGGCCAACGAGCAATGCTCCTTTCGGGATCTTCGCGCCGAGGGCGGTATATTTTTTAGGATTTTTCAGGAAGTCGACGATCTCCTTGATCTCGATCTTCGCTCCTTCCAAACCTGCTACATCGTTGAATGTAATGTTCACATGCGTATCCTTGTCGAACAGCTGTGCGCGCGACTTGCCGATGTTGAAGATCTGTCCGGCACCGCCGGAACCTCCGCCCATACGGCGCATGATCACGATCCAGATCACCACCATGAGGATGATCGGCAATACCCAGCCTATCGCATCCGACCAATCGGTGCGGGTTTCGCTTTTCGGGTATACTATTTCATTCGGTAAAAAATCCTTCTGCTTTTCATTCACGATAGTGGAAAAGTTATCGGGAATGCCGGTAAGCTTGTAATGCGGACCGTTCGGGTTCAGCTTGTCGTTGGCATACGCAGGCAGGTTCAGCACTTCCTTTTTCAGGGTGATCTCCGCAACGTGCTCGTTGGAGATGATCACGATCTTATCCACCTGGTGCTGCTTGAGCATGCTTTCGTAAAATACGTTCGACTGCACTTCCTTGAGGCCGCCTTTGTAGCTTCCCATCAGCTGGAAAGCGATCAGTGCAACTGCAATGATCCCGTAGATCCAGTAAAAATTAAACGGGGATTTCGGGAGGTTCGGCTTTTTGGGAAATTTATCTTTCGGAATGTTGTTTTCCTGTTCTGGTTTTTGATCGCTCATGTTTTATCTTTCTAAAATTAATCAAATGCAATTTCTTTTATTTCGGCATCGGCCCACAGCGATTCAAGGTTGTAGAAATCGCGGACCTCTGACTGGAACACGTGCACCACAACGGTCACATAATCGATCAGGATCCATTCCGAGTTCTCGAAGCCTTCGGAACGGTAAGGCTTATCGCCGGTGGTCTTCCGCACTACTTCCTGGATGGATTCCGCAATGGCATTCACCTGGGTGTTAGAATCGGCCTGGCAGATGATGAAGTAATCGCATACCCGGTTGTGGATCGACTGAAGGTTCATTACGGTAATGTTCTTTCCTTTGATCTCGAGGATGCCATCGACTACCGCATCGGCAAGTTTTTCGGTAGGACCTTTTACGGGTTTTGGAGCGGCCTTTTTAGGAGCTGCCTCTTTTTTAGGGGCGACAGTTTTTTTAGCTGCGGCTTTTTTTACGGGAGCAGCTTTTTTAGGGGCCGCTTTTTTTACAACTTTCGTAGGAGCTTTTTTGATTGCTTTTTTAGCAGCTGCTGCAGTGGTTTTCTTTGGTGCTGATTTAGCAGCCGTTTTTTTTACAGCTTTCGCAGCTGTTTTTTTTGCCGGAGCCTTTTTGGTAGTTTTCGCCATCAATTATTAATATATCTTTTTATACTTTTACCCGGTAAATGAGTATGGACAAAAATAGTCAAATCTTTCGCAACGGAGCCCTATGAAAACATTATTTATAGGGCAGCATGCCGTCCATCTTACCGCCGTTGATTCTACCAACAGTTATGCCAGCGAAATGTTGCGCCAAATGCGGCCAACGGAAGGGACAATTATCTACAGTTTTGAGCAAAAGAACGGACGCGGCCAACGGGGAAGCACATGGCATGGAGAGCCCAATAAAAATGTGGCTTTCAGCCTGATCCTGCACCCCTCTTTTCTACAGGCCGGGGAGCAGTTCCTGCTTACGAAAATGGCCTCGCTTGCGGTGTCTGACTTAATGGCAGAGCTCCTCCGGGGAGGCCGTTCACGCATCTCGGTGAAGTGGCCGAACGATGTGTATGCGGATGATAAAAAGATCGCCGGAATGCTGATCGAGAACAGCATCGGGAATCATTCCATCCAAAGCTCGGTGATCGGGATCGGGCTGAATGTGAACCAGGATTTTACAGGGGAAGAGTTCAATGCTGCTTCCCTGAAAATGATCTCGGGTGAAGAATACGACCTTAAAATGGTTGTCGAACGGCTATGTGAATTTCTCGAAGCGCGCTACCTTCAGCTGAAAGCGAATAAAAGGGAGCAGCTTGGCCGCGATTACCTCGGACGGCTTTACCGCCTTGAGGAATGGAGGAATTACAGCTCCTCCGGTGAAGATTTTGAAGGGAGGATAAAGAATGTTTCAGCTGCGGGACGACTGCAGGTAGAGCTGCGGAGCGCGGAGATAAAGGAGTTTGATCTGAAGGAGATCACCTTTCAGATTTAATTTCGTTCATGAGGAAGAAGATTCTTCGGCTTCACTGCGTTTCGCTCAGAATGACAAACAAAGAACATTTCGTAAGGGAGGATGAAGATTCTTCGACTTCACTGCATTTCGCTCAGAATGACAAACAAAGAACATTTCGTAAAGGAAGATGAAGATTCTTCGACTTCATTATATTCCGCTCAGAATGACAAACAAAGAACATTTCGTAAAGGAGGAAGAAGATTCTTCGGCTTCACTCCGTTCCGCTCAGAATGACAAACAACGCGTTACGCTCAGAATGGCAAATAAAAAAAGGACTATCGTGTGATAGTCCTTTTTCGTTATGCTTTTGCTGCGGCTTCCGCTGCTGCGATCTTTTTCTTGATGCCTTCGGTGGTGATGGAACCCGGACGCTCGATCGGGTGGCCCAGGGCCCTGTCCCAGATGAGTGATGCAAGCACCCCCAGTGCGCGGGAAACCCCGAACAATACCGTGTAAAACTCGTGCTCCACCATTCCGTAGTGCGTTAACAATACGCCGGAGTGGGAATCCACATTCGGCCAGGGGTTTTTGATCTTGCCGGTGCTCTCGAGGATCGGAGGCGCTACTTTGTATACCATCTGAACGATCTCGCAGAGGTCGTCGGTGCCCTGCGGCTTGATATAACGGTAGTAGAAATCCTGCTGTGCGGAAAAACGCGGATCTGTTTTACGGAGCACTGCGTGGCCGTATCCCGGAACAACTTTTCCTTCGGCTAATGTTTTCTTAATATAATCTTCGATCTGCTTTTCAGTCGGTAATCCGCCGCCTAATTCTTCGCGCAGCTCGAGGATCCAGCTGAGCACTTCCTGGTTTGCAAGTCCGTGCAGCGGGCCCGCAAGTCCGTTCATGCCTGCAGCGAATGAAAGATAAGGATCGCTTAATGCAGAACCAACAAGGTGTGTGGTATGCGCAGAAACGTTTCCTCCTTCATGATCCACGTGAATGGTCATGTACATGCGCATGAGGCGTTTCATATCGAATGATTCGTAACCCATCATGTGCGCAAGGTTTGCCGCCCAGTCGAGCTTCGGATCCGGCTCGATGTGCTCGCCGTTCTTGTATTTACGGCGGTAGATGTATGCTGCAACACGCGGCAGGCGCGCGATGAGGTTCATTGAATCTTCGTAGGTATAATCCCAGTAATCTTTTTTGCTGATGCCTTTTTTATAAGCCGCTGCAAACACCGATTCGGTTTGCATTGCCATGATCGCCATCACGAACTGTGTCATCGGATGCGTGGATGCAGGCATTTTATCGAGCACATCGAACACGTGCTTCGGCACGATGGCTCTGCGCGCCCACATATTACCAAGGTTCAGCACATCTTCCTGCGTAGGAAGCTCGCCGAGCAGCATTAAATAGAAGATCCCTTCCGGCAACGGCTCTGTTCCGCCCGGTGCTTTCGGGAGCTTTTCACGCAATTCAGGGATGGTATAACCACGGAAGCGGATTCCTTCTTCAGGGTCCAGCTTGGATGTTTCCGTTACAAGGCCAACAATGCCTTTCATTCCCTGGTAAACCTGCGCTACTGTATATTCGCCCAGCTTTACGTCTCCTTTTTCCTTAATGAGCTGTTTTACTTCAGCGGCCATCGGGCCAGCTTTTGCCGCGAATTTTTCTTTTAATGAATCCATGATAATGAATGAATTTGGGTAATTTGATGTTTCGTTATTTCCGAAAGATAATTGGTTTTTATGAGATTTGGAAACAGAATAAAAAAAAGTTTTTTGACTACCTGTTCTTCACGTACTTGAACTCTTTGCCCCAGTAGCGCGCCGTATCTCCAAGCTGCTCCTCGATGCGGAGGAGCTGGTTGTATTTGGCCATCCTGTCGGAACGGGAAGCCGAACCGGTTTTGATCTGTCCGCAGGTTAACGCCACGGCAAGGTCGGCAATGGTTGCATCCTCTGTTTCACCCGACCTGTGGCTCATCACGGAAGTGTACGAGTTCACATGCGCCAGCGTCACTGCATTGATGGTCTCGGTAAGGGAACCGATCTGGTTCACCTTTACAAGGATGGAATTTCCAACGCCCTGGTCGATGCCCTGCTGCAGGCGGTTCACGTTGGTTACGAAGAGGTCGTCGCCCACGAGCTGCACAGTTTTCCCGATCTTATCGCTCAGCATTTTCCAGCCTTTCCAGTCGTCTTCCGCAAGTCCGTCCTCGATGGAGATGATCGGGTATTTCTTGCACCAGTCGGCCCAGAAATCCACCATCTGCGAAGGCGTAAGCTTATCGCCGCTCGACTTCTTAAAATGGTACATATTCTCTTTCTCGATGTAAAACTCGGAGGAAGCTGCATCCATAGCAATGAACATGTCTTCTCCCGGCTTATAACCGGCAGTTTCGATCGCTTTCAGCACCAGCTCGATGCCTTCCTCGTTCGATTTCAGGTTCGGCGCAAAGCCGCCTTCATCGCCCACATTGGTTGAATATCCTTTTGCCTTGAGCACCTTCTTTAAATGGTGGAACACTTCAGTTCCCATGCGGATGCCGTCGGTAAAGCTGGTAGCGCCTACAGGCATGATCATGAACTCCTGGAAATCGATGCTGTTATCGGCATGCGATCCGCCATTGATGATGTTCATCATCGGGATCGGAAGCAGGTTTGCATTCACGCCGCCGATGTAGCGGTACAGCGGCTGGTGCAGCTCTTCCGCAGCAGCTTTGGCGCAGGCAAGCGACACGCCAAGGATGGCATTGGCGCCAAGGCTTCCTTTATTGTCGGTGCCGTCGAGCTCGATCATTTTCTTGTCGATCACATTCTGATCGAAGATATATACGCCGTTAAGCTCCTCGCGGATCACGGTATTAACGTTATTTACAGCCTTGAGCACACCTTTGCCGAGGTAAAAGCCCGGATCTTCATCACGCAGCTCCACTGCCTCGTGGATCCCGGTGGACGCGCCGGAGGGAACTGCTGCCCTTCCGATCACACCCTGGTCGGTGATCACATCTACCTCTACTGTCGGATTTCCGCGTGAATCCAATATCTGGCGTGCCGTTACACTTGCTATAAAGCCCATAAATCTTTGTTTTTTTAGATCGTTAGTTTACAATTTTAAAAGCTTTCCAAAAGTAAAAATAAAAACGGTAGGCGATCAGGTTTTTTGTGGAGAAATGTTTCCAACACATAATGTATACAGGTTGCCGGTTCTCGATACGCTTGTACCTCGCTACTCGAACTGACGCTATGGACAACTTTTACTTTTTCTTTTTTCTTGATAAAAAAGAAACAAAAAATCAAGAAAGCCTGATTCCTCCTCACGGGCGACACGGCATCGCAGGCTTTCAGGCCTTACGCGCGGCTTCGTAAACGGCATTTGTTAAACTTTGGTGATTTGTGGATGCGGGAGGTAAACGTCACCACCCCTAACCCCTCCTGGAAGGAGGGGAATGCATTGTGCAAGCGAGAACACATTCGGCACGTTATTAACATCGTGCATTGAAAACTCAGTCGGGGTTACTGCCCGGGCTGAGCGTATATGGAATAAATTCGCTAAAAAAGAACCATGATCAGCATCATCGATTTCGGAAGCCCGAAGATCCAGCACATCCACGAAAGCATCAGCAAGCTGGGGCATGTGTGCAGGATCATCCCCTGGGAGGAAAGCCACCGCATTGAACAGGAAAATTCGCGGGCGGTGATCCTCAGCGGCTCGCCTTTGCTGATCACCAAGAATACCGACATCGGCCCGCATTTGAAACGCTACGATTTTTTAAAAACATCATCACTACCCGTGCTCGGCATCTGCTACGGCCACCAGCTGCTGGGCGTGATGCACGGCGCCGCTGCCTTCAAAGGTGAAGAGGTACGGAAAGAAATGGAGATCAGCATTCTTAACCATGAAACAATTTTTGCCGGATTTGAAGATACCGTAACAATGAAGGAAGACCATACGGAGGGCATTCCGCTTCCGGAAGGCTTCCTGCACCTGGCCCGCACGGAGCAGTACGAAGTGGAAGCCATGAAACACCCCACGAAAAACATCTTCGGCGTTCAGTTCCACCCCGAAGTATCGGGTGAAAAAGGGATGCAGCTTCTTTCAAACTTTTGCAAACTGATATAGGTTTTATGGTTTTAAATTACATCTGGATCGCTTTTTTTGTAATCGCCTTTGCAGTGGCACTCTTAAAGCTTGTAATTACAGGCGACACGGAGATCTTCAAAACCATTATGGATGCTACATTTGAATCGTCGAAGGTAGCTGTAATGGATATCTCACTTCCGCTTGCCGGTGTAATGACTTTATGGCTTGGCCTGATGAACATCGGTGAAAAAGCGGGCGCCATCAACTTTCTGTCGCGCATTGTAGGCCCCTTCTTTCACAAGCTATTTCCCGAGATCCCGAAAGATCACCCGGCTAACGGACAGATCATGATGAACTTCTCGGCGAACATGCTGGGCCTCGACAATGCAGCTACACCGCTCGGCTTAAAAGCAATGGGGGCTATGCAGGAATTAAATCCAAACAAGGAAACTGCATCCAACGCACAGATCATGTTCCTCGTGCTGAACACATCGGGCCTGACCATTATCCCGATCACCATTATGGCACAGCGGGCGATCATGGGATCGGCAAGTCCCTCCGATGTTTTTATCCCTATCCTTATCGCTACTTACTGCTCCACGATGATCGGATTGCTGTATGTTGCTTTCCGGCAGAAGCTCAATCTTCTGAACACAACTGTCATGGGATGGCTCGGCGGCGTTACCGCAGTGATCGCCGGCATCATCTGGTATTTCAGCACCCTCACACAGGAACAGATCGCCGTTCAATCGACGGTGGCTGCAAACGTGATCCTTTTCAGCATTATCATCGCCTTTATCCTGGGTGGGCTCCGCAAAAGAATAAATGTATACACCGCATTCATAGAGGGTGCTGCAAGCGGCTTTGAAACGGCAGTAAAAGTAATTCCTTATTTAATTGCAATGCTTGTAGGAATTGCGGTATTCAAAGCCTCGGGAGCGATGGACTATCTTACTGGGGGCATCGGGTACGCACTTGCGGCAATGGGGGTGAATACCGATTTTGTTCCTGCCCTGCCTACTGCATTCATGAAGCCGCTGAGCGGCAGCGGTGCAAAAGCGATGATGCTTTCCACCATGAAAACATACGGTGCGGATTCTTTCGTAGGACATGTATCGTGTGTTTTCCAGGGAGCTGCCGATACTACTTTTTATATTGTTGCGCTATACTTCGGATCGGTAGGTATTAAAAATACGCGCTATGCAATTCCGGCAGGACTGATCGCGGATCTCGCGGGTGTGATCGCTGCGATCTTTATTTGTTATATGTTCTTTCATTGAGAATCCCTGTATTTTCTCGCAAAGACGCTAAGAGCGCAAAGCTGTGCATTTCCTTTGCGCATTTCTTCGCTGAGCATATTTCTCCTTTATATAAAACATTCCGCAGGCGCTGATGATCGCGATGAGGGGCATTACCGGGACACGGAAGCGCGCTTCGGTAACGGGAGGCAGGTTCATGACAGCAAAGCAGAGGATGGTGAAGAGGAACAGCGAACAGATCAGCAGCAGCTTTTCCCTTCGCATGTAAACGATCCCGATCACACATGCGATGTACACCAGCGCCATCATGAGCAGCTGGAACAATACAAGCAGGATTGATACGGTGCTCGTACGCTTAAAAAAACCATCAAATACCTTATAACTTTTCGGGATCGTGTTATAGCCCTTTCCCCAATGCCCGAAAAGGATCTCGAAATAAGCGCAGGTCGGCTTCAGGAAAAAATAGCCCACCTGGATGGCCTGCTGCTTTAATAAGATCATGGGAGAATCGGAGATCACCGACAGCGCTTCCTTTTCAATGAAGGCCGCATACTCATAAGGCTGTGTGTAGGCATTGCCTTTGAACTCACGGAATGTTTTCCAGCGCAGCGTGCTTTGTGCGCCGGCAAGCGATTGCCCGTACCGCTCGGCATACACTGCGGCTGCCTGGTAATTCAGCAGGTTGTGCTCCCTGATCACGCTGATAAAAGGATGCCCGAACGTGACCTTGTTTCGCACGAGCCAAGGAGATAATGTTAGCAAGACAACACCGCCATACAGTAACGCATTTTTAAAGAATAACCGCAGCTGCCTGAAATTACGGCATAACATAAACACGATAAAAAGAAAAGGAATGCAGAACGCGATCGGGCGGCACAGAATGAGCAGTCCGGAGAAGAGCGCAGCGTATACAAGGTGCTTCTGCTGATCGTTTTTTAAGAAGCGGATGAAAAAGAAAAACGCAAACAGCAGCAGGAAAGTAAAAAGCGTTTCAGTGAGCACGATGGTCGTCATTGCCACGGAAGGCAGGTCGAGCGCGAGGATCAACGCAGCGGCATTAGAGATGAACCTATTGTTGGTGATCTGTTCCGCCAGCCGGTACACGAGGTAACAGCTGAGCACCGAAAGAATGATCTGCAGGATAATGATGGAGAAGCCTTCTGGTCCGATCAGTTCCGCGAAAGCAATAAACAAGGGATACACGGGCGTACGGTAATAATCGGGATCGAGCGGGGTTTTTTCGTTCTGGCTGAACACACCTTCATGAAACATGTTATAGCCTAAATTCCAGTAGCCGTAAGAATCGTACACATAAATGCCATCGGGATTTTTAACACATACGCTGATGAGCAGGCTGAGCCTGATCACAAGGGCAAGCAGCAGGATGAGGAGAAGTGGCTTGTTCCCTTTTAATCCGCTCATGCTATTGACCCGGATCAGCAGGCTTGTTTTTACGGAGGTACAGCACAGTGCCCGGCGCGGGCTCTGTACCCGGCGCGAGGCGATTTTTCTTATACAGCTTTTTCAGCTTGATGCCGTGCAGCTGTGAAATGGAGCGCATGGTCTCCCCTCTTTTCACCGTATGAAAAGGCTCTTCGGCGCGGTTGCGCTTCGGCTGCAGGTAGAGCTTCTGCCCCGGAACGAGCGTTGAATTTTCATCGAGGTCGTTGAACTTATACAATTGCCAAAGGTCCTTATCGGTATCGTGCGCGATCTTGTAAAAGGAATCGCCGGGCTTTACGATCACATACTTAATGAGGTGAAAGCGCAGGATCTGCCTCGGCTCAAACTTATCGGGCGTAGTGGGCTTTTCAACAGAAGCGGTAATGTTAGGCACGCCTTCCAGCTTATCGAGCTCGTATAATTTGTAGGCTTCGATGAGCTCGATGAGGCGCTTTGTGTATTTAGGATCGGTGGCATAGCCGGCAGCCTTGAGACCTTCCGCCCAGCCTTTATAATCGTTACGCTTTAATGTGAACAGTGACGCATAGCGCGGACGGTTCTTCAGGAATTTGGAATGGTCGGTATACGAATCGAGCACTGAAGGGTACTTGCGGAAGCATTCATCCTTTGCATCATCGTCCTTGATGAAGGTTGGCCCATCCCAATCGTGGCACTTGATGCCGAAGTGATTGTTGGCATACACGGCGAGATCGCTGTTGCCATTCCCGCTTTCGAGCATTCCCTGCGCAAGCGTGATGCTGGCGGGAATGTTATACATGAGCATTTCCTTAATGGCTTCGTCCTTGTAGCTGTCGATGTACTTCTCGGGGCTCATCTTCCGCTCGGCAGGCTGTGCAAAGCAAAGCATCCCCGGGAGGACCAGCAACAACAGGAAAGGGATACGAGATTTCATCCTTACAAACATAGCCAAAATTTGTACGGACATCCGGGGAGGAAGGTTTGATTTTTCTAACAATGGGGTGTTAGTTGTGAAGATGCCATGATGCTGCCGTTAACCGCGGCTTTTAAACAGAAGTACGGGCAAAATAAGCACCGCCTCTACTCCTCTACATTCAATTAATCGCCCCGCCGGATGATCTTGCAGCAGCGCTTTGTTTTTATCCGTCGCTCCGAGTTAAAATGGGTGTTTTTACACATTGTCAATTGATTTGCAATGATTTAGATTTACCGCCCAGAACAAACACAAGATAATTTTACCGGATTTAGATGTCATGGAAGTGGAAAAGTGTCCATGGAAGTGTCACTATAGCTACAGAAATTAGTATCTGCTATTAAAACTACTATTATGAAAACTCATACTGCAACGACAACAGTAATAAACCTTCCCTATTATAACTATCTATTTCCAGATTTACCCGCCGATCTGATTAAACGTGACGCTCACATAGACGCTATTAACAGAAATTTAAAAAAGTTCGATGCAATATTTATCGATGGCGAACATGGGGTCGGAAAAACAACCTTACTTGCCGATTTTGCACTAAAATATCAGTTTAATGCAATTTCCTATTTTATAACACCAACCTTTAATTATACATATCACCCTACCTGCTTTAAAGAAATAATATTTAAACAATTACACTTTTATGCACTCGGTGAGGAATCAAAGGAACAGGAAGCCATCGATGATAGCTTGTTTAATAGATACCCAGAGCTATTGAGAAAAATAAAAAAAGATGCAAAGGAAGATAAATACCTATATTTTATATTAGATGGTCTTTCAGAAATTCCAAAATCTGACTTAGAAGCACTACGAAATATCATCGGGAATCTACCTTGGAAAAAAGCTAAGTTTATATTTAGCGGATCCGCAGAGAATATAGGGGATCTTTTGCCCAAATCGATTACTCATAAAACAATAGATCTCCCCAACTTTGGCTTTAGTGAAACGAAAGAATACTTTAAGGATCTTGCCTCGGCAACAGATCAGGAGCTTCAAGAAATTCATCACATATGTCAAAATGGACTACCGGAAAAACTATCCCAAGTTAAACGAATATGTACTGAGATAGGCTCTATCACTAATTTCCTCTCTGAAGAAATCAATGAAAAAACCAATCTCTTCGACTTAGAATGGAAGAAAACCGATAATTCGGAAACACAAAATCTTATACTTTCACTCATTGCCTTTAACGAAAATCAATTCAATATAGCAAAAATATCCAAAACCATAAACATTGATGAAGCACGCATCCTGTGCGAACTTACTACTTTACCCTTTATAAAAATAACAGAGCAAACACCTGTCTTTATCTCAGATAGTTTTAAATCATTTGCACAAAAAAAATTAGCTTACAACAGAGATACTATACTTTCCAGTTTAATTGATTATTACGAAAACAACCCAACGGATAACGATAGCATTTATAACTTACCTAACACCCTTAAAACGGCAAAAAGGTGGAAAGATCTAATTAATTTCCTTTCATTAGAAACATTTATAAAATTAATGGAGAAATCTCAGTCGCTTGGGGTTTTGAGAAGACAATTTGATTTTGGATTAGATGCTTCAAAACAAATGAATGATTCGCTCAGATTTAACGGTGACTATCTGAGATTTGTCATGCACAAGTCTTCATTAAAAGAAATTGAAAAATATAGCATGTGGGAAAATGAGGTGGAAGCCTTAATTGGCCTTGGTGAATACAATCGAGCATTCGCACTAGCCAACAGTGCATTTTTGAAAGAAGACAAACTGAAAATGCTAGCGATATTGGCAAAACAAAGAAGAGTAAACAAACTAGATGAAGACCTTATTTTAAAAGAACAAATTAAAGATTTATATTCCCAGATTGATTTCATGCCAATTAAGGAAAAGGGATATGAAATAGCATCTTATCTTGTTTACAGCTATTTTGACCTTGCTATCGAGTTGGTAGAAATCCTTTCCAAAAACCAAACTGAAAACAAATCTGATGAATATGCATTCGCCTATCTGTCATTCTTTGCAGTCGACGCTAATAATAAATCAAAAAAACAAATTGCTGATTTAGACCTAATCAATTCTAAAATAAAAGACAACGAAGTAAAAAGCCTCACGAATGCTTTTCGTTCCTTTTCAAGTGAGTATTCTGCAGAGCAAATAATCAATATTGCGGATGGCTTATCTCATAACCGCCGTAAAATATTTTTAATTAGAGGTTGGATACTAAATAATAAGGAAAAAGAGGGCGTAGACAAGGTAATGGAATATGCCTTAAATACAATAATTACAAGTTCGGATGAAAATGTTCCCAATACAATTATTATGTCCGAAATCTCGTCACCACTTGCTCACATTAAGGATGACAAGACGATTATGAAGCTGGTAGGTCTATTAGACAGCCAAAAAAACATAATAAAAAAGCCCACTAAGGACTATGTAAAATGGCAACTAACGATATTTGAAGCTCTACACAGAACTGATCCATCCCTTGCTAAAGATCGAGTTTTTGAAATATTTCTTTTAATAGACGAAATAAAGGATTTATCTATAAAAACAGATTGTTTAACACTGCTATGGTTGAAATTAATCGAGCTCGATAAAAATCAAAATATTGAAAAAGATTTAGGAAACAAAATTAGCATTGAACAGGAAATAAAATTTAATCTAAATAAGCTCTTTGCCGAAACTGCATTTCATTTTAGAATGATCGAATACGTTACTAAAACTATAGTAACTGAAAGACCAGAATTCATTATGGATTTAATCGGAAGAGTAAATACACAGGAACGAAGAGACGAAGCATATAGAGTAGGTTTAATAAAATATGCACACAATAAGAAACTAGAAGACTTTAATTTTAAAGTAATCGAAGACTTTTACAAAAAAATAAAGGATCTTGACCTTAGAGAAGATGTAATTGCAGAAATTGTTGATCGATTTGCAAATGAAAAAGAAAAAGCAATTCCGTTAATACCGAAATTAAAGCAATTCCTAGTTCTACTGTTCGAAATGACTGATAGCGACAAAAAATGCTATGCACTAACTAAGGCTATTAAAATATTAAATCATGACGGCTCAAATCAAAAATCATTAATTGAAAAGTCGCTATCAATTCTCAAAAAAACCTGGAATGCGATAGACGTTCAATCTAAAAAAATTGAAACAGGCTTTATTATTTCGAAAAACATTATAGAATACAACAAGGATATTTCCCGGGAATATGTTGAAGCTGCAACTGAATTAAAAAATAATGAATTTTTGGCAGACGGGTCTACGCTAGAAACCTATATCCTAAGTGTACGCTTGTCAGTAAGAGCGTTTAGCGGTTTAATAAAAAAGACTAAAGACATCACGCATGAACTCACCAAAGTAAATGAGTTAATAAAGCAAATACCATCAAATGGAGAAAGACTGATACTTTGGAATGAAGTGGCGATAGCCTTTCTTGCCAATCAAAAAGAGGATCATTTCAAAAAAATCTGCCGAGATCACATCACTCCCTTATTATCCTCTTTTGATAAGGGAGACAAAAACTATTACAATCAGATAATTGCTTCTATTGCACCATCATTATTTTACAATCACTCAACTACATTTTTTGAACAAATCAAAATACTTCCGGAAAAACAAAGAAACACAGCATTAGATAATGTCTGCAATTATATATATACCAAGAAGGGAATTTTAGAAATCAGTGAGTTTAGCGACCTAGGATATAAATTACTGTACCCTGAATACGTTGACCTGTGCATACTAACTAACAATATAACCAATGACTATCTCATGCATAAGCATGTGAAAGAAATAGTAAAAAACCTCAAACGCAATTTAAATAAAATTTCCGGAGAACAAAAAAACGATATAAGAAGACGATTGGACGATATTATTGAAAAAACTTTGCCAACAATGAGTGGAGGCATCAGACACAAAGGCTATTACATCGCATGTAAAGCGGAAATTCAAAGTTTGGAAACCAATTACAACAACTCGAAAAAACATTGGGATAACCTTGTAGCCGAAGCAAGAAACATTGGAAACTTATCTGACAAGGCGCTAGTTCTTGTTCTTATTGCAGAAACCATTCCCGCGAAAAATGCCATTAAAATAGATTTACTAAAAGAAGCATTCGACAATATTAAACGGATATCCTCTAATTATGACAAGGCAAACAGGTATGACGCAACTTGGGAATTATGGAAAGACACCGACAAAAGTGAGTTCAGAAAACATATGCAAATTGCATACAAAGAGATACTAGACAGTAGCGACGGAAACCCATCCAACGTTAGCAATCTCATCGATGTTGCTCAACAGTATGACGAGAAATTAGCAGAGCAACTTATAATTCAACTTGATGAAGATCCAGCAAGAAAAAAATTAAAAGCACCAATACAAAAAAGAATGGATTTTAATAGCAGACAGAAGCTATTAGATGACAACTTTAAAGAACTGGGCAAGATCGAAGAAGAAGAACTAGATAAAGTTTTTCAAAAAAAGTTGATTGACCTTAACACCGGAAAAATACTTCCAAAAGGTATTGATGACACGTTGGAAGTACTAGACAGAGTCGCTGGCTTAAGTCTTTCAGAGGGATACATTCCCACATGCTATTTCATTCAAAATGCGATTAATAAATATGAAAATTCCGAAAAAAGCATAAATATATTATTACTGATCTTTAACGCGTTATATGAAAATGCAAAGTTAATTGGAGTATTATCATCAGATAACACGACCAAAATGAAGAATTTATATCGCCAAACAACAGGAAGTCCCGAATCCAACCCCATGATACGTTTTGGAGAGAGAGATCTGGCCTTTGATTACATAAAAAAATGGGTACGAGAAAATGTAGACGAAAAGATCTTTATAATTGACCCCTATTTTGACGAAAATCAAATAGAAGTTCTCAAATATATAAAGGACGAGAAACCAAATTGTAGTATTTTCATTCTGACTAGCAAAATGAATGGAATAAATTCCAATGACAACAATAAAATTTCATATATTGATGCATGGAGAAAAATATCCGTAGAATCACCACCTGAAACATCTATTCAAATAGTTTGGGATACGGAAACTATGCAATGTCCATTTCATGACAGATGGTGGATCGCAGACGAAATAAAAGCAGGATTTGTTTTGACATCCATTAATGGCATTGGAACTAGGGACTCTCAGATAATAGAAATGAATGATGCCGCAATTTTAAATACAGAAGGCATTGTTCAGGATTATATTTATAAAAGACAACGAAAAGTAGGTAATTTTAATTTAAAATACGATTATTTCGAGCTTAACAATTAATCAACATCAATTCTAAATCAATTCTAATTTTCCTCTATAAATTTTTCAATAGTAGCAATAGAACTTTTATATTTTGCTGCAATGTCAGCATTATATCCTTTTATATATTTATCTCTATTTGCCTCAATCTTTTCAATACAACTTTCATTTGAAAAATCATATTTAAGTGCTCTTACTTTAGCCAATGGCTTCAGAATTGAAGTCAACTCATTCTTTTTTTCTTTATTTAAATAAAATTTGTATTGCCCCATAAGTTTCGCAATTTCCTTTCGGACGGCCATAAGCCTCTTATCGTCTTCGACTAATTTAGCTAAATAGAACTCCCTTTGCTTTGCTACCTGTTGTGAAGTGTAAGAATAATTGGGATTAATTTCAATAATTTCACCTTCAAGGAAATGACAAACGCATTCATGGTCCATTACAGATAAAATGGGTGTTTTTACGGATTGACTAATGAATGTCATTAGTTTAGGTTTGCAGTATCAATTAAACGAAAAAATATATTGAACCTAGATTTTTCGAATTTCAGAAGAACTATTGGGCGTGCTATACGAGAAACACGCAGATAAAGAAACTGTTTTTCTAGATATTAGCACGAGTTTTACAATAAGAATTGAATCGATCTATAATGAAAATTTTCGTTTTTCATTGGGGTAGCTAATATTGCTATCGCTTTGAGAAGCAAGTCCCTAATCGTACTTTAAATTAAACCGATGAAAAAATATTTTTTTTCCGTAGTTATGACTTTACTCTTTTTTGCATGTAGTAAAATATCAAGGTCTCAAATAACGCCGGTGCCTAAATACGTGTATAGTTATAAGAAGAAGGAGTCAGCAGATGTAAAGCAAGTTGAAGAACGCAAGACAGATTCCAAGACCGATAAAAGAGCTAAAAGAAAAGAAAGGAAGGCTGAAACACCAATTGCGCGAGAAGCTATAAAAGAAACTGAGAGGGAAGCAAAGGATATGGCCCAAAAGACTGCGAAAGAAAAGATTGAAAAAGAAAATGTCAAGAATATACCTGGGTATTATGCCTATAAAATCACAATTGAGCAACTTGAAGCCCAACAGAGTATTAACCAAAATAGGATGGATTCTATTATTAAATTAAATGAATTGAAGCAAAAGGATTCAGAAGCTCATCCCGACCATTTTAGTAAAAACAACAAAGAAATTTCGGATTCTACGAACGAATATAATAAGTTGGTTAATAGAAATAGTAAATTGGAGGGGATAAAAGATAGCTTAAATGCTCAAAAAAATTTGAATATTGTTGAGGGTAGATGGTGGAGCTTCCCAATTGCGTTTAATTTTAATCGCTATTCTTACAATGGCAATGCAGCCAAAATTTTCAATAAAGATTTTTATGGAAAAAGTGGTCTTGGATTTATTCAAAGTAATCAAATTACCAGAGTAAAAGGAATAACAAATATTACTTCAGAGTTAGTGAGCGATTACTGGGGAACTTTTCGATGGTCCTTATATGGCAATATTAGCGCAATTGATGAAAACCGGAAGGATACAGCCGAATTCAATAAGCTTTCAGCCGTCCAACGTTTTTCTTCTTCAGGAGGACAATTTACCGCAAATATTCAAACGCCACTATTTTGCTTAAATCTTCAAAGTGGAAGTTGTCATATATTAATTTCTGGTTTAAATAAATTTAGTATAGACGCTATTAAAGATGGCACTTTATTAACCTCAGCTGGTGGCATTGCGTGCAATGATCAAGTTGGTGGAAATTTTTATTTTGATAAAATTTTTGATGAAAAAAGGATAGGTTTGTTTATAGACGTAACGCACGTATATGTATTTGGAAACAAACCATTTTACAACAATTTTACCTTTAAGGATTTTAATGTTTTACAAGGAACTATTGGTGCAACCATAAATGGACAATTAAAAGTTAAATTCATAGGAATATTAGGCTCTTCCCAATCAGCGCTACAGTATTCGCCCTGGCAGGTTGGATTACAATATTCTCCTCCAATTTCCAACTAGACCCGTTTCCGTGCTCTGCGGATAAAATTAATCATCAATATTGATGATTATCCGTCAAGAAATGGTAACTGTGCTATTTTAAGCATATCTTGTACAGAGTATTTCGACATCTCAACCCTCCTCCTGACAGGGCGCACAGTCACGTATGGTTAAACTGCCCCACACAGAATAAGATCCCTCGGGCAAGCTCGGGATGACAGGTGCTTGTAACCTGCAGGCCTACGCACTTTCTCGATACGCTCCACTACGTTCCGCAACGAAATGACGGCCCACCGTTTTCCCTTCATCAAACAATCTGATCAGCAAACCCCGCATTCCCCTGCAATCCACCCGTATGTACAGCAATAACAGTTTCACCGGCTTTAAAAACTCCTTTTTCAATGAGATCATATATACCGTACATCATTTTAGCGGTGTAAATAAAATCGAGGGGGATGTGGTGGCTGCTTTCAAACCTTTTTATAAAGCTGAGCAGCTCCGGCTTTAATTTGGCGTAGCCTCCGAAATGATACTCCTCGGCTATTGACCAGTTCTGCTTTGTGTGCTGAAACTCCGTGAGCCAGCGCTGCACTTCGGCCTGCATATAGCCTTCGCCTTTCAGCACCTGGAAGCCGAGCGCTTTTTCATCTCCCTTTAACGAAAGGATGATCCCCGCTAAGGTGGTCCCGGTTCCGCAGGCGCAGCAGATGTGATCGAAGGGAATGTGGATGTGATCGCGGATCTCTATGCAGCCTTTTACGCCGAGTGTATTGGCACCGCCTTCCGGGATGATGTAAAGGGCTGCCGGATCAACTCCGTTTAGATTGAGCGATTCGAGGAAGCCCGGATCATCCTTTTTTCTGTACGCTTCCCTCGACACGAAATGCAGCTGCATGCCCTGCCTTTTCGCAAATGCCAGCGTTGAATTAAGCTCCGCCGTTTGCTCTCCGCGGATGATCCCGAATGTGCTCAAGCCCTGCTCCTTCCCTGCCGCAGCCGTTGCCGCAATGTGGTTGGAGAAGGCGCCGCCGAAAGTAAGCATGCCTGTCTTCCGCTGCCGCTTCGCTTCCTCCAGGTTGTAGCGGAGCTTAAAAAGCTTGTTGCCGCTGATGTCGGGATGATTGAGATCGGCCCGCAGCAGGTACAGGTTTACCCCGTATTTACGGGTGATCTCATCGATCAGGGGCTGTAAGGGAATATCAACAGAATGGTCAGGCATCGGGTAAAAATATTAAATTTGCAGGACAATGGAAGGATTTTCAAAGCGCAGCAACCTGGAGCCGGATGAATATTATTACAATGAGGACGGATACTTCGTTTTCACTGAAAAATATTTGCTGAAAAGGGGCTATTGCTGCCAGAACGGATGCAAGCATTGTCCGTATGGGTTTGATAAAAGTAAAGGGAGGATTGAGAAGAAGAAATAAGGTTGGAGAAGGGAGGTTGGAGGTTGGGGAGGCGAGAGATGATTAGAACTGTCATTCTGAACGGAACAAGGTGAAGTGAAGAATCTTCTTTATGGATACCGATAACATTTTGAAGATCCATTCGCTTCGCTCAGGATGACAAACTGCTAACAGAAGATTATATTTATGAAATTAATGATTAACCGTTGTTTTCTGTTGTATGTCCTGGCGATGAGCGCGGCGCTGTGCAGCTGCTCCGGATCAGGAACGAAAACGGCGGCGGCGGACCGGCCCGCCAACGCTACCGCAAACACAAACAGCACAAAAAAAGTAAGCACCACCGCTGTAAGAAAATTCACCGAAATAGATGCACGCACCTATAAAGTGGAAGTGATCGTCAGCAAGGTGAGCGAGCCGAAGTCGTTCCGGAAGCTGGTGGAAAGCCTCCCGGAAGACTATACCGTAAGCGACGAATCACTAAAGGACAACGCAGCACATTTCCAGCCCGGGGAACTGAAATACGTATGGATAAGTAATTACGACCCGGACTTCTCGGTGACCTACCTGCTGAAGATCCCCAAAGGCCAAAAGCTGATCCGCAATTACGAAGGCTATTTTGCCTACATTGAAAACGACGAAAAAGTGAGCATTCCCATATACAGCGAAAAGTAACAACAGCAACAATGACATTTAAAGAACAGGTTTTACAAGGCATTCCGAACGAGCTGCCGGCGGCGAAAGATTATGATCCCGCCATTAATCATGCTCCGAAGCGGAAAGACATTCTGAATAAAGAGGAAAAGAAATTAGCCATCAGGAACGCATTGCGCTACTTCGACAAGAAGCACCATGCCGTGCTTGCCAAAGAATTCGCGAATGAGCTGAAGGAATACGGGCGCATTTACATGTACCGCTTCCGCCCGGATTACAAGATCTACGCGAGGCCTATTTCCGAATACCCGCACAGATCAACGCAGGCAGCCGCTATCATGGTGATGTTGCAGAACAACCTCGACTACGCCGTGGCGCAGCATCCGCACGAGCTGATCACCTACGGCGGCAACGGCGCGGTGTTCCAGAACTGGGCGCAATACCTGCTCACCATGAAATACCTGGCGGAGATGACAGACGAGCAAACGCTGGTAATGTACTCCGGCCACCCGATGGGGCTTTTTCCTTCGCATAAGGATGCACCCCGCGTGGTGATCACCAACGGGATGATGATCCCGAACTACAGCAAGCCCGACGACTGGGAGAAATTCAACGCGCTGGGCGTAACGCAATACGGGCAAATGACTGCGGGATCGTATATGTATATTGGTCCGCAGGGAATTGTACACGGCACCACCATCACCGTGATGAACGCTGCACGGAAGATCTCCGAGGGTGAAGAAGACCGGAAAGGAAAATTATTCGTGACCTGCGGACTTGGCGGCATGAGCGGTGCACAGCCGAAGGCAGGAAAGATCTCGGGGCTGGTGACCATCGTTGCGGAGATCAATCCGAAAGCGACAAAGACCCGCCATTCGCAGGGATGGGTGGATGAAGTGTACGACGATCTTGCACAATTAATGGATCGCGTAAAAAAGGCGCAGGCCGCAAAAGAGGCTATTTCACTGGCGTACCAGGGGAACGTAGTCGACCTTTGGGAACATGTCGTTAAAGAGGGTTTGAATGTAGACCTCGGTACCGACCAAACTTCCCTGCACAATCCATGGGCGGGTGGCTATTATCCCGCGGGATTAACATACGAGCAATCCAACGAGATGATGGCGAAGGACCCGGCTCAATTTAAAAAGGAAGTTCAGAAAACACTTGTGCGCCATGCAAACGCGGTGAACACGCTTGCCGCGAAAGGCATGTATTTCTTCGACTACGGGAACGCCTTCCTGCTGGAAGCTTCACGCGCAGGAGCGGATATTGTAAATGCTGACGGCACGTTCAAATACAAATCATACGTACAGGATATTTTAGGGCCGATGTGCTTCGATTACGGATTCGGTCCGTTCCGCTGGGTATGCACTTCCTGCGACCCGAAGGACCTTGCGATCACCGACCAGCTGGCCCTGGAAGTGCTGCAGGACATGTACAAAACAGCCCCTGCAGAGATCAAACAGCAGCTGAGCGATAACATTGTATGGATCAAGGATGCCATGCAGAATAATTTAGTAGTTGGCTCGCAGGCACGCATCCTGTATGCCGATGCCGAAGCGCGCATCAGGATCGCGGAAGCATTCAACAACGCGATCAACTCGGGCAAGCTTTCCGCACCTGTTGTTTTAGGAAGGGATCATCACGATGTATCGGGAACGGATTCGCCTTACCGCGAAACATCCAATATTTACGATGGCTCGAGCTTCACTGCCGACATGGCGGTGCAGAACTTTGTGGGCGACGGCTTCCGCGGAGCTACCTGGATCTCGCTGCACAACGGTGGCGGCGTTGGCTGGGGCGAAGTGATCAACGGCGGCTTCGGGATGGTGCTGGATGGCAGCGCAGACAGCGACCGGAGGTTGAAGTCGATGCTGTTTTGGGATGTAAACAACGGGATCGCGAGACGAAGCTGGGCACGCAACGAGGAAGCACAATTTGCGATCAAGCGCGAAATGGAGAGGAGCCCGGGATTGAAAGTGACCTTGCCGAATAGTGTGGATGATACTTTACTGGAAGGGCTTTTTTAGGGCCACAGATTCACAGATTAATATGGCTTTTGCTGATTAAAAAAGATCTAATTGTCTTCAATAATTGAGCGGTGTGTGTAGGGTCATCCTGAACTTGTTTCAGGATCTGCGCGAGGGCTAAGCCACAGATTAAATTTTTAAAAGTAATAAATACAACAGCTACAGATCAGCTTTAAAATCTGTGAAATCTGTGGCTAAAACGAATCGATACCAATCCTTCAATGAAAGTAAGCGGTTTCACCATTGCACGCAACATCATCAAATACGATTACCCGATCGTGGAAGCGATCAGCTCCATTTTACCGCTCTGCGATGAAGTGGTGGTGGCCGTTGGCAGATCGGAAGACGATACGCTGCAGCTGATCCGCTCCATCAATTCCCCGAAGATAAAGATCATTGAAACGGTGTGGGACGAAAGTCTGCGCGAAGGCGGCCGCGTGCTTGCCGACGAAACCAACAAAGCATTTGCAGCAACCGATCCCGGCAGCGACTGGTGCTTTTACATACAGGGTGATGAAGTAATCCATGAACAATATTTGCCGGTGATCAGAGCGGCCATGGAAAAATACAAGGATGATAAAAACGTGGAAGGCCTGCTTTTCAACTACACGCACTTTTACGGATCGTATGATTATGTGGGCGATTCGAGGATGTGGTACAGGAAGGAGATCCGCGTGATCAGGAACGACAGGCAGATCAGCTCCTACCGAGATGCGCAGGGCTTCCGGAAGAACAACCAAAAGCTGAAGGTGAAACAGATCGATGCTGCGGTTTATCATTACGGATGGGTAAAGCCGCCGGAAGCGCAGCAGGCGAAACAGCAAAGCTTCAACAAGCTGTGGCACGACGACCAGTGGATGAAAAAGAACATCCCCGATGTGCATGCATTCGACTATTCGCAGATCGATTCGCTGGCGCTGTTCAAAGGAACACATCCGCAGATCATGCAGAAGCGCATCGGCAACATGAACTGGAAATTCTCCTTCGACCCGACGCAAAAAAAATTCTCCTTCAAAAAAAGAGTGCTCTACTTCTTAGAAAAAAAATTCGGCTGGAAGGTTGGCGAATACCGGAATTATAAAATCATTTGATATGAAACAGATCTCTCTGCTCCTTGCCTGCTGCCTGCTGCTTACAACGGCATTCGCACAAAGCGGGAAAAACAAAAAGCAAACGAAGGACAAATCCGGGATGGTTACCGAAACCTACGATTCGGTTCCGGGGGAAGGAGTTGCTTATAGCATTGCCTATAAAAAGGTAAAAATACTGAGCGGAATGCTGAAAAACGGACGCAGGGAAGGAACATGGAAATTCAGCAACATAGAAGGGAGCCACTCGTATGAGGGCAATTACCATAACGATAAAAAGGAAGGGGAATGGAATTATTACAGGAACCAAAAACTGCTTGCCAAAGTATATTTCAGGAACGACCTCCCGGACAGCCTGTGGCAGTCGTACTATGAGAACGGACAACTGCAGGGCCAGGTCAATTTCAAGGACGGCAAACTCAACGGCGCTTACCGGCTTTATTACGACAACGGTGTTGTAGCGAAGGAAGCAAGCTACAGGAACGACACATCCACCAGTCCCTTAACGGTACGCTACGTGAACGGAGCTGTGCGGTATACCGCCGAATACAAGGACGGACTCATCTATAACGTTCCTGTTTTGAAAGACAGTTTAGACCGCCAGCTCGATCGGGGCACGATGAAGGATGGCACTGGCCTCCTGAAGCGTTACGACCGCTATGGAAGCCTGTATTCGGAGGTTGAATACCTGGATGGCCTGAAGCATGGATCTGCAAAGCTCTACTACAAGGGGAAATGCATCTACTGGTACAACTTTGAGAAAGGGAAGCAGTCGGGACTCCAACGGCAATACAACAGGAGCGGCGATCTCACCCTGGAAGGGTATTGCGCGAACGGCTATAAAGCAGGAACATGGAAAGAGCACAATCCGGTTGTAAGCAGCACCAATACTAAAGAATACAGGATAGCCGACAGCATCACCGTTGCGCTTGTGGACTTTGAGCCCGACTTCCAGACTTCAACAGCAATGCCATTCATGCAGGAGGGCGAGGATGCCCTGATGCAATTTATAGGCGCAAACGTTGAGTATCCGAAAGCAGCAAGAAAAAAAGGAATCGAGGGAAAGGTGTATACTACGTTCGTGGTCGACCGCTCGGGCAGGATCACTGATGCACGGCTCCTGCGCGGCGTATCGGATGAGCTTGATGCGGAGGCACTTCGCGTTGTGAACCTGATGCCTCCCTGGACTCCCGGCTTTCAGAGCGGATTCCCGGTAAAAGTACAATTTAACCTCCCGATTAATTTCACTGTGCGATGAACTACTGTATCAAGACTTATTTTCTTTTCATATTCATACTCTTATCCGTTTCCTCCTCTTGCCAGGAAACAAAGCCACAACCCGGTGAAAAAGGCAACTTCCTGTACCGCGAAAGCTTTAACGTGCTCGATACTAACCGCGATATAAAGCATGGTCCGTACGTGATATGGTACCAGGGTGAAAAGATCGTCAGCGGAAATTATTTAAACGGTAAGAAGGATGGGCTTTGGAAATACCAGAACATCGACGGAGATGTTTTTTTCCAGGGAACTTATAGCAACGATAAAAAGAACGGCAGCTGGAAATATTTTAAAAAGCAAAAGCCGCTCTGCGTCATCTGGTTTAAAAACGATATGAAAGACAGCTTATGGCAATCCTTTTACGAAAATGGAAAGATCCAGTGTGAAGAGGCATTTTCGAATGACAAGAGGAATGGCATCTGCCGCATGTACTACGAGAACGGCAACATTGCACTTTCCTCGATGTACCGCAACGACAGCCTTATTGATACAAAGAAAACATTTTACGCCGACGGCACTGTGCGGAGCGTCATCAGCTACCGCAACGGGAACCCTTACAATGTGCAGGAAATGAACGATAGCCTCGGACACCCGCTCAACCCGGGAACGCTGAAGGACGGGAACGGGATCATAAAATATTATACGAACTCAGGCAAGCTTTCTGCTGAAGCGGAAATGAAGAACAGCCTGATGGACGGGGTTGCAAAACGTTATTATGAAAACGGCATCTGCGAGGTGTTGGAGATGTACGTGAACAACTTTAAAGCGGGTCCATACAAACGCTATAATGAAAAAAGCGGCCTCGTCGAGTCAGGCCGGTATGAAAATGGCCGGAAGACCGGCACCTGGAACTGGTACATGGATGGCAAGCTTTATTCAACACAGGATTATTCGCCGGGAGACAGTGTAAACCAGGAAAGATCCACCGTAGGCTATGACCTACTGATCACGATGTCGGAAATAATGCCGAAAGCACAGGGCGGCGAGAACGGGATGATGAAGTTCATCCAATCTGTTATTAATTATCCCAGCCCGGCGCGCGATGCTGCGATCTCAGGGACTGTATACGTAACATTCGCAATAGATAACACAGGGTCGATAAAAGGCGTTCGGATCCTTCGCGGAAGAGATCCCGATCTTGATGGTGAAGCATTGCATGTAATAAAACAAATGCCCCCCTGGACACCGGGCTTTCAGGATGGCTTTCCTGTGGAGGTACAATTTAATCTTCCTATAAAATTTAAAATCCGATGAGAACCAAGCTCCTTTTAAGTGTATTTACGCTTCTCGGCCTTTTCTCCTGCTCCAATGCGGAAAAGTCTGCTTCAAATGAAAAGGAACCAGAGAAAAAACAGGAAGCGCCGGCGCCGGAAAATTTCCCGACCGGCATAGTGATCGATAAAGTAAGCTGCAAAACGGATACTTCGCAAAGCTATGCGCTCTATCTTCCGAAAGCGTATGATACAAAAAAGCTGTATCCGGTTATTTATGCATTTGATCCGCACAAGACCGGAAAGCTGCCTGTAGCGAATTATGCAGAGCTTGCGGAAAAATACGGGTACATCATTGTGGGCTCCAACAACTCGGAGAACGGCATCGCCTGGGAACAATCGCTTGCCATCGTGAACACGCTTTTCAGCGACACAAGGGCAAGGCTCGCGATCAACACGAACAGGATCTATCTCCTTGGATTTTCGGGCGGAGCGCGCGTTGCCAATGCGATCACCATGATGAACGGCTCCATTAACGGCGTGATCTGCTGCGGAGCGGCCTCACCTGCAGCCAACTTTACCGATCCGCGCAACGATTATACATTCTTCGGGATAGCAGGTGATGCGGATTTCAATTATTCGGAAATGAAGAAATACGATATGCTCGATCTTGCAGGACGCCGCCTGAAGCATGCGCTGATCACATTCGAGGGCAAGCATGAATGGCCGCGCGTAACAGCAATGGAGGAAGCATTCTTTTGGCTGGAGCTGAACAACATGCGGAAAGATCCTTCGGCAAAGAACGACAGCCTTGTGCAGCATAACCTTTCGAATGAAAGCGAATCTCTGTACGGGCTGGTGAAAGATAATCAAAAGTACGCAGCGTATGAGCTGTGCCGCAAAACGATCAACTACTACGAAGGACTCGGCGATCTCAGCCTGTTTTTTGAACAGTATAAAAAGCTGCAAAATGATCCTGCTGTCGACAAGCAGCTCAAGCAAAACGAAGCCGACTGGACCCGCGAAGAGCAGCTGAAGGAAGAATACATGAACAACCTGCAGCAGAAGGACCTTGCATGGTGGCAGAAGGATGTGGCGGCGATGAACAAACAGATCAAAAGCGGGAAAGATAAGAATGAAGCGCTCATCAAAAAGCGTTTGCTCAGCTATCTGAGCCTTGTATGCTACATGCAAACCAGCGGAGCGCTAAAGCAGAACGACCTGCGGGCGGCGGCTTATTTTGATAACCTGTATGTTCTTGTTGATCCAACAAATGCGGAAGCACATTATTTTATGGCGGAGATCAGCGCAAAGCAGGGAAATACTGCTGCGGCGCTCAAAGCGCTTGATGAAGCGGTGAAGAACGGGTTTAAGGAAAAGGGAAGAATGCAGAACGACAGCGCTTTTGCGGGAATACGAAACGAAGCGGAGTTTGCAAAGATCGCTGATAAGATCAAATAGTACGGTCTTTCTTCCTGAAGGCAGGGCCTATTTTAAAGCCAAACTGAAATTCGGGAAAAGCGTAGGTGCTGTTACTTCTGGGAATTTCCCTGAGCGGTGGTGCCGGACGACTATATCCCCCAGGATTATAGCTGTAATAATTATCCGTATTGTTGGTAATAACGCTGATACCTATCGCCACATACAGATCGGCAAAAAAATGTTTGCCGCCACATAAACCTCCAGTAAGACAAATACTCTCAGCCATTTTTTTATTTGATGCAACGGTATATTCCTGACCGTCGCTTTCCTCCGCTTTTCCCCCAACCAAAACATGCTCGTGATCAAAATACTTATACTTGAATGTAAACTTAGCTCCATAATATACACTGCCGTGTGAACGTACGATGTGCTGCTTCCGGCAGATGTCGAAGCCATATCCTTTGTAGTGAACATTCATGATATATGGCCCCAACCCATTATCCACATTGGAAGGAAAATACCGGCTGATCCCGAACTCCCAGCTTTTCTTCATTCCGCTGAAGCGCTCATAACTTAGATTGATATTCTGAAAGATCAGGCTGCCAATGTTGAACTTAATGATATGGGTTACTGGGGTCGCATTATCCGAACCGGATTGCGAAAAGCATTCAAATGAAAATAAGAAAAGGCAGAGGATAAGGAACCGTTGGCGCATATCAATTCCGGATGACCTTTTGCGTCGTCCTTCCGCCATTTCTAAAAGTAATGTGCACGAAATAAATCCCCGCAGGAGATCCGGAGATATCAACCGAATTGAAGCCGGCATCCGGAGTGTTCAAAGGTACACGCTTCCCAAGGATGTCCGTAACAAACACTTCTTTTACATCTGTTGCATTTGTATTTATCCGGAAGATCCCATTGTTCGGATTGGGACTGATCACAATTCGCTCAATGGTATGTTCAGCAATACCTACATTGATGGTCAGGCTGCAACCGGAACCGTAAGACGGATAATAGGAAGTATCATTCACACTGTAGCAAAGAATGGTTGGACCTGAACATTCGATCGTCGGATACATCGGCTCTAAAAATCCGTAACCGTGCCCGATACCTTCGAGCAGGTAGTTTCCAAAGTAAGGAGGAGAGGATAATATGAAACGCTTCCTGTAAACACCTGCCACCGGAATACTGTCGATCCCCGTTACCACCCTGCCAGTGTCACTATTTACAGCGGTTACAGGCAGCGTATCACCAACATTCAGATTATAATCATAAAGCAAAAGCTCGGTTGTGTCGGAAAGCTTGCGGATAAACACCTTTTTCAGCGAATCCCTTACATAGGCTACAGCGTTGATCGAATCGTTGTAAAAGTAATGATTCCAGGTATGTACTCCTGTTGTGAGGCTGTCATAATCCCAATCGTGCCCTTTCTTAAACACTTTATAATAACTCCGGGAGCCGATGAGGGTATCCCCGTTCACATAATAATTATACATGCTGCGATGATGAACCACGTCAGTCGCATAGCAGTCCTGGTAAAGCTTCCACACGGGATTGCCCTGAAAATAACTTGTCTGGGAAAACAATGCCGGAGCAGAGCACATTAAAAGGAGGCAGATGCGAACAAGTTTTTTCATGATCAAACGGTTGATTTTGTTTAGCTAGGGCGGCTTAATCCCAGCCCGATGCAAGCACATCCACGAGGTGCATCATTTTTATATTCTTGCCTTGCTTTTTCGCGTAGCCATCCATGTGCATGAGGCAGGACACATCGGTGGAGATGATATATTCAGCGCCTGTTTCAAGGGCATTCTCCAGTTTCTTCTCCCCCATTCCTACGGCGATGGGCTCAAACTTTACGGAAAAACTTCCGCCAAAGCCGCAGCAGGTTTCCACATCCTTCATCTCGCGGAGCTCAAGTCCGCGAACCTTCTCCAGCAGCAGCCGCGGCTCACGCTTGATGCCGTACTCGCGTAATGCAGCGCAGGAATCGTGATAGGTTGCAACGCCGTCCAGCTTTGCGCCCAGGTCGGTGATCTTCAACACATTCACAAGAAAATCAGAGAACTCGAACATGTTCTTCTGGATCTGCTTGAACTCATTATGCAGCACGGAATTATGGAACATCTCGGGATAATAATTCTTCACAAAGCCCGAGCAGGATGCCGATGGAGTAATGATATAACGGTCGTTCTGGAACTCACGGATGAACTTCTCCCCCACTTCCTTACACTCATCGCGGTAACCGGCATTGAATGCAGGCTGACCGCAGCAGGTCTGCTCCGGGTTATAATTCACCCCACAACCCAAACGCTCCAGGATCTTCACCATGTTGGAAGCCGTTTCCGGGTAGATCTGGTCAATAAAGCAAGGAATAAAAATATCTACAATCATTAAGCTACTAATTACGAATATATACTAATCTACGAATTACGAATTTGTACCAATGTACGAATTACGAATGCTTACAAAGCGATACAAATTTACGAAAACTTTATACCTTCCCTTCCCCCCTGATCTCTTTCATCCGGAAAAGCAGGAAGAAGCCCAGGATAAAGAAGGAGATCAGCGCTACGATGGGTGTGCGCATGGTAGGACTGAGTTCATTGATGATCCCGAACGTAAGCATTCCGAATACGATGCTCAGCTTTTCACACACATCGTAAAAGCTGAAATAAGAGGTAAGGTCTTTTGTTTCGGGAAGCATTTTTGAATACGTGGAACGTGAAAGCGATTGGATCCCGCCCATGACTAACCCTACGAATCCAGCCACGACATAAAACTGTGCCGGTGTAAATACAAAGAAATATGTGCAAAGGCAGATCAGCGCCCAAATGAGCGTTGCCACCTTTAGAGTGAACAGGTTCCCTTTCTTTTTTGAAACCCATGAAAACAGCAATGCCCCTGCCATGGCAACAAACTGGATGATCAGAATGGTAGTGATCAGCTGACCGGCTTCCATCTTTATTTCATCGGAGCCGAAGTGATTGGCAACGAGCATAACAGTTTGCACGCCCATACTGTAAATAAAGAATGCCGGCAGGAAACGCACCAGCTGCACATTGCTTTTCATCTCCTTCCATACCTTATTCAGTTCTTTATAACCATGCAGCAAAATGCTTCCTTCCGCTTTTTCCTGTGTGCTCTTCACTCCTTTTGGAAGATGATAGAATGTGATCTGTGCAAACGCAAACCACCAGATACCTACTGTTACAAAAGACCATTGCATCATTTCCAGCTTTTCTGCCCCCGTTTCACGGGTCATTACCATCACAAGGTTTACTATCAGCAGCACGGCGCTTCCCACGTAACCCATCGCAAATCCTTTCGCGCTCACCCTGTCCTGATCTTCCGGTGCGGCGATCTCGGGAAGGTACGCATTATAAAATACGAGGCTGCCTGCAAAGCCGACACAGGCAAGTACTGCAAGTATGATTCCCAGGTAAAGCGTATCGTGATTAAAGAAATACATTAGCGAACAGGAAGCAGCGCCCAGGTAGCAGAAAAACTGCATGAAACGCTTTTTGCTTCCACCGTAATCAGCAATCCCCGACAGCAATGGTGCAATAGCGGCCACGACAAGAAATGCAAACGCGATCGCAAAATCATAAAGCGTTGTGTTCTTTATTTCGTAACCCATGAAGGAAACAATATTAGAGATCTCGTTTCCTGCGGCATCCTTTGTGGTGGTTACAGCCTTGTAATAGATCGGAAAGATAGTGGCGGTAATCACCAGGTTGTACACCGAATTAGCAAGGTCGTATGTTGCCCATGCATTGATAAGCTTTTTATTTCCTTTTTTAGCAGGCTCCATAAGACGTTTTTTTAGAATTGGTTTTGTTCTGTAGCTACAAATTTATTCTTTTATTATCACAATCTCCACTCTGCTGTTCTTTAGTTTATTTTCATCGGTATCATTGGGCGCCAGCGGCTCCGCAGCGCCAACTCCCCTGTATGTCATCGGGTTGATCACTTCCTGCAGCTTCAGGTAATCGTACACCGCTTTCGCCCTTTCCTTGGAAAGCTTTTTATTATTGCCTTCACTGCCTTCATTGTCGGTATGCCCTACAATTTCAATTTCCATGAAAGGATGCTGGTTCAGCATGTTCACCACGTTATCGAGAAACTTGTAGGATGACTGCGTAAGCTCGGAAGTGCCTTTTACAAACTCTATTTTTTGGATCTCCACTTTCTGGCCTGTATTGAACACATCGGGGAAAACAGGCAATGCATTCTTCACAGCATTCCTGAATACCGCAACACTGTCGAAGGGAACATTCTTTTTCCGCAACGAAATATCATCGATGTAGTAATACGCTTCCTTGAATTCGAACAGGCTCCATTTGTTGCGCTTCACAAAATCCTCCTTCATCTTTGTGCGGAAGTTCCCGATGATCACATACTTTTCGCCGCCATGCGCCTTGTAATCGCCCTGGATCGCGATCCAGTTGAGCGTGCCGGAAATGCCTTTGTTGTAGGTGGTATCCACAAGGCCTTCCTCTTCAAACACCATCCCCACCTTGAATTCGGTATCTGAAAAATAAGCACCGAGCTGCTTGATGGTCACCGTCACGTTATTGGATTCGAGCAGGCGGATGTACATGCGGAAATGATACACCTGTCCTTTTTCCAAAGGCTCGGTAAGCTTTACGTGCATGTATTCCTTGTAGTCGGACTGGAAGCGAAGCCCCGCATAGCCGGTACCGGTGCGGGCGCCTTTGTAGCGCGACGTGTCGCGCTTATCGGGCTTCGTGTAATAGTCTACGGTACCAACGCCTTTCCAGGGCGTAGCGGTTTTGATATCGGTGCCCTTGCCTTTGCGCTCTTCAAAGCTTGGGTTCGGGATCAGGTTCTTTTTTTTGGTCTGTGCGAAGGAAAAAGTGCAGAATAAGAACATTGCTGAGAACAAAAGTGCTTTCAACAAAAGGATGATCTTATTTTCTACTTTGGTACCTGGCACTGTTTATAAGGTTGTTTTATTCTAAAACCTGAACTCTTTTATCGTATCCACAAAGCACTTCACTTTGTCCTTGTCGAGGTCCGGGTATAAGCCGTGACCGAGATTGGCGATGTGCCTGTGCGGCCCGAATGCTTTCAGCATCTTTACGGCCTCCTTCCGGATCACATCATAATCCGAATACAGCAAACACGGATCGATGTTTCCCTGCAATGTTTTATCCGGTCCTATCATGGCGCGCGATTCGGCGATGTCCATCGTCCAGTCGAGCCCGATCGTATCGCAGCTCAGCTTTCCCATTTCCACCCTTGCAAAATGTGCATCCTTGGCAAAAACGGTGAAGGGCACTTCCGTGATCGCATCGCAGATCTGTGAGATGTACTTCAGCGAATACTCTCTGTACTGCTCCGGGGAGAGCACCCCTGCCCAGCTGTCGAAGAGCTGGAGCATATCCGCTCCTGCAATAATCTGGCCTTTTAAGTAATTTATGGTGCTGTCCGTAATTTTTTGCAAAAGCTGGTGCGCCTCTGCCGGCTGGGTATACAGGAATTTCTTCGCCTTCGAAAAGGTTTTGCTGCCGCTTCCTTCGATCATGTATGCAAAGATGGTCCAGGGTGCGCCGGCAAAGCCGATCAGCGGAACGCGGCCATCCAGGCCCTTTTTGGTGAGCTTCAGCGCATCCATCACATAGTGCAGGTCGCCGGCTTCGGCCACGCGGAGCTGGGCAATGTCTTCGGCCGTCTTCACGGTTTTTTCAAACCAGGGGCCTTTCGCTTCGATCATCTGGTAAGGTAATCCCATTGCTTCCGGGATCACGAGGATGTCGGAAAATATGATGGCGGCATCCACGCCGAGGATGTCTACCGGCTGGATGGTTACTTCGCAGGCAAACTCCGGGGTTTCCACCAGCTCCTTGAAGCCGCCCATCTTCGCTCGTACGGCGCGGTATTCAGGTAATATTCTTCCAGCCTGGCGCATCAGCCAAACGGGTGTGCGCTCTGTTTTTTCGCCTCTTGCAGCTCTCAGGATCAAATCGTTTTTAAGTGTCATACTTCAAATTTACTCATTTATAATTAGCGGGGATGGTACAGCCTTACCGCGGCTTTCATCACTTCCTGTTTATCAAGCGTTATTTTTTTCAATTGATGCCGGCTGTACAGCTCCATCTGGTCGGTGGAATGCGGATCACCTTTCCTGCGCGATGCGCCGAAGGGCACTACGGCTTCGTAGCTATTGCCTTTGGGCGAGAACTTCGCGAACATGATGAACGAATCGCCGTTCACCGCACGCAGCACGCCGTTCTCATCTTCCTGCGAGGCCATCGCCTGCAGGCATTCGGGAAGGCCGGAAACAGGATAGCTCCTGCCGTCGCGCAGCAGGCGCTGCACATCGCCGAAGGGCACATCAATGGATTTGTAATTTTTCAGCATGAACTCCTTTGCATAGCGGATCGAGGCGACGAGCTCATCGGTGGAATAATAAAAGCCCATCTCCAGCTCGTTGTAGCCCGCATGCTTTTTCCGGAAAAGGTCATTGAAGGTAAGCATGACCAGCGCCGCTTCCCGGTTCGCGGTACCGCCGCTGAAATCCCATTTCTTCAGCTTCGCGATGGCATCGGCAATATCGGGATACTCGCTTTCCTTCAGGATCATCACGGGCTTGAAGATCGTGTAAACGCCGCCGTAATTCTTCGGGTACCTGCAATCGTACTTGATCGCCTTGAACTCCTCAAATGTGATCTTCGTTTTGTACAGCATCAGCTCGTTGAAGCGCAGCTCGCGGTTGTTCACGCGGTTCCAGCTGAAGGCCGACTCTTTATTAAAACCCGATTCGCTGAGGTTTTCGGCCGGGGCCGTACAGTGAAAAGGCGTGTTGTTGGTGTTGTAGAGGTAGCCTGCTTTCGGGTTGTATTTCAGCGGCAGCTGCTCCATCCGGTAAAAGCTATTCCATAAGGTTTTAGAAGTATTTCCGGGCACCACCTTTTGCCAGTTGTAAGCGGGATCGCGCACCGGGAGCGCAGCGTTGAACAGATAGAACACATGATCCCTGTCGTCAGCCATCATAAAGTTGAACAGCGGAATGCCGAGCATTTCCATCGTGGTGTAAAAATCGGCGTAGGTTTTCGACTTCGCGAGCTTATACCATTGATCGGCAGCTTTCACATTGAACATGGTATTGTAACGCAAGGCATACACGCCCTTCTCCGTGCGGTAAGCAGGACCATACATGCACCAAAGCGCTTCCCGCTTCACGGTGATCTTCCCCAGCTTTGTCTTCACTTTCAGAGGAACCTTTCTTACCTCGAAATCGTGCCACTGCCCTTCAAACTTATATTGGTTCCTGTTATCGGGGTTAAGCTCCATCTCGAAAATATCAACGTAATCGGGCCAGTTGAACGTGACCGCCCAGCCAAGATGCTCGTTGCATCCCATAGCCGGCACCACCATTCCCGGTACCAGCGCGCCGTATATGTTCAGCCCTTCCTCGCTGTGCAGGTGCGCTTCATACCAGGAAGCAGTACCTTCCACCGGCACATGCGGATTGATGAGCAGGTAGGTGGAACTGTCGGCTGTGATCCGCGAATTCATTGCGATGGCATTGGAACCGGCATTTGCATTGAAAATGTAATCGTCGGGATTTCCGTTCACGATGCATTGAAGCGCACGCGAAACCCCGACCATGTTGGTAAGCATCACCACATAAGCGGTGATCACCGTTTTAGGCGTTACGGGGAAGATCTTTTTCAGCTTCACTTCTTTTGGGTGCGCGGCCGCATAGGCATTGAGCCCGTCTGCGTATGCCTGCAGCACTTTTTTATATCCGTCGGGAAGGTCGCGGTCGTATTGCTGCTCCACCTGTTCGCGGGCTTTGATGAAGCGCACAAAGTAATCGGTTGGCGCCGATCTTTTTCCCTGCAGCTCGGCAAGCCGGCCATTGGCGGTGATCATCATCAGCTGGAGACTTTCAAAATCATCTTCGGCATGCGCCCAAGCAAGTCCGTATGCCACCTCCGCATCTGTAGCGGCAAAAATATGCGGAACGCCGAAGGTATCGCGGGCAATGGTAATGTTGTTCACATCCACCTGCGAAAAGGCGGCGGCGGACAACCACAGGAAAAGGCTAAAAAATAAGAGTTTCCGTTCCATTTATTTATCTGTAAAAATAGCAAATACGTCTGTATTTCCAAGATAATTCACATCTTTTATCATTATTTTTGGACAAATCAAAAAGCCTATGAAAGCCGCCACACATGAAGCGATCGCATTGAAATGGTTCGACGCATTCAACACGCATGACCTTGAAGCGCTGCTTGCGCTTTATCATGATGAAGCAAAGCATTTCAGCCCGAACCTGAAGATCCGGAAACCGGAAACAAAGGGCTATGTGCAGGGGAAAGCGGCATTGCGCAGCTGGTGGCAGGATGCCTTTGAACGCCTGCCCACGCTGAATTATAATTACACTACGTTAACTGCGAATGATGAAAGAGTGTTCATGGAGTACATCCGGAAGGTGGAAGGTGAAGAGGACATGCTGGTTGCGGAAGTGCTGGAGATCAGGGACGGATTGATCGTTGCGTCACGGGTTTATCATGGATAGTGAGTTTCTCGCAAAGGCGCAAAGACCGCAAAGGTATTTCACGCAGAGGCGCGGAGAACGCGGAGATTTCTCAACTGCTGTCAGCATTTCAACGTGCTGCCCAGCCGCGTTTTAAAAGTTGTATTCCAGAGGCTGGCAGGAATATCGCATTTATTGAAAAATTTCATCATGCGCATTTCTTCTGTTTTGTTAAGCGCACGGCCGCATTTCTTTCCGTCGATCAGCTTATAATATTCCATTTTGCCGCTTGCATTTACTTTGATGAGCACATCGATGTAAAAGGCATTGCAGGTTTTGCAGCTCATGTTCACCTTGTACTCGAATTTGATCTTATCGAAATCGCCGCTCCAAACGTTCTGAACATTTTTCCAGTCGGCGTATTGTTTAGCGGAAAGCTCGTAATCGTTGGGAACAGCATCCAGCTCACTTTTACCGGCAACGGGTTCCTGCGCTGTTCCGGCCTTCACAAGGAAGAGCATCACTATTAAAAAAGAAATTCTTCTCAGCATAATTATTCTATTGTTACTGCCTGTCCGTTGTACTCAACCTTAAATCCCGCCATGATCTTATTGCGTTTTCTCAGCTCGGCAACTCCGTTCACCTTCACCTGCCCCCTGTCGATCGCCATGTTCGCATCCGCACCGTTCTCGCACCATCCAAGCGCTTTCAGCAGCTGGTTGAGCTGTATGAATTCCCCTTTAATTTTGAATATTTCCATCCTGTAAAGTTAATACATTCCGTATCTTTACAGTATGAATTTTGATGAACAATTTAAGAACCTCTACGAAAAGCTCTCCAAGGATAAAAACTGGCCGCAGGTGTATATGTTTAAATTCATTATCGCTGCAAGCAACAAGAACATTGCACTGGTAGAATCGAAATTCTCCGATGAGGCCACCATCCAGCAAAAGGAATCAAGCGGCGGAAAATACATCAGCATTACTGTAAAAGAGGTAATGCTGAACGCGGAAGCGGTGATCGAAAAATACCGCGAGATCAGCACCATTGAAGGTGTGATGTCCTTGTAGCGCTTCCTTTTTTATTCCGGGTTTATTTTATGATCTCAACGAGGCTTTCCTTCAGGGAGCCTATGATCCCATCGACCGGCAGGTCATTATCCTCATACCCGAAAGGATCCTCGATCTCTTCCGCGAGGAGCTCGAGGCTTGCAAAAGCATAAAAAATAAACAGCACGATCGGGATGGACGCCCATTTAAGGTCGGCGATAAGGCCCAGCGGTAGTGTGATCACGTAAATGAAGATCATGCGCTTGATAAAAGAGCTGTATGAATACGGGATCGGCGTTTTCCTGATGCGCTCGCAGGATCCGGCCACATTCACAAATAAACGCAACTCTTCATTGAGCGCGACAAGCTTTTTTTCGGTAATGATATTTTCCTTGTACATCATTTCCATTTCAAGGTGCAGCTGCGTAATCACCCGCTCCGGCACATTCCGCGCCTCCTTCAGCTCGCTGATGCGCAGGCGCGGATGCTCTTCGAGCTCCGACTCCGTAAATCCGCCACGCAAATGATTCTTTAATGAAACGCCGTAATTTCCGATAAGGATACGGAAGCCGTTTTTCAGCTCGGGGCGGTTTGAGGGGATACAGGCATTCAATTTCAGCATGAGGCTGCGGGAACTGTTGGAAAGATCGCCGAAGAGCCTTCGGCCTTCCCACCAGCGGTCGTAAGCGGTATTGGTGCGGAACACAAGCAGCAGGGAGATCACAAATCCGACGAGCGAATGCATTACGGTGGTACTCCTAAAGCTCACCCATTTGAGCTCGATGTGCATGTAGCAGAGCGCGCCTGATAAAGCCGCCAGGCCGATCATTGCCGGGATCAGCTGCCTGAACGAATCGCTTTTGTGAAAGGAGAAGATGAGTGAGAACCAATGCTTGGGATTGTATGCCTTCATACCTTAAATGAGCTCAGCTTTTAGAGTATAAAAAACGCATCTTAAAATGTAAGATGCGTTTTTTATAATGTATAGAATTAAAAAATTATGCTTTCACGCTTGCACGGATGATGTTGAGCGCACCACCTGCCTTGAACCACTCGATCTGCTGTTCATTGTAGGTATGGTTTGCCTTGATCGAATCCATTGACCCGTCGGCATGGTGCAATTCGAGCACCAAAGGCGTATTCGGCGCAAACGTAGTAAGACCGGTGATGTCGATGGTATCGTCTTCCTGGATCTTTTCATAGTCTGTTTTATCCATGAATGTTAACGCGAGCATTCCCTGTTTCTTCAGGTTGGTCTCGTGGATCCTTGCAAACGATTTCACCAGCACGGCGCGCACTCCCAAATGGCGTGGCTCCATTGCCGCGTGCTCGCGGGATGATCCTTCACCATAATTCTCGTCGCCTACAACGATAGAGCCGATGTTCTTCGCCTTATACTGGCGCTGCACTTTCGGAACATTTTCGTATTCACCGTTCAGCTGATTTTTAACATGGTCGGTTTTGTCGTTGAAGTAATTCACTGCGCCGATGAGCATGTTGTTGGAGATGTTATCAAGATGTCCACGGTATTTCAGCCATGGACCCGCCATTGAAATATGGTCGGTAGTACATTTTCCTTTCGCCTTGATGAGGAGCTTGAGGCCTTTCAGGTCGACACCTTCCCAGGCAGCGAACGGATCGAGGAGCTGCAGGCGGTCGCTGTCAGGCGACACGTTTACAACTACCTTGCTGCCGTCTTCTGCAGGAGCCTGGTAGCCGGCATCGTCAACGGCAAATCCTTTCGGAGGCAATTCGTATCCTGTAGGAGGATCGAGCTTCACCTGCTCGCCATTCTCATTGGTAAGTGAATCGGTAAGCGGGTTAAAGGTAAGGTCGCCCGCAATCGCCATTGCCGTTACGATCTCAGGAGATGCAACAAAGGCGAATGTGTTAGGGTTACCATCGGCACGCTTCGCGAAGTTCCTGTTAAAGGAATGGATGATGGTATTTTTTTCCTGCTTTTCAGCACCCATGCGGTCCCACATACCGATGCAGGGTCCGCAGGCGTTGGTAAACACTTTTGCGCCGATCTGGTCGAACACGTCGAGGAAGCCATCGCGCTTAATGGTAAAGCGGATCTGCTCGGAGCCCGGGTTGATCAGGTATTCGGATTTTGATTTCAGGTTTTTCGAGGAAACCTGTTTTGCAAGGCTCACAGCGCGTGAAATATCTTCGTAGGAAGAGTTGGTGCAGGAACCTAAAAGTCCGACGGAGATCTTCAAGGGCCAGCCGTTCTTGATCGCTTCTTCTTTCAGCTTTGAAATTGGCGTTGCCAGGTCGGGTGTGAACGGACCGTTTACATGCGGCTCCAGCTCGGATAAGTTGATCTCAATTACCTGGTCGAAATATTTGTCAGGATTTTCATACACTTCAGGGTCGGCGGTCAGATGCTCTTTCACCGCATTTGCCAGCTCGGCAACATCAGCCCTTCCGGTTGCTTTTAAATAGCGCTCCATGGATTCGTCGTAACCGAATGTGGAAGTAGTAGCACCGATCTCCGCACCCATGTTACAGATGGTTCCTTTACCTGTACAGCTCATGGAAGTAGCGCCTTCGCCGAAGTATTCAACGATGGCACCGGTTCCGCCTTTTACGGTAAGGATGCCGGCAACTTTCAGGATCACATCTTTCGGGGCTGTCCAGCCGTTGAGCTTACCGGTAAGCTTTACGCCGATCAGCTTTGGAAATTTTAATTCCCATGCAAGTCCGGCCATTACATCACAGGCATCGGCACCGCCGACACCGATAGCAACCATTCCGAGTCCGCCTGCATTCACAGTATGCGAATCGGTACCGATCATCATTCCGCCGGGGAATGCATAATTCTCGAGCACTACCTGGTGGATGATCCCGGCGCCCGGCTTCCAGAAGCCGATGCCGTATTTATTGGAAACAGAGCCAAGGAAATCAAATACTTCCTTGCTTTCTTTTGTTGCAAATTCAAGGTCTTTCGCAGCGCCTTCCTTAGCGGTGATCAGGTGATCGCAGTGTACGGTTGAAGGTACGGCTACTTTCGGGCGGCCGGCCTGCATGAACTGGAGCAGTGCCATTTGAGCGGTTGCATCCTGCATTGCTACGCGGTCAGGAGAAAAGTCAACATAGGATTTTCCTCTTCCGAAGTTCTCCGGTTTCTGATCGGCATGCAAGTGAGCATACAGGATCTTTTCAGTAAGTGTAAGCGGATGTCCAACCAATTTACGTGCTGTGGCAACCTTAGCAGGAAGTTTCTCATAAACTTGCCTGATCATCTCAATGTCGAAAGCCATAATATAAATTTATTAATTATTGTTTTAATATACCCGGGATTGAAGGGAGCCGGATGTTGAAAGGCGCCCCGCGCCTGCAAATTTAACAATTCTCCCTTTTTTTACCAATTAAAAAGGGGCTATTATTTTTCTAATGCCCCTTTTGATTTAAGATAATTGATGATTGTGATCTCTCCTTTGTCCTGCGCCATTTTCAAAGGCGTATCGTCGAAATCGTTCTTTGCGTTTATATCGGCGCCCTTTTCTACAAGGAACATCACGAGGTCGAGCTTGTTTGCCCTTACTGCGCATAACAGCGGGGTGTTCCCGCCTTCGTCCTTATCGGTGATCTTGCATCCTTTTGAAAGGAAGAATTCCACGAGCTCGCGGTCGGGCGCGGGCTTATCCTTTGAAGGCTTGGTGGAGCTTACGTACAGGATGGATTTATGCAATGGGAAAATATTCTCCGGCTTGGTAAAGCTGGCTCCTTTGCTCATCAGGTATTTTACAAGCTCGGGCTGGGAGTTAACGATCGCCATTTCCAGCGGGGAAGCTGTAAGTGTTTCGTTCTCATTGTTCAGCAGGGAAGGATCTTTTTTAAGCGCCGCTTCCACCATGGCTACATTTCCAGATTTTATATAATCAAGGAACTTTCCGTCCTCGAAAAAGGAGATCTCCACCAAAACGGTTTCGCCTGCTTTTACGGTAACGGTGCGCTTATAGGTTGATTTTTTGTCGGACGACAAGGCCTCGATCTTGTTCTCTCCCACCTTCAGCGTTACATCCATAGGCGTGTAGGCTTTCAGCGATACGGGCTTGGCTGAGCCGTTGATCTTCACGCTGCAGTCCATATCCGCCGCAAGCGTGCCTTTTGCGGCGCCTTTGCCGGCTGCCGCTGTGGCGGGAGGCGTTTTCTTCACCTGTGCGAATACGGCAGGCGATGCAAGAATGAGCAGGAATACGGTGAGCTTCTGAAGAGTATTTTTAAGGGACATGGTGATTGCTTTTTAAAAACGATATAAATATAGTTTTTTCCGCTAAAACGGCGACATCCGACAGGCAATTTTTTATGATTTTTTTTAAACCCATCCCATAAAACACAAGGCTATCAATACTTTATTAACTTTGCAGGCATCACATGGCCAACCTCGTCAGGGAAAACATACGCATCTCCTTAAAAGCCTTCAGCAGCCAGAAACTGCGGACTGCGCTTACCATGCTCATCATTTCCATCGGCATCCTTTCCCTCGTGGGAACGCTTACGGCCATCGATGCCATCAAGGCCTCCATCAACAGCAATTTCACGCGGATGGGCGCCAACACCTTCACCATCCGGAACAAGAACACCACCGTAAAGATCGGCAACCGCGGAAGAGGGCCTAAAGTGTACAGGCAGATCACTTACGACCAAGCCATCCGCTTCGGGAAGGAATACGATTTCCCGGCTTTCCCGTCCGTTTCCACGATGGCTTCGGGGGCAGCAACTATTAAATACGCTTCGAAAAAAACCGATCCGAACATCCGCGTGTTTGGCGGCGACGGTAATTATCTTGCAACGTCGGGCTATGAGCTCGGGCGCGGAAGAAATTTTTCGGCGCAGGAAGTGGAATACGGAAATCACGTGGCGATCCTCGGCAAAGAAGTGGCGGGTAAATTGTTCGGCGGCGATACCGACCCGATCGACCAGATCATTACCATCGGCAGCGGAAAATACAAAGTGATCGGCGTGCTGAAATCGAAAGGCAGCAGCATCGGTTTTGGCGGCGACAAAGTGTGCATCATCCCGCTGAACAATGTGCGGCAATATTTTTCACGTCCGAACATGTCGTTCACCATCAACGTGATGGCTAACAACCCGCAGCAGATGGAAGCCGCCGTGAGCGAAGCCACCGGAAAATTCAGGATCATCCGCGGTTTGCCGGTTGGCGCAGAGGATGATTTCGAGATCACGAAAAGCGACAACCTTGCCAACCTGCTCATCGAGAACACGCAGAAAGTAACTGCGGGAGCCACCTTCATCGGGATCATTACCTTGCTGGGCGCAGCCATCGGGCTGATGAACATCATGCTTGTATCGGTGAGCGAGCGCACCCGCGAGATCGGCATCCGCAAAGCCGTTGGCGCGAACCACAAAACCATCCGCAACCAGTTCCTTGTAGAAGCCATCGTGATCTGCCAGCTGGGCGGTCTTTTCGGGATCGTCCTGTCGATCATCATGGGAAACATCTTTTCCTTCTTTGTACTGCAGGGCAGCTTCATTATGCCCTGGGCATGGACCATCCTCGGCTTTTCGATCTGCATGATCGTGGGGCTGATCTCGGGCCTGTATCCGGCAGTGAAGGCCTCGAAGCTGGATCCGATCGAGTCGCTGCGTTTTGAGTAAGCAGTTGGCAATTGGATTAGTGCTCTTTTTTAGGACTGTCATTCTGAACGGAACAAAGCGCAGTGAAGAATCTTCTCAATACTGGCAGCAATCACATTGTAAAGAGATGCTTCGTGCCTCAGCATGACAAACTTAAATTCTTACTCCCTGTTCCTGCTGTCGATAATGATCGTTACCGGTCCGTCGTTCAGCAGCTCCACTTTCATATCGGCGCCAAACTCGCCCGTTTGTACCGGCTTACCAAGATCGGCTCCGAGCTGCTTTATCATTTTTTCATACAGGGGAACGGCAACGTCCGGCTTTGCGGCTTTTATATACGAAGGGCGGTTTCCCTTTTTTGTGGAAGCATGCAATGTAAATTGAGATACGAGAATGATCTCGCCGTTAATATCCTTTACCGATAAATTCATTGTTCCGGAATCGTCATTGAAGATCCTGAGATTACAGATCTTTGAGCTCAGCCATTGAATGTCCTCTTCTCCATCGGCATCCTCAATTCCCACAAGGATGAGCATCCCTGAGCTGATGGAGCTTTTCACACTTCCGTTAATGCTGACGGATGCTTTCGTTACGCGCTGAATGACGACTTTCATGTGATCAGTTTACTTGCTAAAAGAAGATCATTTATCGGTTTCGTAATGCTCCATATCGAGCTCCTCCCCGCTTACAATGCCGAGATAGCTGTTGTAGCGCGACACGGCGATCTCACCCGCTTCAACGGCGGCGATCACCGCGCATTTGGGCTCGTTCACATGCAGGCAGTTATTGAACTTGCAATTGCCTTTCACAGCAAACATTTCGGGAAAATAATCGGTGATTTCCTCCTTTTCCATGTCCACAAGTCCGAGCTCCTTGATGCCCGGCGTATCGATGATAAATCCGCCATAGCTGAGCCGGTGCATCTCCGCGAAGGTGGTAGTATGCTTTCCTTTAAAATGCGCATCGGAGATCTCGCCCGTTTTCAGCTCGAGCGATGGGTCCATTCCATTCACGAGCGTTGATTTGCCAACGCCGGAATGCCCTGCAACAAGCGTGATCTTATCTTTGGTGAGCTCTTTCAGCTGCTCCAGGTGCTGCTTTTCAGTGGCCGAAACCTTATAGCAGCGGTAGCCGATCTTTTCATAAATGGCGATGAATTCATTGAGCGAGCTCATCAGCTCTTCATTGTCTTCAAAGAGGTCGAGCTTGTTGAACACAAGCACCGCCGGGATCTTATAGGCTTCGGCAGTAAGCAGGAAACGGTCGATAAAGCCTGCGGAAGTCCGCGGAAATGCAAGCGTGGCGATGAGCATCGCCTGGTCCATGTTGGCGGCAATGATGTGCGATTGCTTTGATAAATTAATGGATTTGCGGATGATGTAATTCCTGCGATCCCCGATGGTATGGATCACTCCCTTGCCTTCCGCCTCAATATCGAACTCCACCCGGTCGCCAACAGCCACAGGGTTTGTAGACTTGATCCCCTTGATGCGGAACAGGCCTTTGATCCGGCATTCCACATCCGTCCCGTCGTCGGCCAGCACATTGTACCAGCTCCCTGTCGATTTCATTACCGTACCCTTCATAACAATGAACACTTTTTAGAACAACAAATTTATCAAAAAGAATTAGCTTTGTAGGTACAATCGCGAATTTACGAATCTGGCTGCTGAAAGGGTTCGGGCAATTCCGGTCT
>Ga0157372_10000495_pt1 | contig 43372 bp, 39 predicted proteins | sample C55metaG_FD_115307 | JGI IMG/M metagenome (GOLD analysis project Ga0157372, IMG submission 115307) | Corn rhizosphere microbial communities from Kellogg Biological Station, Michigan, USA - C5-5 metaG | ecosystem: Host-associated > Plants > Roots > Rhizosphere > Soil | place: USA: Michigan...
AAATTTAGTCCTGTATTCCGATGGCGTTATACCGACCACTCTCTTAAATATATTTCGAAAGGCCTTCACGTCGGCATATCCAACCTCATACATGACCTCATTGATATTTTTATCGGTACATTCGAATTTTCGCTTGGCGGCCTCCATTTTGATCCGCTGGATATAATCCGCCGGTGATAGCTGGGTGGCTCTCTTAAAACGTCGTGAGAAATTGATCCTATCCATTGCACATTGCATCGCCAGCTGGTCCACAGTCAGCCGGTCGCCGACATGCTGTTCGATGAACTCCTGCATGGCGCGTATCGCATCGTCTTTATGGTCTTTTAACCCGTCGAAAAGCATAAAAGGAGACTGGGAAGTCCGGCCAATATCGATCTGCAACATTTTGGCGCAATATAGCGCCGCCTCACGTCCGCTGTATTTTTCAACCAGGTAGACCGCAAGATTCAGGCTCGATACTGCGCCTCCGGCCGTGTACACCCCTTCCTGATCAGTAACGATCTTATTGGTATGCAGATCCAGCTCGGGGAACAGCTGACGAAAATAGGCTTCAGCCTGCCAATGTGTTGCACAGACTTTGCCTTCCAGTAAGCCGGTAGCCGCCAATAAAAAGGTTCCGGTACACAGGCTGGCTACTTCTGCACCCCTGTGATATTGACGGACCACCCAATCCAGCCCCTCCCGGCTTTTAAGGATCGCGAAATTGTCCTGCTCGCCATAACTTGGCAGGATTATTAAACCTGGCTTGTCATCATCGTTTAGAGGGGCCACCTGCAGACTAAATGCTCCGTTGACTATTTGCTGCCTGAGGCTTACTCCTGCCAGCCGGATCTCGTAATAAGGCCGGTTCTCCCTTGCCAGATGGTAGGCATTGGCTTTTTCGAATACTTCGATGGCGCTGAACAAACACCCGGGATTGAGTACCCCATTGGCGATCAAAAAGGTCACTTGCTTCATATCAACAAATTATTGTAAAAAACTGCACAAACACCCCCTTAAGTTGCTAAAGGGACACCCCGTCGGATAAACACATGCGCTATACTTTTGGTTCTATAAAACAGAATCAATGGGAAAAGTAATCGCCCTCATCAACATTACCGCAGATGGTTTCTGCGATAGCCATTATGTCAATGCGAATGCCGAGTTTCATGAATTTTCACACACCTTGCTGGATGGCGCTGCCAGTGTCGGCTTCGGCAGAAGCACTTTCGAGCTCTTCCAGCAGGTATGGCCGGCAGTTTTGGAAAAAGAAGGACAGCCGGCGTCACAGGTGCGCATGGCAAAAAGACTGGCCGATATACCAAAGATCGCCTTTTCACACACCCTCGAAAGCGCTACCTGGCGAAATTCCAGGATCGTCCGGTCGGCAAACGCGGAATTCATCAGCCGCTATAAAACTGCCGGCTCAGGGGACCTCGTCACTATCGGCAGCCCCGGCCTGGTCGCTGATTTGACGAGACAGCTGCTGGTCGATGACTACTATTTTTCGGTGCAGCCCGTTATCGCAGGCAATGGAAGTGTCAGGCTTTTCGACAAGTTGCAGCTTGATGCCCGGCAACCGTTGAAGTACCTGGAAACCAAGATCCTCGGATCCGGCGTTATCATCAATCATTACTCTCTTTAGCAAACCAGGAAAACATGAAAATTCTGTTGATTGGTGCCACAGGCAACATTGGACAACATATTTTAAAAGAAGCTCTAAACAAGGAATATGAAGTAACCGCGGTACAGCGGCATCCCGAAAATTTAAAGGCAGAACACGAGCGGTTGAACGTTGTAAAAGGTGACCTGCTGAACAAAAATGAGTTGCCCGCATTACTCAACGGGCACGATCTTATTATCTCAGCCATTTCAGCCGGCGGCGGATCGACACCGGAACAATTCAAAAGGGCGAACGAAAACCTGATTGCCGCGTTAGAGGGGAGACCGGAGCAGAGATTGATTATTGTTGGCGGAGCGGGCAATACCGAAGTGGCGCCGGGGGTACGTGTAGTTCACAGCCCCATTATGGATTCCCTTCCCGAAGAATGGAAACCTGATATTTACGCTCACGCCTACGTGCTTGATCAATATAAGGAGTCGGGAATAAACTGGACCTATTTCAGCCCTGCAAGGGATGTAGAACCCGGGAAACGTACCGGTAAATACAGGCTTGGAACTGGCAATATGATCATTGACGGCAACGGAAATAGTAAAATTTCAATGGAAGACTATGCTGCGGCGTTGGTTGACGAGATTGAAAACAGGCGGTTTGTAAAGCAGCAAATGTCCATTGGATATTGACCGAAGCGGACATACCCAACCCAAGGTTTTGCGAAAAATATACGTCGAAAGGCAAACCCCTGGCAAGTAACAGCAGGGTTTTTCGATCAGGGGCAGACAGCTATGAAGTCACATGGGCAGTGCAGGATAGCAAATATCTCACCCGGGTGGTCGATCATGTTGGCGACCGTCCATCTACTCCTTCACCTTCTTCCACAGATCCCGCTTGAATGCCAGTACCTGTGTAGCATTCCCGTCCTTGTCCCTAGTGAATTGCAATGGGAACTGCCGCTCCTTACAATAGAAATCCACATCGGATATCGCCACAAACGGGCTTTCCTGGTTATCCCATCCCTGCGTTAGGATGAGTCCTTTGTCCGTTGCCCTGATCAGAAGGAAGTGTTCCTCGCCATGGTCGTTTTGCATCGTATACTTGCCCTCCAGCGCTTTCAGTTCGCTAGGCTTCAGCTGGACCTCTTTTATTACCAAAGGTTTGTAATCCTTTGTTTTTATCCAAAGGTCCTTGTCAAACGCCAGTACCTGGGTGATCGTTCCATCGGGCGCTTTGGTGAATTTCAAAGGGAAGTTCATATCATCATTCCTGAATTCGAGTCCCGACTGAGGCGAAAAGGAGATTTTCCGATTGTCCCACATTTGTTCCAAAACCAACCCATTATCGGCCGCTGAAATATGGATATAAGCATCGTCCATTTTATAATAGCCTTCAAAGGACTTCAGGTCCGCAGGGCTAATAGTCGTATCCGTTATTTGCCTGGGCGCCACCACATTCGCTTTTCCGTGAACCGCGGGGAGCATAAAACAGCAAAATACGGGAATGGCCAGCAGCAGCATATTTTTCCGTCTCATAGTATATAGTTTAGGCGAATATGTACCAGTTCAATGCCAATGTGTAAATCAATAGTAATCAGCAGCCTGATAGGACGCCGCCGACCCCGATGTTCGAATATGATACATTTGCTGTCCGGTCTGGGGCCTTGGTGTTGTTTGGAGAATAACTTGTAGACTTCCTGCTTTAATGCCTGACCGTCGTGTCCATATTTGACAGCCACCGGATCCACCCATCCATGGTAATATATTGCCCTTCCTTCAATCGGGTGGTCTTCCCATTCGACTCATTAATCGTCCCATTCGGATGAATGGTAGTTCCGTTAACCAGGACCTTATCCCTGATGACTTTGTGCTGCCGGCCACTATCGACCTCCAGCAGCTGCCCCTTTTTCATCATAATATAGATGCGGGGTTCATGATCCTTCTTCTTACTACTGTCCTGAGCAAACACCCCAAGGGCCAGGCAGCTCAGCAGCAGGACCATAATAGGTTTCATATAAATGGCATTTCTAACGCCTATGCAATAATTCTGCCCGCCCCCTCCTTCAACAGGGACCGGTTAAAAGCCTGCTACTGGTCTGCCTTTCAGGCATCGCCAATATATTGATGGCTCAACCCGGTGCCGTCAATAACGAGATCGATCTTATAAGCGACACCCAGCAGCCCCTGGCGCTGGAAAAATTAAGGCTGCATGCAAATCATAATATCAAAGCCACCTCACTATTATTGGCGGATATCCTGCAACAAAAACCGCTCGCCCTATACATGCTTGGGGATGTGGTGGCGCTTGGATCCAGCCATCGTAAATGGCATGCCATGCCCATCAGCCATTAGATACGTCAGCCAAAAGGATCCCCGATATAGCATCCGGTTATAAGCCCATGTTCCATTATTTATCGATACAGCGGAAGGGGGATAAATTATTGCTCACATCCCATTGCCTGAAGCCGGATTTTTCGGGTGTCGAAAAGGGCTATTCATTTGAATTGGACCTATAGGGCAATGATGGCCTCTCTGCCAAAACTGTCGTACCTTTAAAGACCATCAATCACTTCCGAGGCAAATGACAGATTTCCGCTTTATTCCCGTAACTCCCCATCCGTTACTCAGTCCTTATGTAGCAAAAATATGGGTATTCGAGAGCGGCGGCCGGCTGCCGGTGGAGGAAAGGAAACTGATCGTTCCCAATGCGAACCTCAAATTAACGCTGACCTACCGTAACGGGATCGCCGCCCGTGTGGGAGACAAGGCTTTCCTGCAGCGTGAAAATGAGCTGACGCTCACCGGTCTGATCGATACACCCGTGATCCTGGACCCCCAAAAGGATACGCCAACCGGCACCATCATCATCGAATTCAATCCGCTGGGCGCCTACCGATTCTTCCATTTGCGCTATACCGAGGTCCGGAACGAGATCACCGACCTGACAGATCTGGCCGGCAAAGAAGCCATAACGCTGCGCTCACAACTGGCCGAAACTGACGACACCAGCGAGAAATTGCAGCTACTGCAAAACTTTCTGATCCATCAGCTGGAGAAACACCTTCCTGATCCCATTTATGATCATTGTATCCAGCGTATAACGGCTGCCAATGGCCTGACCTCAGTGGTGCAGCTTGAAAAAGAAACCGGCTACAGCGCCCGCTGGCTTCATAAAAAATTCTCGGAACATCTGGGCACCGGCGCGAAGAACCTGGCGGAGATCGTCCGCTTTAAACAATTCTACCAGGCATATTCGACAGGCATCCCGCCGGAGATCTTAAAACAGTATATCTATCAGTATTACTATGACCAGTCCCACTTCCTCAGGGCCTTTAAGCGGTTCACCGGCACTACCCCCACCGAGCTGCAAAACAGCATGAACGAGCTCAGCACCCGAAATTTTATCAGCTAGTTCCGATTCGTACAATACTTCCGGCCGTCGTCGCCCTAGCTTTGTAAAAAAAAGCAAATAAAATGAGCGACTTCAACAGCAGCATCTCCGCGCAGATCAGCGCCGACGAGGCGATCAAAAAGATCAGCAACGTACCGGAATGGTGGGGCGTGACCTTTACCGGCAGCTCCGAAAAACAAGGGGATAAGTTCACCGTAAAGATGACGGGGGATTCTTTCTTCAACTTCATCGTTTCGGAACTGATCCCTCATAAAAGGGTTGTCTGGCTGGTTACAGACTGCCATATGCCCTGGTACTCGGATAAAAAGGAATGGACCAACACCCGGCTGATCTTTGATCTCAAAGAAAACAACGGTGTAACAGCGCTAACCTTCACACATGAGGGCCTTACGCCCAACGTCGAATGTTACAAGGACTGTGAAACGGGGTGGACACACTGGATCAAAACAAGCCTGTTCTCTTACTTAACGACGGGAAGGGGGGTTTTCAGACCGCCGACCAAGTGAGCCGAACGCCGCGGCAGCACAAGCTTCCAATACATTAAGTACTGTTAACTATGACAAAGATAATTTTAGGAAACCATTCGTCGGTGATCGTTCCGCGAAAGGACCGGGACAGCATTTGCCAATTCTATAGTGATGTCCTTGGTGGTACGATCATAAAGACAGATAAAGAAAAGGACATCATCCTTCTGGGTGAGAGCTACCTTGTATTCCTCTATGGGGATGTCCCTGATGTCAGTGAATTTTCACGGACTGCAAGAGCGATGTGGATGGAGCTCAAATCCGACAACGTAGAGGAAATGAAAAAGAAGATCCTGGATTTTGGTGTCAGGAAGCTGGAGCTGCCAGACCCCCACCTCTATTTCCAGGCGCCCGGAGGACAATGCTGGCGACTGGTCGGCATCGACGAGGACCTCTCTTTCTACGAGGGTAGGGGCGAGGGCCCGAATGTGGCGAAAATAAAGGAGGGCGCCGCGAAAGGGTTTTAGTTATCTTAATTTTTCATTAATTTTAAGCATGACCAGCTACCTGCACTCCTCCGACGGCAATGGTGATGAGCAAGCTCTGGAGACCCTCTTTATGGATGTCTTCCAGCAGCATGAGCACAGGCTGTATACCCTGGCGTTATGCCTGGTCAAGTCCGAGCAGCATGTGAAGGACATTATTCAGGAGGTGTTCTTAAAATTGTGGGAGCATCGGCGCCGGCTGCAGGATATTCACAATATGGAAGCGTGGCTTTACCGGGTACTGGAAAACAAGGTCATCGATTTTCTCCGCAAGGCGGCTGCCGACAGCCGGCTGAAAGACACCATTTGGAACAATATCTCACAGGCCCGCAACGATACGGATGAATGGCTGGAAGCAAAAGAATATGACCGGATCATTCAACAGGCCATCGATCATTTACCTCCCCAGCGGCGGCGCATTTATTGTCTGCACAAGAAAGAAGGGCTGGATCATGCGCAGATAGCCGAGGAGCTATCTATTTCCCGTCATACTGTCAAAAACCAGCTCTCTGCAGCTCTCCAATCTATCCGCAGCTTTGTCGCCCGTAATTCAGGGTTCTTCCTTTTTCTATAGAATAGAGCTTCCGCTATTCGTTCCGGGACAACGGCCCGCGGGGTCAAAATTTTTTTTAGGGACCGGATAGGAATAGTTTCCCGTTGCTTCGTCATTATCTATGATGGAAGAACGAATAAAGTATCTTTTCCGGCAATATCTTGAGAATAAATGCTCCCGGCAGGAGCTGGAGGAGTTTTTTTCCTATGTCCGTGCTTCCGGCGACAATGAGGTATTGAGGAACCTGATAAAAAAGGTATATGAGGATACGGAGCAGGCACCTTCCATACAAACCTATGTAAATGAAAATGGAACGCTGATCCTCCCCCATAAGACGAAGAGCCCCGGTGTCACGGTAGCCCCCAAACGACCCCGCAGGCGGCGCCTGGTAGCCGGGCTTGTCGTGATTGCCCTGGTGATGGCCGGAATGGGCGGCTGGTTGATACATCCTGCAAAGCACGCTGCGCCTATGCCCGCGGCGGCGGCCCTTACGAAAAGCATGACGGAAAGGTCGGAATACAAATACCTGCTTTTGCCCGACAGTACGCAGGTATGGCTGAATGCCTCCAGCACGCTGGAGTTCCCCCAACATTTCAAGACGGATAAAAGAGAGGTCACCCTATCGGGAGAAGCCTATTTCGATGTCCGGCATGCGGAAAAGACTCCCTTTATCATCCACACCGGAAAGATCTCTACCACCGTGCTGGGAACATCCTTTAACATCAAAGCCTATCCCGACCGTCCGCATATCATTGTCTCGGTCAGCACAGGCAAGGTAAAGGTCAGCTATGACAACATACCGCTGGCAACGCTTGTCAAGGGGCAGCAGGTAAAGGTCAACAGCCGGCTGAACACCGTGGAAGAGAAAAAGATCGCCCCCGCCGAAGTGGCCGCATGGCAGAAGGGGAATATGTCGTATGATGATGAAGCTTTGGAAGACATCGTCGCTGACCTGGAGAGGCTGTACAACGTAAAGATCAGGATCGACAACGATGCCATCCGGGCGCTCAGGGTATCCACTTCATTCAGAAGGGAAATAGGAATAGAACAGGCATTGCAGGTGCTGTGCAAGCTGACGGATACCATGCTGCGGCAGTCCGACGGCTGGTATATCATTCAATAGCGCTTAGATTAAAACCAAACTCAACCATATGCTTATGTCCCCTCCAACATAAATATGAGCAAAAGTGGACCACAGGTCAGGCCTTCGTCGGAAGGACTTCGTCAGAGCTTTATGTATTCGCTCTGTCTCGTTCGTACCCTTCGTATCTCGGGTACTTCGAAAGGTCCCCCTCGCCCGTAACCTTCGCTTTGCTCGGTTACCCGAAGGGTCATCATTAGACGTTTTCGGCCGGAGGGTAAATTTACAGTATGCCCGGAGGCCGAAAATAAAAACGACCGCTCCCAGTTCGCACCTGAGGCGGTCAAAGTTTTAAAATAACCCTGTCTTGAATTACTTAAAACTCATCAAATATATGAATTTACATTCATGCCTGTATTTGCTTGCCCCGCGGTTAAAAAATAAAGGTCTACTTATGAAGGCGTTTTTCCTGAGTATATTGCTTCTTACAGGCGGCTTGCTGGTGGCGCGGGACAGCCGCGGCCAGGATCTGAGTAAAATGACCGTAACCATACAGCTGAAGAACGTCTCGCTCAAGCATGCTTTACGGAAGATCGAGGCGCTGACCAGCCTGCCTTTTACTTACAAAACCAGCGATATAGCAGATTATAAAGATGTTAGCTGTGAGGGCACGAATATCCCCGTCAGCCATGTCCTGGATATCCTGCTGCTCAACACCGGGCTGGAATATGAGCAGATCAACAGCAATATCATTATCAAAAAGATCAAGGCGACACCTCATCCTCGGCCTGTGGTCAACGTCGTATTTGATGGAGGCGTCAAGGGCAGGGTAACGGGCACGACAGGGGAGGCTGTGTCGAATGCCACCGTAAAAGTGGAGGGCTCCGGCAGGGCTATTGCCGCAGACAATAACGGGATATTTACGCTGACAGGCCTGAAGGCAGGCAGCTATAAATTGAGGATCACGGCAGTAGGCTATGAGCCCCTGCTCAAAGACATTCAGATAAAGGATAACGAGATCGCTGATTATGAATTCATTCTAAAAGAGGGCAACGGCAAGCTGGACGAGGTGGTCGTCACGGCCCTGGGTATCACGCGGAAGGAGCGATCCATCGGCTATTCCACTCAGCAGATCAGCGGCAGCAACCTCACCGTCGCCAAAGAGCAGAATGTGCTGGGCTCGTTGGGGGGCAAGATCGCCGGGGTACAGGTCTCCGGATCTTCGGCAGCCAGCATGGGGGGGACCCAAAAGATCCAGATAAGGGGCGTCGGCTCCGTCACGGGTGATGGAGAACCGCTGGTAGTGGTGGACAATACCCCTATCTCCAATACCAACTACGCCAGCAAGGGGGGACGTGATTACGGCAACCTCGCCCAGGATATCAACCCGGAGGACGTCGAGTCCGTCAACGTATTGAAGGGCCCTGCTGCATCCGCCCTCTATGGTCTGCGGGGGCAGTTTGGCGTTATTCTGATCACCACCAAAAAAGGCAGCAGGAACAGCAAGCCCTCTGTGACATTCAGCTCCGCCGCCTCCATCGAAAAAGCGGGTAATTTTATGCCATTGCAGAATATTTATGGCGCCGGCTCCACGCTCAGCTTCGAGACCGTGACCATCAACGGCGTCGACACCAAATATGTGGACGGCACCTGGGATGAAAGCTGGGGGCCGAAAATGGACGGCACGCTGGTGCGGCAGCAGTATAGCTTCTACAGGGCCGATCCGGATTTTGGCAAGGCCACGCCTTTTTTGCCTCATCCCAATAACATCAAAGAATATTTTGTGACGGGGCGTACCCTGAACAACAGCCTTTCCATGACTGGCGGAGGGCAGAACACCACGTTCCGTCTGTCGTACAACAACACGGATGTCACGGGCATCGAGCCCAACACCTACCTCAAAAGAAATAATCTTTCCTTCAGCGGATCGCTGACCATCACGCCCAATCTCGTAGCGACGGCCAACCTGAATTATGCACAGAATAAAGGACAGCGGCCTTCACAGGGTTATCAGGCCCTGGGATCTCGCAACATGTACCAGTGGTTCGAGCGTAACCTGGACATGCAAAAGCTGAAGCAGTACAAATATTCGGACGGGACTTTCTATCAGTGGAATGTAAATGATCCCAACCCGGAGGGCGTATATGACGACCCGACACCCATCGACTGGAACAACCCTTATTTCGACGCCTATGAGAATCCGGCGCATGATTCGCGCGACCGATTTTTCGGAGATGTCGGTCTTCGCTGGACCGTCCTGCCCGGACTGTCGGTCAGCGGCTTTGTAAGACAGGACGGTTTTACCCAGAACCTGGATGGACGCAATGCACCCGGAGGCAGGGGTACTCCTGACTATTGGATAGGAAAGTACCAGTCCAGGGAAATGAACTATGAGTTCCTGGCGCAATACAATAAAGAATTCGGCGATGTCTCGCTCACGGCCAACCTGGGTGGAAACATACTTACCCAGCGATATGATTATCTTCGGGAAGAGACCCAGGGAGGTTTTGTTACCCCGGGGTTTTACAATATCGCCAACTCGCTGGAAAGGCCGCTGGCAGACAATTACCTGAGAAAAAAAGAGGTAAGGAGCGCGTACGGGTCGGCGACGCTTGGATATCAGAACACTTTCTTCCTGGATGCCAGCCTGCGGAACGACATCTCCTCCACGCTGCCATCGAACAACAATTCTTACTTGTATCCTTCCGTGTCCGCCAGCATTCTATTCAGTGAGCTGCTGAAATTGCAGGCGCTGTCCTTTGGTAAGCTGCGCGTGAGCTTTGCACAGGCAGGCGCAGACATTCCGCCTTACCTGACCACCGGCTATTATACCCTCGGGCAGCCCTATGGCAGCATCTTCCCGATGGATGTTCCGGATGTCCTCAACAATCCCAACCTCAAACCTTCATTGGGCACTGCCTATGAGGCGGGCCTGGATCTCAGGTTCTTCCAGGGGCGGCTGAGTCTCAGCACAACCTTGTACAAGCAGAATAATAAGAATGCCGTGCTTCCGCTGGACGTATCCGGTACCAGCGGGTATGCTACCACGGAGATAAATGCGGGCAATATCGAGAACAAAGGCATCGAGCTTACCCTATCGGGCACCATAGTTAAATCGAAAAGCGCCAGCTGGACCAGCACCTTCAATGCCGGTCGCAATACGAGCAAGATCATTTCGCTTTATCCTGGCCTTCATTCCTACCAGCTGGATTACAACCGATATGCCAGTGTAAATATGTATTTGTTAGCCAATGAAGGAGAGCCCTTTGGCACCATCGTGGGCAATGGCTACAAAAGGGATCAGAAGACAGGGCAGGTCCTTCTCGATGCCAACAATCTCCCGCAGTATGAATCCAACCATAAACTCGGCAATGTACTGCCGAAGTATACAGGCGGATGGCAGAATACGGTGACCTTTATGAACATCGATCTGTCTGCCACTATCGACTTCCAGGACGGGGGGAAATTCATCAGCTGGTCCAAAATGCTGGCCGTGAAGAGCGGCCAGGCGGCCGAGACAGCGGCGCTGAATGACAAAGGCAAAAATATCAGGGACCCTCTGGCAGACGGAGGCGGCGTTAAAATATCGGGTATCTCCTCGGTGACGGGACAGCCGGTGACCGCTTACGTAGGGGCAAGGTCTTACTACAGGAATGTCCTTGGCTCCAAGATCTATGATCCATGGACAGAGGATGCCAGCTACATCCGGCTGCGGGAGGCAAGAGTAGGATACACGGTCACAAAGACGACCATTCCCGCACTCCCTTTTAAAAGCCTCAACGTAGCATTCATCGCCCGCAACCCCTGGATGATCTGGCAGAAAGCGCCCAAAGGCGTCAATCCTGCGGAGCTGGCCACCGGCGCCTCCTCGCTGAATTGGCTGGAGACCGGTCAGCTGGCCACTGCCCGTTCTTATGGCGTAAACCTGACTCTCTCTTTTTAAAATCACTACCATGCGAACAAAATTCTTAATTATAGCAGCATTCACAGCGTCGGTAGCTGCACCGGGATGTAAAAAATTTCCTGCCGACATCAATGTCAGTCCCAATAATCCGACTGTCGCCTCCAATGCACAGTTGCTCACTTCCTCCATCAACTATCTGCCCGTGGTCATCGAAGGCATTTCCGGGGCGCTGTATACCCAGCAATGGGCGGAAAAGCCTTATACGGACGACAGCCGGTATATCTCCGTCAACTTTGATTTTTATGGGATCTATGCAGGGCCGTTAGAGAATCTTCAAACCATCATCAATGGCGCCACCTTCAATGCTACTGAGGGCTCGAAGAACAACCAGTTGGCGGCTGCCCGGATACTACGCGCTTATTTTTACTGGTATATGACGGACAGGTGGGGGGACATCCCTTATTCGGAAGCGTTGAAGGGTAAAGACAATTTCACACCCAGGTATGATGCGCAAAAGGATATTTATACTGATCTGCTGAAGGAGCTGAAAGAAGCTGCCGCGCAGATAGACAATGGGAATGGCGTGGCAGGGGATCTGCTGTATGGCGGGGACATGGATAAATGGAAAAAATTCGCCAATTCCATGCGGGTGCTTATGGCGTTGCGTCTCTCAAAGATCGATCCGGCCACGGGCAAGGCGGAGCTGGCGGATGCAGTGGCGGGGGGCGTTTTTACGGACAACAGCGATAATGCCGTCTATGTCCATCTTGCGGACCCCGTCAACCAGAATTATTGGTACTATGTAGCGGATGTGCAAAACCGTCAGTGGTACTGGATCAGCAAGACGCTCACGGATTATATGGGCCCTTTACAGGACCCGCGTCTGCCCATTTTTGCCGATCCGGCGCCCTCCACGGGTGATTATGCAGGGGTGCCTTATGGCCTGGATGGCGACTCTATTGCCAAGATCACCACTTCAAAAGTATCTTTTATGGGGGAACATGTCCGTGCCCAGAATGCTCCCTGTTTTATCATTACCTATGCCGAGATCCTGCTGGCGCAGGCGGAGGCCGATAAATTAGGATGGTTGTCCGGAGGCGATGCAGATGCGGCGCAGAAATACAAGGCGGCCATCGAGGCTTCTGTACGGCAGTGGGTACGGAACAGCTTTAAGAATGGAGTGGTAGATGATGTGGAAAAGACGCCTTATGATCCCAACGACCAGGGTGATACCACCGGGCTCGGTGTTTATCTGGCCCGGCCGGAAATTGCTTACGACCCTGCGAATGCCCTGCAGCAGATAGCCTATCAGCGATGGGTACATTTGTATATGAATGGATATGAGGCATGGGCGGAATGGAGACGTACGGGATATCCCACGCTGACGCCGGCGCCGGATAACAATAATATTCCCATCCCAAGGAGACAGGGATACCCCAGCAGCGAGCCGAATATCAACACCAGCAATTATAAGGCTGCTATACAGGCGCAGTCCAGCTTTGGCGGGAAGGATGATCTGAATGGCAGGGTGTGGTGGGACAAACCCTAAACCGAAATTGTCAGATGAGGTCACCGCCCCTTTTTGTATCATTGTGAAATTTTTTTCATGAATGGCATAGTGCTCTATCGAAGCAGGTACGGCGCCACGAGGCAATACGCGGATTGGATAGCTGCAGACCTGAGATTACCCGTCATTGATCCCGAAAGGATCGATGAAAGGCTGTTGTCGGCATCTGATTTCCTGCTTATTGGCGCTTCCGTCTACAATGGAGACCTGTCGCTGAAAACCTGGTTGAGAGGGAATACGCACCATCTCGAGCATAAAAAGCTGTTCTTCTTCATCGTATGCGCACCATCCCCCGATGTGAACAAATATGGCCAGATCATAATGGACAATATTCCCGGCGCCCTTCTCCGGCCCTCCACCGACATCTTTTTTCTACCAGGAAGGTGGATCTTCAGCGATCTCTCTCCGTCGGACAGGCGGGCGCTTATGGAGAAGGCCCTGGCAGAGAGCGATCCGACCAAAAAAGCAGCTCTGTCACAGGACATCGATGCCGTAAAGAAAGAGAATGTCGCAGGCCTGCTGGAGGCCGTCAGATCATTGGCTCACAGCTGACGCCTGCCTGTCTTTAAAACGGTGCCTCCGGCGCCTTTTTCCGCAATGAACCAGTTGAGGTATTCCTTTCCATCCTCCATCGTAACAAAAGGATGCAGCGCCCCCCTGATAGTGAAGTTATCCTTGAAAGTGAGATAGATCATATAAAAATACGCCCAGTTGCTCCCCGTCTGGTTGATGAACAATTGTGTACCTCCGCCGGAGACATCCCGTCTGTTTTCCACGCCGTCGATGTAGAAGACTTTGGGACGTATATCCAGAAAATGCCGTCCTGTTGCGTCGAAGGACAATTTGCTTGTTTTCCGGACGGCAATTATACTATTATCCGGGAACCAAACCCGGCGGAGGGTATCGGTGGCCCTTAATTTCGCAAAAAATGCCACCTGCTGCTCCCGCGAAAGCTGATTTACTTTCTCTATAGGCATGGAGGTGGTATCCGCCAGCACGACGGCGGCCCTGGAGAGGTCGGCGTTGGTGATCAGCGCAGAAGGTCGAGCATTGGCCGGCAGCGCTTTTTTTCCGTCCATGTCGAGGAAGAATACTGTGTTACCAGAGGATACGACGGCTACAAACCGGTGCTCCAGCTCCCGCATGAAAAGGATCTTGTCGTATGAGCCATAATCTTTTTGGGCGGAACGGATATTCCATTGTCCGCCAGGCAATAGCCTGCCGTACCGGATATGTGATTCCCGGGGTATTTTATACCTGTCAGGCCTGCTATAGGCGGAAATAACAGAATCGATGTTCTCACCTTCCTTTACCGTCGTGAGTACCTTATAGGTTTGCGCCAGTGCTGGCAGTTGGAGAGCCGGCAGGCAAAAGAGGAGAAATAGCAGCTTTTTCATCGTTTTTGGCCAAAGCTATTTCCCGTCCGGCGGCGGATGGCCTGGAAACAGGATGGATTGTTAAAAAAGGCGAATGAGCTGCCAACCAACCGGGAGCTTTTTTCTTTCGTTGTTATTCAAGTAAATTTATAGGCAATTAATAAACTTCTGCTATGGCCAGGCTGGGAATGCATTTATGGTTAGTGGTTTTAACCGCCCTTCCAGCGTTGCCTTCCATGGAACAATCTCAATCCTGCCCGGTCAATATAGATTTCTCCAATAGCTCCCTCGTCCATTGGGAGGCCTATACCGGTAATAATAAGGACGGTAACGGGCCCGACGCGATCAAAATGTACTATAATCCCACCAGCGGCATGACCTCCTTTCCGGAATATAACCTCCCGTCCGTCAGCGGTATCAGTCTTATCACCCACCAGGGCGCAGATCCTTTTGGCGGCTTCCCGATGGTACCCACCATCAATGGCTATACGTATCATTATTCCGTTCTGTTAGGTTCGACGTCTGTGGCCGAACGTCAGGCAAGCGACCCATCAGGCGGGCAGTCGAATCCAGCCAGTGGTTCGAAAGGCGGGTATATACGGGGCATAAGCTACCTTATAAAAGTTCCCACCGGTCCGCCCAATCTTCCCTATACCATCACCTATGCCTACGCCATGGTGCTGGAGAACGGCACCCATCCCTCGGAGCTTCAGCCGATGGCCCGGGCGATAGTAAGCACCCCGGCCGGAGTGATCAATTGCGCCTCGCCTGCCTATTTTCTTCCGACAGATGGGGGAGGGCTGGATAGTGCAGCGGCGGAGGCCAATGGGTTCACGCTAAGCCCTGTGCCCACCCCGAATGAATCGCGCAATCCGCAAAGTATGGGCGTGCATCTGCAGGATGTCTGGACAAAAGGCTGGACAGAGGTGACTTTCGACCTGTCGCCTTACCGTGGTAAAGAGGTAACGCTGACTTTCGAAGCCGACAATTGTGTGCCGGGCGGCCATTTTGCCTATGCCTATTTTGCCTTAAGGGATGTCTGCGGGGGGCTGCAGATCAGCGGGGATACCCTTACCTGTTCCAACAGTATCGGAAAGTATTCGATCCCTTCACTGGACAGCGCATCGTATGACTGGTCTGTCCCTGCCGGCTGGCTCCTCCAATCGGACGGAAACAAAAATGCCATCACGGTGGCCATCGGCTCAGCGCCCGGCTGGATCGTCGCCCGGCAGAAGAACAGCTGTACAAGCCTCACCGACAGCTTGTTCGTCCAGCTTTACCCGGGGGCCCTTCCACAGGCATCGATCGCGCCCGCGGATACTACTATCTGCTATGGCGAGTCCGCCTCATTACGCGCTCTTGTTACCACCGGAACTGAATACACATGGGTTAGCAGCGGAGCATTCACCGGGACCAATAAAGATGTCATTTCTTCCGTACCATTTGCTACCGGCATCCTCGCCACGCCGAAGACCACGACGGAGTATATTTTGAATGTCCGGAATGAAGGCTGCCCCATCACCATTTCCGATACCGTTGCCGTGACCATCGTCCCGCCCATCAGGGTGGATCCCGGCAATGACACGCTGGTGGTCGTTGGTCAGCCTCTTCACTTCCAGGCAACAAGCAGCGATACGTACAAAAATGAATACCAGTGGTCTCCTGCCACCAGTCTCAGCGATCCGAATATAGCCAATCCCGTGGGTCTGTACGGACCAGAGATGAATACAATCACCTACCAGGTAAGAGCTACGGATATATTTGGCTGTTACGGCACTGCTGCCGTGAAGGTGACGATAGCGCCTACGCTGCCGGATATTTTTGTGCCCAACGCATTCACGCCGGAGAAGAGTAGCAATAACCTGTTCCGGCCCGTCCTCATGGGGATTGCTTCACTTGAATATTTTCGGGTGTACAATCGCTGGGGGCAATTGTTATATAGCACATCCCAGCCCGGGCAGGGATGGGACGGCAGGGTCCAGGGAAGATTGCAGAACAGCGGCGCCTATCTGTGGATGTTGAAGGGTACGGATTACACCGGCAAAGCCATCGTAAAGAAAGGCACGATGACGCTGATCCGATGAGCTCTTTATTGCAAAAGGACCGTCGCTACGACGGGTAAATGATCCGAAGCCTGCGTGTTGATGGTTTGGTAGGTCGACACGGTAAAGCCACCCGGCTTGTACATAAAATAGTCGCGTGTACTGTTCGGCGCGGATGCCGGCCAGGTCAAAGGACATGCTCCTATGCAACCCAATGTGAACTGCTCCTTTAGCTTTGCAATCGTCGTGGAAGAAGGTATCGAATTGAAATCCCCTCCGAGAATCAACGGATAACTGATGGTCGCCACAATGCTGTCGATGACGCCTGCCTGTAGGAGACTATTGCCCGTGTTCGGGTTCAGGTGATCCAGATGGGTCCCGGCGAAATTGAACATGACCCCATTCTTCTCCGTACGTATCACGGCCATCTGACGCGGTTCTCCACTACCCGCCGGCAGGGCATAATGCGTGATCTGATAAAGAGGCCATTTGGAGAGAATGCAGTCTCCATAAGCACCGCCGTCATAAGGCATCGCCCTTGAAAAATAATAATACAAGCCTGTCAACTTCGCCAGCGAGTCGGCCTGGTAGATGAGGCCGGATCTATTGGTCATGGAATCCACCTCCTGGAGGCATACCAGGTCCGGGTTCTCTGCGGTGATCACATTGGCGATAGTTGGCAGACCGCTGGCTGCCAGCTGGATATTATAAGTCATAACCTTGATCTCGGGGCTTTGCGGTTGTATAACATAATCATATTTCCAGATCCGCACCCTGTAGTTGGCGGTACCGACCAGGTTCTGCCATTGATGCCATACCCCGTTGCTTGCACAGAAATCTATATGCGCCGCAAGGGTAGGATTTGCCTGGATCAGCCTGCCCGAGATCTGGTTCACGCAGGACTTCACGCCGCTCCTGAACGCATAATTGCCGATGGCGGTAAAAGATCGGGTGGTTTTGTCATACGTATATACGCCGGTGTTGGTGCAGACCCAGAGTTTGTTGGGGTCGCCCGCAAAATCCGTTACATCTTGTCCGCCCGCTGTCGGCAGTATGCTCCTTAGTGAAACATTCTCGGTCAATGTCGGCGCTGCCGCCGTACCTCCCACGGTCAGGGAAGCCAGCACGCTGTTTCCTCCTATGTCACCCGTCACCCGGATGACGCTGTCCACCGGGTCCCAAAGGACCGCTGTCGGCGAGCTGATGTTGAATTGGGCATAGGTGCTGCTCGTGGTGCTCTGGGAAGAGGTGTATACCCTTACCCAGTTGGCGCCCTTGGCTGCGACAACTATATTCCCATTGGGTAACAGTTCCACACCATTGGGTGTCGTGCCCGCGCTGAGCACCGTTGCCCATCTCCGGTGGCCGGTGCTTTGAATGGTTATGGTGGCCAGGTTGCCGCCGACAGCCGCCCATGCGCCGCCCCAGGGACTTTGCCGGATACGCACGTCTCTCGGATGTCCCCAGGCATTGATCTCCGCAGTGCTGTATTCCCGTCCCGTCGTAGGGCTCCAGTTCATTTTACGGGCAGGGAGATACCATTCGGCCGCATAACAATCATACACATTTATTTTGTCGTCGAGGGTGTCCAGCACAGCCACCCAGCTGTCCTTGATAGACGTAAAGCCGCCGCCTGTCAAAGCCGTCGCAGTTACCGCTATTTCTTTTTGCTGCTGCCTTGGGGCCAGCTTGTTACAGGACAAGGCGGGCAACGACGCTGCCAATAACAGGATATCCTGCCATCTCAGGTTGAATAAAGCTTTCATGATGTTGTTTTTTAAATGGGAAGGTTTACTCCCATCCGGGAGTTTGTTTTAGATTTGGGTTTAAGACAATTTCCTGGGGAGGGATGGGCTGAAAGTATTTCTTGTCCGGGAATTGTTTACTGACATTGCCCATCCAGATGAGATTGCCGCTGGCGCCTCCGGAAAGTTTGGCGGATGTGCCATTCAGCAGAAAATAATACACGCCGGGTACACGTGTTGCCGGCGCCGCATCGACGAAAGCCACATCGCCTGCGCCATCTTCGTTGAGATCCAGCACCTGTCCCTTGGCGGGAACGTACAGACCGGTATATGGTTTTTCAAGCAGGGCGCCTGCTTTCCATCGCAGGAGGTCGTCATAACGGAAACCCTCCACTGCGAGCTCGATGCCACGTTCTCTCCGCACTTCCATCAACTCCGCATCCGTCACGTCCGGATAGAAATTCGCCTGCATATACGGGTCCGCCGTCGCGGGCATTCCTGTGTTGGCAATACCCGCCCTGGCACGCAAGGCGCCGATGGTGATGTTCCAATCGCCGGCAGTCAGCATGCCCAATTCCGCCCTGGCTTCGGCATAGTTCAAAAGCACTTCTGCATAACGGATAACAGGTATCGAATTGTAATTGGCCACAGGGCTCCGGTTGTCGAGCGACTTGTCATCCAGCGTGAACTTCAGGATATGATAGCCCGTGCTGGTAAAGGCAAAGTCGGGAGGCGCCGCAGATCCGTCGCTTCTCTTATACGGCGCCATTCGGATGGTCTGACTCAGGCGTTTGTCCCTGTTCTTTACTTCATTCTGAAATTCAATGGTATTGTAATCTGCCTGATCCGTGAAGCGGGTGCCATCAGCGTTCAGATAGGTATTCACAAAGCTTTTATCCAGGCTTAGCTTGTTCCCATAGGTGGCGCTTGTAAACCAATAATTGGCGTCATGCCATTTGCTCAGGTTGTTATTATACACCGACGCGAACAATACTTCACTGCTCACAGGATTTTCGCTGGTAAACAGTGTCCGGTAAGGGGTTGCGCCCGCCGTGTTCAAACTGTATTTGCCCGATACTATCACCGAGTCGGCGGCATCCGCGGCGGCTGTAAGCCAGGTATTGGCGGTTGTCGTCAGGCCAAGCTCCGTATGGTATTTTCTGAAAGTACCTTCGAAAAGACAGATGCGGGATTTCAACGCCAGCGCCACGGACCTCGTGATACGGCTGCTGGTGTTGTCCTTCGTGTTATAAATATTGGTACAGGCAAAATTGAGGTCTTCAAGAACAGAATCCATGACCAGGGTCCTGGGATCCCTTGCCTTGTAAAGATCAGGATCGTCTGTACTCAGCGCTTTCCCATACCACGGTACATCGCCGAACCTTTTTACCATATTGAAATAGAACCATGCCCTGAAGAACCGGGCAATGCCTGTGTAATTTGCTCTTGCCGGCGCTGCAATAGACTCATTGTGGTTGTTCTGTATAAAATAATTGATGTTTCGCAGGTTTGTCCATGTCCAGCCGCTGGCCTGCAGCGCAGTGAATTGCGTGGTAAGGTACTGCGGCACTCCCGCCGGCACACATATATCGGACAATTGATCCCCTTTGAACAGGACATCATTGGACGGCATCATGTTTTGAAGGAATGAATTGCAGTATAGTTCAAGGTTCTTCTCCGTGGAGAAAGCCTGGTCGGGGGTGAGCTTGTCGACGGGCTTCTGGTCGAGTATCTTTTTGCAGGAGGCGAAACTGAGCGCGGCAAGGATATATAATGCTATCTTTCTCATCTGGTGATTGTTAAAAAGTGATGTTGATCCCAACGGTATAGGTTTTAAGCATGGGATAGGAGAACCCGTCTCCCTGTCCCGTGGCCACTTCCGGGTCCGACCCTTCGATCACCTCCGGATCGAAGTCCTTTGTGATCCTGAACATGGGTGAATGGGTCCAGAGATTCTGCCCGCTGGCAAAAATGCGGGCGCTTACCAACTTGACCTTGTTTACAAGGGTGGTAGGAAGAGTATAGCCGAGCGTGACATCCTTCAGCCGGATATAGCTCGCATTTTGAAGATACCGGCTTTGCTGAACAGCCAGTTCCGGCGTGCTGCCTATCGACGTATAGGTCCTCAGCCTGGGATAATAGGCATTCGGTGTTTCAGGGGTCCAATGGTTCTTATAGATCGCCTCCGGCAGGAAAGTATATGGCCTGTTGTAAGGCCCCCAGAAATAAGCCGATTCGATGGATGGCCACCAATCCCTTTTACCGACGCCCTGGAAGAAAACGCTTAACGATATGCTATTCCATTCCACATCTCCTGTGATCCCATAGGTATAGCGGGGCAGAGAATTGCCGATGACCTTGACGTCACCGGGATCGGTCAACGTATTTTGACCCCGGTTGATCTTCCCATCCCCATTGATGTCCTTGAATTTTACATCACCGGGCAGCCATTTGTTGAGCACGGAGACCTTGATGTACGACTGGTCGGCGTGTTTGGCCACATCGTCGTCCGACTGGAAGAGCCCCTCCGAGATAAATCCATAGATATCGCCCCATTTTTGACCTTTGAAGCTGGTGGTCATTGTTCCGGTGGGATTGTAGAAACGGGTGATCGTCGTTTGATTGTCCGCCAGTGTCACCCGCAGGCCATAGCGCAGCGGCTTTCTCATCTCTATCTGGTCCCGCCAGGACAGGGACAGCTCCCAGCCTTTCGTAGTGAGGTCACCGTTATTCTCTTTTGGCACGGAAGCGCCAAATACGGCCGGCAGCGGCGATCCTGCCAGGATCATCCCGGTGGTCCTGCGCTGGTACCAGTCGAATGCCATGGTCAGGCGCTGGTTGAGGACTGTTGCATCCATTCCCAGGTCGAGGGTAGTTGCCGTCTCCCAGGTCAGATTTTGGGATACCACCGCCGGCTGCTGGATATAGGAGGGATATGCGCCGTTGACGATCACGGTCCCTCTTGCCGCCGAAATGGTCTGTAAAAAAGTGTATGGCGCTATATTCCCGTTGCCAAGCGATCCGTAAGAGACGCGGAGCTTCAAATTATCTATCCATCCCCGCAGCGATTCCATAAATTGCTCTTCCGATATCCGCCAGCCGGCGGATGCCGAGGGAAAAAAGCCAAACTGCCTGCTGACCGGGAATCTGGATGATCCATCATAACGGCCATCCACCTCAAAGAGGTATTTTCCTTTAAAGTCGTAGTTCCCCCGGAAGAACACCCCCGAAAGGGCAGTCGACTGACCACCGCCGGACACGCGGATATTCGTCCCCGTGGCAAGGTTGATATCGGAGAGATCGTCCAGCAACAGACCGTCCCTTGCTACGCTGAGATTGGCCTGCTTGTCATACTCCAGGTTCCATCCGCCAAGCAGCTTGATATGATGATGACCGAAGTTCTGTGTAAGATCCCCATATATATTCCCCACATAGTAATTCCTGTTGACCGTATTGTCCGTCAGATCGTTGATGCCCGAAACAATGGTCACACCCGGAGCATTGCTGTAGGGAACAGGTATGTATTTATACTTGCCCCTTGTGTTTGTATACAGGTAGGAAAAATCCGCTTTGATGGTCAGCTTGTCTTTGATCACCGAGGCATTCAGCCCAATGGTATTCCTCAAAAAAGTCTGCTGGGTCAGCGAAAAGCTTTTTCCATAGTAAAAATCACCCACACCCGTGGCGCCTACTCTTGTTAGGGTCCCGTCCGGATTGAACACCGGCGCCACCGGAAAGGCGCTCACTGCCAAAAGCCGCAGGATCGCGTTCTTGCCGCCAAAAGATGTCAGGGGATATTTGTAGGAGTAGCTGGAAAAGTCGGATATCATGTTGGCGGAAAGCCAATCGTTGATCTTGATATCACCCTTGAATCGCAGGTTGTAAGTATTGTAATTATCGGGATGATAGCGATATACCCCGCCCTGGTGGTAGAGGCGCCCTGAAAGCGAAAAGCTCATTTTATCGCTGCCCCCCGAGACGGTCAGCGCATGCTCCATCGAAGGATTGTTATCCCTGTACAGTTCCTTTATCCAGTCTGTATTGCTGCTGTAGTACACATAATTTCCTGCCGCATTCACATCGACCTTGGGTAGGGAAGGGTCTTCCGTACGCCTTTTTACTTCGTCCAGATAGCTCTGTGAGAAAGGATAAACACCATTGATATCGGTGGGATAGATATTGTAGTCATTCCATCCCGCAAACGCCTCGTTAAAGGTCTTTGCCCAATCATAGCTGTTCGTTACGAACTTTGGCCGGATGGTTTGCTCGTTCCTGGAAAAATTAGCGCTATAGTTGAGCTGCGTCTTGCCTTTTCTGGGGTTTTTGGTGGTGATCAGCACGACGCCGAAAGCGCCTCTTGCTCCGTATATCGCCGCGGAAGCCGCGTCTTTTAGCACGGTGACACTGGCGATATCATTAGGGTTTAGGTTGTTGATCACACTGTTGTCGTTGGCTGGAACGCCGTCGATAACGATAAGGGCTTCCGCCCCGGTGGAGTTGATCGTGGTGATGCCCCTGATATTATAGGAAGAGGTTCGGATCGGCTTGCCATCCGTCATTTTGATGTTCAGATTGGGTAGGGTCCCCTGAAGGGCCCTGGTAACATTGGGCACAGGCCGGTCTTCGAAGTACTCGCTGCCGACATTGTCGACGGCGCCCGTCAGATTTACTTTCTTCTGTGTTCCATAACCTACCACCGCCACCTCATCCAGTTTGGAGACCTGCTGCCGGATGGTTACGAGCAGGCCTGTGCTGGCGGGAGTGACCCTTATTTCCTTCTTCTCATACCCGACGAAGGTAAATTCAATGATCTCGCCTTCGTTCGCCTGAATGGAAAAGGAGCCGTCGGCGGCGGTGACACCGGACCTGCTCCGGTCCCTGATCGAAAAGGTGGCGCCGGCCAGGGGCTTTCCGTCCTGGTCCACCACAAGTCCGGATACGAGGACGGGCGATAAGGTCGTAGTTTCGCTGGTGGCGGAGGGAGGGCGCCTGTCGGGTTTGAGCTGTATTGTAATGATACGGCCTTCAATGGAATAGATAAACGGCTGGTCCTTAAAACAGGCCTGCAGCGCCTGTTCCAGCGGAACATTTTTTAGCTGCACCGTAATGTTCTTTTCTTTTTTCATCACGTTCTCGTCGGCAAAAAAGGTGTACTTCGTCTGTCGCTTGATGGACTTGAAGACGACATGCAGCGGTTGGTCGTGTACGGATAGCGAGACCGTTTGGGAAAGGCCGGCTGTGGAAATACACAGGCATAAAGCAGCCAGGAGAACAGAAAATCTCTCAATTTTCATACCTTTGGGTTGTTTGGGTGATACTTGTTTTGGTATACAAATTATTCATACAGGTGACCCAGGCTATTCGCCGCTTTGGCCTTCACCCCAAAGCGGTTTTTTTATGATGGCCCTTCGGGCAACGGAGCTGTGCTCCGTTTTGCCGGGTAACCATGGACGATACATACTATCTGTCAGGGGAGTACGACGATGTTCCTGCCCTGGATCCGAAAATGCACTCCCGTTTTCTCCAGTACATTCAGCACCACGGACAAACTGGCGTCTCTGGGAATTTCACCGATAAAGGTTTTAGCCGGCACATGCCCTCCGTAATCGATCTCAACATCATACCACCTCGCCAGCTGTCTCAGCACTGTTTCCAGACTGGCGCCATCGAACTCGAAATAACCGTCTTTCCAGGCCATAACCTCTTCCGTATCGATGTCTGAGCGCATGGAGACTCCTGCCCCGCTGCCTACTACAGCCTGCTGGCCTGGTTTCAGCATGACGGAATTGCTGCCCGGCCCCACGACCCTCACGCTTCCTTCCAACAGGGTGGTCCTGCTATTGTCTTCATCGCTGTAGGCGTTGATATTGAAACTTGTACCCAGCACCTCCACGGACGACCCGCCGTCTATGTCGACAATGAACGGCTTCGTCTTGTTTTTTGCCACCTCAAAATAAACCTCACCTTTCACCTTTACGCGTCTCATCCGGTCGACGAATGCCGCAGGATAGGTAATGGATGATGCGGCATTGAGCCACACCTTTGTCCCGTCCTGTAAGGTCAGCTGATACTGACCACCTTTCGGGGTGGACATGGTATTCATTTGCATCTGCGTACCGCCAGTTCCTTTCGAGTCATACACGATCCGTCCGTTGGACAGCTTTACGATAGAGGAATTACCTTGTTTGGCGACGGCGCCGTTGGCGGCATCGTCCAATGAGATGGCAGTACCATCAGCAAGCGTCAGCATGGCCCTGTTCCTGCCGGGCGCGATATCGACTGCCGGCTTGGGGGTCGATGCCAGCTTTTGATATGTATGGGAAGGAGTGAAATAATAAATGCCGGCGCCAAGACCCAATATCACCACAGCCGCCGCCGCATACCGCCACCATTTCCACTGTACCACCCGCGCCGGATGTCTTTCCGCTACTGCGCCCTGCAGATGTGACAGCATGCGATCCCGAAGCGCCAGATCGCTGGCTGCAAATTCGATGGGGATATTCAGCGGTTCCCCGTCATCCGAATGCAGCCATTCCAGGTACTCTGCCTTTTCTTCTGGAGTAATGGTGCCGTCAAGAAGTTTCTGGGCGAGTGCATCGTATCGCTTATCGTGTTCCTGTTGATCCATGCCGGGATTGGCTTTACAACAAGGTCAATCCTGCATCAGGCTACCCTGTATGGGGTAGGAAATATTTTTTTATAAGAAGGAGTTCAGAAAAAAGAAAAGAGGCTCCTCACGACGGTGCGGAGAGACTTGAGCGCGCGGCTGACATGCATTTCAACCGTTTTTTCGGAGATGTTCATTTGCGATGCTATCTCTTTTTGGGAAAGACCCTGTTCCCGCAGGGCAAAAACCATCCGGCATTTTTCGGGAAGCCGAAGCATCTTTTCCTGCAGCAGGGAGCAAAGCTCCTCATATGCCAGCTGCTGCTCGGTAGAATGGTCCGCTTCCGCCAGTTGCCGTCCCGCCTGTCTGCTCATCGCTTCCCGCCGGTGTCTTTTCGCCTGGGCATTTATGATGCGGTATTTGACCGCTACCACCAGGTAGCCGTCGATGTTATGGCGGATATCCAGCTCGTGCCGGCGATGCCAGAGGTCGAGAAAAATATCCTGTACGATGTTTTCAGCTTCGGGCAGGTCGCCCAATTTTTTGCCGGCCAGATAAAAAAGTTTGTCCCAATACCGCAGATAGAGAATGGTAAACGCACCCTCATCATCCTTTTGAATGGCGGCAAGCAATTCGGTATCGGTATGGCTGTTGGGGGATGGCATTGGAGATGCTGTATCATCATAAAGATAAGGATTTGGTAATATGCGCAATTCATTCCGCAAAAATCCCGGTTCGTTGCCTGCGCCATAGGCGGGGCAGACGGCGGAATATACTTTCGCGCAAAAAACATCCTTATGCGCGTATTTATCCATCTCTTCCTTTTATTGAGCCTGGCAGCCTGTAAGAAGGATTCAGGATCTCCCTCCGGCGGTCCATCCGCCGGCGCCGTCACCGGAAAAGTCATCAATTCAGAAGGCAAACCCCTCAGCGGAATAAAGGTTACGCTGGAGCATACGGTCTGGGCTGATTCGTATGTCTTCGCTACAACGGACAACAGCGGCCAATACAAAGCCGTGCTGCCTGCTGAACCCGCGGGAAGCTGGACGGCAAAGGCGCAGCTGGAGAAACCAGCCTATGGCAAGCAATACAAGTTTGATCTGGCGGCGGACCATACCGACGCCTTCACCCGTGATCAGGCCACTGTCCGGAATTTTACCTGGAAGCTGAGCGGTCAGCGTCCGGATGGAGGTTTCTATGGCGCTCATGTGGACATCTATCAATTTGGTACGGATGTGGACCCGGGGCAGGTGAAGCTGGTATTCACGCCGCTGGAAACTACATTGATCGACGGCACGCCCGCCACGGCTTTCGAACGACAGGTGCAGGATGTGGCAGGCACTTTTATGGTCACGGACGTCCCCATCGGTAAATACACGGTAAAGGCGGTCTATCCGGGCAGGACCCTGCTGCTGGAGGGTCGGCATGATAATTACGGGGCCGAAGTCACCAAGACCGTTGTATTTGGCAAATACGGTTACCTGGGCGAGACGGAATACAATATTGAGTTCTGGTTGTCGGAATAATCCATTTTGAGAGCCAATCTCCTTATCTTTTGAAGGTCCGGCTCATCGGCTATATCTTTTTCGGGCGGGGCGGAACTTTCCGGCAAACATGCGGGTCAGCAGCAATCCAAAAATAAAACCGCCGATATGCGCCGCATACGCTACATCACCGGCCTGCTGGCCGCCCAGCATACCGAATCCCTCTATCAATTGAAAGGCAAACCACACGCCCAGGGCTACAAAGGCGGGAACAGGAATGATAAAAAGGAACATCCATAAATAAACCCGTTTGCCCGGGAATAATCTCAAATAGGCGGCCATCACGGCTGAAATGGCGCCGGAAGCGCCCAGGCTGGGGATCAGCAGACTTTGCCCCAGGACGGCTGTGCTTAACACATGACTTAATCCGGCCAGCATGCCACAGAGGAGATAAAATACGAGGTATTTGGCGTGGCCCATCGCATCCTCTACATTGTCGCCAAAAATGTACAGGAATAACATATTTCCGGCGATATGCGCCAGCCCTCCATGCATAAACATGGAAGTGAACAAGGTAAAAAATACAGGAATGGGTGTAACGCCTAAGCCAGGCAGGACCATCTGCTGACCTGTATAGGGATCGACTATGATCCTCGAATGGGTAACAATATCATGGCCTGTCAGGATCTCACCGGGAACAGCGGCGTATGCATAGGTGAGCTGTATATTATGTCCCCATTGCTGCCAGTATATAAATGCAAAGATGTTAAGTCCTATGAGAAGGTAATTTACGATGGGAAAGGTTGTTCTATCCCTGTTGTCGTCGCCGATGGGTAAAACCATTTTTACGTATTTAACGGATCTCTACAAATTGCCCTTTTCCTGCCTCATACAATTTTGTAATAGCGCCTTGATTGTCTCCTTTTTCGTCCCAGACGGCAGGGTTGCCATTTGCAATCCCTCTGAACTTCACTTGCTGCAGGGCCTGTCTGACGGCATTTCTGTCCGGCAAATTGTCCTGCGCTGACCGGGCTGCATCTTCGATGGCCTGAAATAGTATATTGGCGCAATCATAGCTATTCAGCGCGTAGTTAATTATTTCCCCATAGGTGCTGGTATAGGCCTCCGCGAAGACAGCCGACCCTTCGACATCTCCAACAGCGGCCGAGGCGGATAACACCACAACCCCTTCGCCTTTTTCCAGCGATGCTGAGGCAGGGTACAGGAAGTTCACTTTGTCCCAGCATCCGTCTCCTGTGGCCATCAGCTGATCATAGCCGCCTGACCGGAGGTGGTTTAAAAGAGGGGCGCCCTCAAAGGTGCCGCCATAGAACAGCAGATCGAAATCATCGGGGAACTGGTGTACAAGATAGCGAAAATCTTTCTCTCCCTGTCTGACGGAGAATGTTCTTACCAGCGTACCGCCCAATTGTGTAAAAGCTTGTTCAAAAGCGCTGCTCATGCTGTTGCCATAAGGGCTGTCTGTTGCTACTAATATGGCCCTTCTCTTGCCTCTTTGGTAAAATAAATAATTGGCGATGGCCTTGGCAGTTTTATCATCCCGGTTGGTATATCGAAATATTCCCTTTATTCCGGACTCGGTCAAAGATGGGTTGGATGCTATAGGCGCTACCAGGGAAAGCCCTGCTTTCTCATAGATCCTCGCGGCTGCCAGGCTCGTGTCGCTGCTATAATGGCCAATGACGCCAAGCACAGCTGCATTTCGGGTAAGCTCCGTCGCCGCCGTTCCGGCTTTGCCGACATCGCTGCCATCATCATACGTAATGACCTCTATTTCATGGCCGGCGAGACCACCTTCTCTGTTCCTTCGCTGCACAGCCAGATCAATGGCCTGCTTCATTTCTTTTCCTAATGATGCGGCCAGGCCGCTAAGGGGGGCGCACACTCCAATAAGGACATGGGGATTTTTCATAGCCGGTGTTTCGGGAGTTCTATGAAAATATTGTGCCTTACAGCTCCCGGATCTTTATATTCTTAAAGCTTACGGCCTTTTGCCAGTCCTGCAAGGCGATGCGGCCGCTGGTCTGCTTTCCGAAGCTGGGGAAATTGTGGAAATTGCTTTTGGCTACCGAGTCGGTCCAGGCTTGCGAAGTAAGATCTGTTTGCACCGTGAGTATGCCGTTCAGGTAAAATTCCAGGTGACCATCCTGTTGTTTGATCCTCGATGCATACCACTGGCCGGCGCGGGTTGTATCCATCGGAACTTTGGACGGAAAAAGATTGAACATGCAGCCAGACCGCTGGCGCGGGTTCGCCTGGTCCTGATGCGTGCCTTCCAGCATCTGGTACTCGGGCGCGGAGGCCCATGTCGCCTGGATATCCGGCCTCTCGACGACATTGATAAACACACCGCTGTTGCCTCCCTTATTTATTTTCCAGTCAAACGTCAGGTCAAAGTTCTTATACTCCTTGTCAGTGACCAGATCCATGTGGTCAAGCCGGATGTCGGGGCCGCAGATCAGCTCTCCATTGCTCACCGTCCAGGTAGAGGTGCGTTTGTCGTTGTTGTACAAATGCCATCCTTTTGTCGAGACGCCATCAAAGAGTAATGCCCATCCTTCTTTTTTCTCTTTTCCGGTGAGCTGGTTATCGCGTTTTCCCGTGTCGGTGCAGGCGCTGGTCATACATATTACGAATGAAAGCGCTCCTATGGTCCTGATGAAATGGCTTGGCATAGTCAATTTAATGATGGTTTCTTATTTTTACCGAAAGCTAACATATGACAAAAATCCTGATTCCTATTCTTTTTTTAGGTATCCATGCCATGGGACTGGGACAGCAGTCTGCTGATCATGGCCGGTTTGGCGCCTTATCATGGAAATACCAGACGGGTGGAAAGATATTCTCTTCCCCTGTGCTATACCGTGACCTCCTTCTTTTCGGCAGTGAAGATGGATATCTCTATGCCCTGCATGCCATTACAGGGACACTGGCGTGGAAGTTTAAAACAGGCGGCCCTGTGCAGAGTTCTCCTGCGGTCCGGAATGGCAAGGTCTTTTTCGCCAGCGTTGATGGCATATTTTATGCGGTCAATGCGTCCACGGGCAGGCTGCTATGGAAGTTCAGCACGCAAGGTGAAAAAAGGGCAGGTGCAAAAGGACTTTGGACCATGAAGCCTGTCACCGAATATATGGACGACCCCTTCGATTTCTTCCTTTCCTCGCCGGCGACAGACTCAGCGCTGGTATATTTCGGCAGCGGCGACGGCAATCTTTACGCGCTGCGCATGACAGACGGCAAATTGCAATGGCGTTTTCCCACCGCCGGGATCATACATACCAGCCCGGTCTTATCCAATAATACCCTGTATTTTGGCAGCTGGGATAGATTTCTCTATGCGCTCGACAGCCGCACAGGGCGGGAGAAATGGAAATTCCGTACCCAGGCAGACACTGCGATTCATTTGCTGGAAGGGATCCAGGCGTCGCCGCTGGTTTATGACGGTCATGTCTTTTTTGGTGCGAGGGACGGTTATTTCTATTCGCTGGATACCGCGACAGGACAGCCGGCGTGGAAATATTCCGCCAATAATTCATGGATACTCACGACCGCGGCGGCAAAGGACGATGTCATTTATACCGGAACCTCCGATACCTACCTGCTGCTGGCGTTGGACGCGGCGACGGGTAAAGAAAAGTTTAGAACAGCGGCCGACGGATATGTCTACTCTTCCCCCCTCATAGCCGGCAATACCATCTATTTCGGAGACTTTACCGGCCAGCTGCTGGCTGTGGACAGGCTGTCAGGCGCGATCATCGACCGATATGAAACTCCCGGAAGAATGAAGTATGCGGACTCCATCCTGAATAAGGGTAAGCTTGACTTTGCCTATATGACAAAGGGATTGGACCTGGCTTACTACACTACTACGGTGGTTGGCATGCATAAGCTGTACAAGCTGGGGCCGATACTTTCCAAACCTGTCATTGGGGATGGGGTCATCTATTTCGGGTCCGCGGATGGAGGGCTTTATGCGGTGCGTCTTAATTAGTCAAAGTAAAGCCACAGGCTCCATATGCAACGGAGCCCCGCAGTATGCTGATTGTATAGCTGCCTGTGTTGAGAGCGCCCGGACTGAACTCGATCATGGTGCTATCCTGCAATCCGCTGATCCCAAGACTGCTTTGGGTATTCATCCCGGTATTGCTCACCACCTTTAAAATGGCATCTTCTTTCAGGCATCTGCCCTTGACAAATATTCTGATCACGCCTCCCGAGCCTCCCAGGCCCGCCTTGGAATATGTCTTGTTCTCGGCATGCATGTCATCGATATGCATAAGGGGGGAAAGGTAAAAGGTAAAATCTTTTTCTTCCGACTTGCCATCGGGATTGGTAACCCTCACTGTTTTCAGCTCCTGAAGCGTTTCATCCAGCACATTGCCAAACAATGTTTTGGGAAGATGGAAGCCGATGGTGGCATTATCCGCCGTGCTGTCTATGGTTGGATTTTCCAGGACCACGCCTTCTATCGTTACGGTGGCGTGCTTTGAAAAGCCCTTGCCTCCAATCTGCAGCGAATCGTTAGGTCTTGGGATGCTCGAGAGATTGTCAAAGGTCTTGTCCCATCCGATGAGCATCAACCGCTTGAAAGGAATGGGAACGATGGCGGATGAGCCGCCAGTTTTTATCCGGACCACCGCAATGGAAGGAGCACCGACGGTGATAAAACTGTTATAATCCAGCGGAAAAGGGTTCACAGCTTTGATCACCAGCTGAGTGGTGCTGGCCGACTTGATCTGCACCAGGCTGGCATATTCATCTGGATTGCCGTCATGCCAGGCTCCAAAAGCGCTGCCCACGAGGCGGCCAAATTCGATAGTATCTTTTGTGGCATCGGAATTGAAACCCGTACCATTCAATGTGATCTCGTCATCGGGGTAGGGGTTGAGAGGGGAGATGGAGGAGATCGTAATCCCTTTGTTGTTGCCTCCACTGCCTCCATTGCCCCCATTGTTGTTTCCACCGCCGGTGGCAGGTGTATTTTTCTGGCAGGAGAATGTTGTGATCGCTGCCGCAAGGACTGCGAAAAAGGTCTTCATTTTCATCTTTATAATTTTTTAATGATCAAGCTGATCACAAAATTTGTATAAAGACGCCTGTTGAAACATCCCTAAATGATGTGATCTTTGTCAGGGGACTATGCCTTCATTGCGGGCCTTCGTAATGGCCTCGAGCTGTTTGTGCACCTGCATCTTTTGATAGATATTCTTGATATGGCTCCGAACGGTGTCCAGGCTGATGAAAAACTGTTCCGCGATGCCTTTATAGCTTGTCCCTTGTGACAAAGCGAGCAGTATTTCTCTTTCCCTTGTGGTGAGCTGATATTTATTGTCTTCCGCCAAAGGCTTCTTCTGCATGCTGGCAATTACCATTCTGGCCACATTGGGGCTCATGGGGGCGCCGCCTGAAAGTACTTCCTTAATGGCGTCAAATAATTTTTCCGAAAGGTTTTTCTTCAAAAGATAGCCGGATGCGCCGGAACTTATGGCATCCAGAACCGTCCTCGAGTCGTCAAAGACCGTAAGCATAATGATCTGGGCAGTAGCGTTGAATTCCCGGATCTTTCTTACAGCGTCGATGCCATTCACGCCTCCGGGCATGTCGATATCCATTAAAATCACATCGGGCTGGAATTTTTTCACCTGCTTTTCCACATCCGTTACATTTGAGAAGGCTCCCAAAAGCAGGAAATCCTTTGAAAATGTGATAAGCTTTTCAATGCTGTCACGCAATTGGTTATTGTCCTCATATATCAGAACGCCTGCTGTCATGTATATAAATAATTACAAAGTTTTGACAAAACAGGAAAGCTTATATACCCTATTCATGTGGTTTTAATTTTAGGAAGACAGTGGTGCCTTCCCCTTTTCCGCTGGTTATGGCTACATGCCCTTCCATGTCGCTTGCCCTTTGTTTCATGTTCCTGAGCCCATTGCCTGCTGTACCGTTGCTGGCATTGAATCCACCACCGTCATCTGTTATTTGCAGCGTGATCTCATGGTTGTCCAGCGTGATGATGATCGTCACTTTTTTACAATGGCTGTATTTTGCGGCATTGTTGATCGCCTCTTTGAAAATGAGATAAAGGTCCTTTCGCTGGTCAAGCCCCATTTGTATGGAAGAGGGGTCGCCCGACGTCCTGAACTCGTATTGGATATTCATCGGCTCGAGGATGTCGGCCGCAAATTCTTTCATTTTGAAAATGACTTTTTCAAAACTGTCATTCACGGGATTGATAGCCCATACGATATCGCTCATGCTTTCCATCATATATCCCGAATTGTCCTGGATCTTTTTAAGATATTCCTGTATATTTTCTCTTTCATGTGGACTTTCCAGGGCAACTTTGCTGATGATATTGATGCTGGATAAAGTGGAGCCCATGTCGTCATGCAGATCGCGCGCAATGTTATTTCTAAGCCGCTCCATTTCAACCTGTCTTTTGGCGCGCTGTACGACTCGATAGCGATTGATGAACAGCAGGCCGATCAGCGCCAGCAATACGAGTAACCCTACCGCCCCGTACCGGAATGTTTTTTGTTTGACAAGTGTCAGCCGGGTGACTTCCTGGTCCTTTTTAAGCAGGCTGATCTCTGCATCCTTTTTCTCTGCTTCATACTTTGCCTGCAGCTCTGCCGCCTTTTTATTCTGGTCGGCCAGTTGAAGGCTATCGCCCAGCCTGGAGGTGGTTTCAAGCCAGTGGAATGCTTTTTGCCAGTCCTGTTTTTTCTTATACACCGATGCCAGCTCCCTGGACGCATCCAACGCATAATTTGTCATCCCAAGACTGTCGTTCCCTTTATATGCCCGCAACAGATAGCTTTCCGCCTCCGCCAATCTGTTTAATTGCATGTAGGTCCTTCCTACGTTCATAGCCTCGTAATACATATCCGCCTTTTCATGCTGCGTGGCAAACATGGTATAGGCCGTCCGGTAGCTGACGAGGGCGTTGTTGTAATCAGTCAGGGCGCGATAAGCGTCTCCAAATTGTTCGTGCATCGTAGCCTTTTGATAGCTGGCTCCCTGGGTCGCATTCAGCAGGATTTCGCATTTTTTAAGAAGAGCCAGGCTGCTGTCGGGTTGCGAGGTGAACTGGTTATAGGTTATGGAAAGGCTGCTGGCAGCGTCCCAGATATTCAACGTATCTTTTATGCGGGTATATATAGCCAGGCTCTCTTTAAGATAGGTGATCGCCTTGTTATTTTCGCCTTGCTCTCTATACAGGATCCCCATTTGCCTTTTTATTCCGCCTTCGATCTTCAGGTCCTTTTTTATCCTCGCCAGGGAGTCGGCTTTCATCAGGTATTTTGCACTTTGGGTGAACTGGCTGTGATTGGAATAAACATTGGCCAGGTTGACATACATGTATAGAACCTCCACCGTATCGGGGAGCTCCTCAAAGAGGCGGGTGGCTGTCAGCAGATCGGCAAAGCATGAATCGTAATTGCCCATGCGAAACAGGGCCCAGCCTTTGGTTTTATACGCATAGGCCGCCAGACGCCTGTTGCCGGATTGTTTAGACCTTTCGATTCCATTTTTCCCAATAACCAGGGCTGAGTCGGGATTGGTATTGGTAAGGAAAAAAGCAGCCTTCACCTGCTTTATCATGGCAGAGTCGGTGACGGGCTGCGCGAAGCCTATTACCGTGAAGAACAGGGCAGTAAGGAGGAGTAAAGGGCGCATAGTTTTGTTGACCCTGACTTAAATATAATAAAAGTTACTCATCCCTGAAAGTCATTCTTACCGCTGATAGGACGCCGGACCAGCGGCTGATGATTGTGAAGGAGGTTGCGTATATTCGATCTATGAATCTACTTGGCAATATCATATGGCTGATCTTCGGCGGCCTGGCGGCTGCCTTGGGATACCTGGTCGGGGGCATTATTTTATGCATGACCATCATCGGCATTCCCTTCGGGCTTCAATGTTTTAAATTAGCCGCGCTCGAGCTATGGCCCTTTGGCAGCCAGATAGTGTCCGGGGAAAGCAGGGCGGGGTGCCTGTCTGTTGTGCTCAATATAATATGGTTATTCACTGGCGGTCTGTATACGGCCGTGGTCCATCTGCTCTTTGCTTTTTTGCTTTGTATTACGATCATCGGGATACCTTTTGCACGTCAGCATCTTAAATTGATGGAGCTGTCGCTGATGCCGTTTGGGAAGAGGATAGAGTACCGGTGAGCTACTGACTCCTTTTAAGATAAAACTCCCCTTCCGTAATCACTTCGGACGTGGCAAAGTCACTACGATAGACCGTACCGGAGAGCGTGCCTTTGAGATAGGCGGACGTCAGCTCCGTGATCGTAAGTTTCGCGTTGGCAACAACCCCGGCAATAGGCGTGTTCCCGGTGTTGTCGGAGAGTGAACCCGCCGTGAGATATCCGGCGCCTGTCGGATCATACCAGAAAATGGTCGTCTCCGGGACTATGGCGCCGGATCCCTGTGCTTTGAGCGGATCATTATATCCAACACCTGCGGCAATGGGGTCGGCGCTGAAAACAGTGATCGTGATGGCATTCTTTGCTCCGGCATTCACATCTTTATAGGCAGCCATTACACAGGAATACAAATTATTGGACGTGAGGTGGGAGATTTCTGCAAATGCCTGGCTATTGTATTCGACAGATGAACCGTTCATCTTAAATCGCATATAATAGGCGCTACTACTACCACTTCCAGGACTGCTGCTGCTCTTTTTGCAATTGGAAAAAAGGACTGGCAGGATCGCCGCAAGATACAGGAGACTGCGAAAGGATGATCTGTTCATGGCCGATGGTTTTTAGGGTTAGGGGCTTAAAATTTTATCGCGATGCCCACATTCAGATAGGCCACGCCATAGCCCAATTCGACGAGGGCGGCAATGTTGTCGGTAAAGAAATACCTGCCGCCTATGTAAAGGCTGAGGCCCACGGCGCTGCCATAGCTTCCGGAGCCTGTCACGCCGCCCGCGCCACCGTTGTCGTTATAGGAATAGCTCAGGTGGTTGTAAGACAGCATGGCGCCTCCGTATACATCCAGCTTGTCTGCATTAAAGCCATTGTAATGGTAGGCGCTGCGAATGCCGACAACGGTATAATGCCATTTTTGATCGTAGCTGTATGAGCCTGCCTTACCAGAGTAGCTGTATCCCTTGTATCCAATGTAGCCGCCCAAACTGATGACGCCGGGTCCGCCGATGTCCCATACGCCCCGCTCATATTGAAGGCTGAGGGCCGGAGTCTGGGAGGCGCCCGAATAGCTGAGGATCGAGCTTCCCAGCCCGATGCCGGCACTGACAATATTGGTCCCTTTTACAAATTCCTGAGCATGTACCGACAGGGCCAGGCCGGTGACCGTCACTAACATAAGCAGCTTTTTCATGTTTGTATTTTTTTAAAGTTACCGGCCCAAGCTGTGCAAGGCAAGGCGCATTTATTCTTTGCCCCTTCCCATTTATTTTTTGAGGGCAAAGCGGTAAAATTTGCTTACCTTTTACTACCCAATAAACCCGTGCGGATGACCAGGCTATCACTGCTCATACTCCTTATTGTGCAGGTATTTGTCTGCATGGGACAACAGACTGTCTCTATCGACTCCTTATTACAGAAGGTCCGGCAGCATCCCACCCGGGACAGCAGCAGGGTGACGGCTTTGCTCAGGCTGGCGGACGCCATGGTCTACACGGACCCCGCCACTTCCATGCGCTATGCGGAAGAAGCATTGGATATATCCGAAAAGAGCAATTGGGCAAAGGGTATCGCGCTTTCCCTCCGGCAAAAGGGGAACATATACTATGTGTTTTCCGACCTCCCTGCCGCCATGGACTGTTACATAAAAGGACTGAAAGAAGCCAGACCCCTGAACATCCGGGAGCTGGATGCCAGCCTCCTCAACAACCTGGCGAACATATACAGCGACCTGAAACAATACGATAAGGCCCTGGATTATTACCGGCAGTTCCTGGATGTATCGAGAGCGCTGGGGTCGGGGAAAGACGAGACGATAGCCCTTGTCAATATGGGTACTGTCTATACGGAGCTGAACGAACAGAAAAAGGCCCTGGAATGCAGCCGGCAGGCGCTCGATATCTGTCAAAAGCAGGGTATCACTTACTTCATCCCTATCATTTTAAATAATTTAGGCATCACGTATAACTCGGGCGGGGATAAAGACAGCGCGCTGGCCTGGTTCCGGCAAAGTATCGGGCTGGCCGACAAATACAGTAATAACGATGCCAAAGCATCTTCGCTGAACGAGGCGGGCAAAATATATCTCGCACGCGGGGACTACGTCAATGCCGGAAAGTATGCGCTGATGTCCCTGCAGATAGCGCGGCAGCTGCACTCGGCCGAATGGCAGTCCAATGCCTGGGAGAGCTTGTATCAGCTGTACGAAAAGCAGCACCAGTATGATAAGGCGCTGAAAGCTTATCGGCAGTTCATTCTCTTCCGGGACAGTGTATCGAATGAAGAGAAGCGGTCTGTCATGACCCGGAAGGAAATGGCGTTCGATTTTGAAAGGAAAGAAGCTGCTACCAAGGCAGAACATGATAAGAAGGAAGCGCTTGCGCAGGCGGAGATCAACCGTCAGCGACTGATCAAAAAAGGGATACTGGCGGGCGTCGTGATCCTGCTCGTGGCCAGCATATTCAGCTTCGTGCTCTACAAACGGCGGCGGGATGCCGAAGAACGCAGAAACCGGGCGGACCTGAAAGCCAAAGTGTCCGATACGGAAATGAAAGTGCTGCGTCTGCAGATGAATCCCCATTTTATATTCAATTCATTGAATTCCGTCAGCGATTATATATCCAAACACGAGACGGCGACCGCCAACTATTTTCTGAGCAAGTTCGCCAGGATGATGCGACAAGTGCTGGAGAATTCGGAGAAAAGGGAGATAACACTGGCGGAGGACCTGCAGGTGGTGGAAACATACATACAATTGGAGTCTCTGCGGCTGAGGAATGAGGTCAATTACGAGATATGCATCGATCCTGCCATCGACCCGGATGTCACGCTGGTGCCTCCCCTGATCATACAGCCTTTTGTAGAGAACAGTATCTGGCATGGCCTGCCGGGGAAGACCTGTCCCGGCAAGATATCGATACGCATCATCCGGGAGGATGGGATGATCCATTATATCGTGGAAGATAATGGCATTGGGCGACGGGCGGCCGGTAAGCAGATAGCATCCGGCAAAAAGTCCATGGGTATGCGGATCACGCTCGACAGGATAGATATCATCAATCAAACCCGTCGGGTCAAGGCCGGCGTAGAGATCTTCGACCTTCCCGAAGGGACAAGAGTAGAGGTAAGGCTGCCGCTGGAATTAAATTTTTAAATCATGATCGACGCCATCATCATCGACGACGAATCGCATTGCATCGACCACCTGACGGAGCTCGTTGCCACCTGGTGCGGCTCCATGGTGCGTGTCACCGGATCGGCCAGGACGATAGAGGATGGATGGCGCTCCATCGTCCAACTGCAACCGCAGCTGGTATTTCTGGATATTCAGCTGAAGGAGGAGACGAGCTTTGACCTGCTCAGCAGATTCCCGGTGATAGATTTCGATATCATATTCGTCACTGCCTATGAGAAATATGCGATACAGGCTTTCAAATTCAGCGCCATCGATTACCTCCTGAAGCCGGTGGACCCCGATGATCTCCGGCAGGCCGTTGCAAGACTACAGCAAAAGCGCTCCAGGGACGAGATTGCCAAAAAATTCGAGACCTTGTTCTATAATCTCAGGAACGGACCGGGACTGCCCAAAAGAATCAGCATACCCACCGTAAAGGGCCTGGAATTCCTGCCTGTCCAGGAGATCATCCGCTGTGAGAGCCATATCAACTATACTTCCATATTTCTAACCAATGGACATAAGCTCACCGTCGCCAGGACACTGAAAGAATTCGAGGAGCTGCTGTCGGAGCATAATTTTTACCGGGTGCATAATTCCCATCTCATCAACCTGGCCTGTATCAAAAGTTACAACAAAGGAAAAGGAGGCTCGGTGTCCATGACGGATAACACCGAGATAGAGGTATCCACCCGGCGGAAGGATGACCTGTTGAAGAAGCTGGCGGAACTTTAGGATCTTACAACGCAACGCTGACTATCTCCATTTCACTTTAAAGAAACCTTCGATCTTATGGGTCGAGAACTGCGGTATGGCCTGTATATTTGCTTCATGATACAACCATCCAGCCTGGATTTTCTCAAGAAATTAAAGAAGAACAACAACAGGGAGTGGTTCAATGACCATAAGACGGAATATCTGCAGGAGCTGACCCTTATGGAAGCTTTTGCCGGCGCTCTGTTAAAGCAGCTCAACGCACATGACGAGATAGAGACGCCCTCGGGGAAGAAGAGCCTGTTCCGGATATACAGGGATACCCGCTTCTCCAGCGATAAGACTCCGTATAAATCACATTGGAGCGGCAGCTTTAAACGCGCCACCAAATACCGCAGGGGTGGTTATTATTTCCATATTCAGCCCGGCAACAGCTTTATTGCGGGAGGCTTTTGGGGACCGGCGCCACAGGACCTCCGCCGGATCAGGGACGATATTGCCTTTGATCCTGCTCCCATTCGAAAAATATTAAAAAACAGGGAGTTTGTATCGCTGTTCGGGACATTGAAGGGCGAGCAGCTAAAGACCGCTCCGAAAGGATATGACTCCAGTCATGGAGCCATCGATCTGCTGAGACATAAGCAGTTTTTGCTGATACGGCCTTTTTCGGATAAGGAGGTCTTGAATAAACAGTTTCTCAAAGAGGCGAACCGCACCTTCAAAGCTATGCGGCCGTTTTTCGACTATATGAGCGAGGTGCTGACGACGGACAGCAATGGGATGGAAGGATAGCGCCAGGGCACATTGACCTCACATACTGTCTGTGACAATCAATAAGTTGCGTAGATTTGTAAAAAAATGCGACGTGCCTGTCCAATTTCTTTGACCTCAGTCATTACCAGAGTATAACTCATATTTCAATAACAGTTTAAAACATTAAGCAATGAAAGAATTTGCATTATTATTCCGCTTCCCGAATCTGGACCACATCAAGACGATGGCGCCGGAAGACTATAAGGCCCTCGCCAAAAAATGGCAGGACTGGGCGGGAGGTATCGCGGCACAGGGAAAAATGAGCAGCAACGGATTGCGTCTTGCCCAAGAAGGAAAGGTATTAAAGCCGGGGGGAGTGGTTACTGACGGTCCGTTCGTAGAGATCAGAGAGATCCTGGGCAGCTTCATCGTTGTCAAAGCCGACACTATGGAGGAGGCCACCACGCTGGCGCATGGCTGTCCCGCACTGGATACGAATGGCAGTGTGAAGATCCGGCCTATCTTTGTAGCGTAAAAATGTCGTTCGGACAACGAACCTACGGTCCGTTATGGAAAAAGAGAAAGATTATTTAAAACATTTGTTCCAGCAGGAGTTCGCCAAGATGGTAGCTGTGATCAGCAAACTCTTTGGATTGGAGCACATCGAGACCGCAGAGGATATTGTAAGCGAGACCTTTCTGACGGCGACGGAGACCTGGGAGAAACAGGGACTTCCACCCAATCCCACCGCATGGCTGTATGTGGTGGCCAAGCAGAAAACGCTGTATCATTTCCGCAGGAATAAGATATTCGAGTGCAAAGTAAAGCCTGCGATAAGATCCAGACAACAGGAGGCCATGGATATGGAGGAGCTGAATTTTTCCCAGGAAAATATCAAGGACAGTCAGTTGCAGATGCTTTTTGCAGTCTGCAATCCTGCCATAGCCAGCGAAGCCCAGATAGGTCTGGCATTGCGTATCCTCTGCGGCTTTGGCATCGACGAGATAGCCGAGGCATTCCTATCCAATAAAGAGACTATCAACAAACGGCTGTTCCGGGCAAAGGAAAAACTGCGGACGGAGAATATAAAAATGGAGCTGCCTCCCGAACATGCGATTGCCGAAAGGCTTGACAACGTGCTGCATATTATATATCTCCTCTTCAGCGAAGGGTATTATTCCCAGACCCAGAACCAGATACTTCGAAAGGACCTCTGCGTGGAGGCTTTGCGGCTGGGGCTGATGCTGACCGCCTATGAAAAGACTGCCCGGCCGAAGACCAATGCCCTTATCGCTCTGATGTGCTTCCATGCCTCCCGCTTTGACGCCAGACAGACGGAGGAAGAATCTCCCATCCTGTACGAGCAGCAGGATGCTGGGCTATGGGATAAGGAGCTGATCGAACAAGGAATACATTTTCTCTATCTCTCCGCCCAGGGCGATGAAGTGAGCTCCTATCATCTGGAGGCGCAGATCGCCTGGTGGCATTGTATAAAGGAGGACACGAAGGAAAAATGGGAGAATATCCTGAGCCTCTACAACCAGCTGCTCCTGGTGAATTACTCCCCCAGCGTTGCCCTCAACAGAACCTATGCCTTATACAAGGCCAACGGCCGGGAGGAGGCGCTCGTTCAGGCTGAAAAGCTGAGGCTGGACAGCAATCACTTCTATTTTATATTATTAGGTGAACTATACAAAGGGGTGGATAATGAAAAGGCAAAACTCCATCTTCAAAAAGCCTATGACCTGGCCAAGACCCTGACAGAAAGACAGGGTATACGGGAAAAGATCGATGCCCTCTCCTGATGCCGGGAGGAACCGGGGCTCGTTGTCAAAAAAAAATTCATTTCCTTGTCCAATTTCCCCGGGTACAAGCATTGCTGGTGTATAACAAATAATCAGTAACAATAAAAAAGGAAAAAAATGGGACCGAGAATTAATTTTTACGAGAAAGGACAGCGTGCATTCAAGACCTTGTATGGATTTACTTCTTATTTGACCAAGTCGTCGATCGAACAGAATTTGCGGGAGCTTATTGAATTCAGGATATCTCAGATCAATGGCTGTGCGTATTGTCTCGACATGCATTCCAAGGACCTGCGGGCAGGAGGCGAGACGGAGCAGCGTCTGTATATGATCAGCGCCTGGAGAGAAGCGCCTATGTACACCGACCGCGAGCGTGCTGCCCTGGCCTGGGCCGAGGCTGTCACAAAGCTCACCAACCAGGACGTGCCGGACGAAGTATATGAGCAGGCAAGGGAACAATTTACGGATGAGGAGCTGGTGGACCTTACCATGGCTACGCTGGCTATCAATTGCTACAACCGGATAAATGTTGCCTTCCGGACCCCTGCGGGTGGTTATAAGGTTGGAGAGCATGCAGCGGCAGCCCAGTGAGAGCTGGATCGTTATTATGCGGCGAGTTGGAAAAAATTTAGTCTCCCGATACACCTAACGGCCTGTCGTCCTTTACTACCGGTGTGTCCCGCCGTCCCAAAGGGAAGGTCCTGCGTATATCCCCCGCTGTTGTATTGTAAAAAACCTTCCAGTGATTAATTTTGAAGTTCTGCTGAACCCTTCGCCGCCACTTTAAAACAACCATAACATTTATGACTTCAAGACAGATCGGGCTGGTAAGGCGCTCCTGGGCAAGGGTGACCGCCATCGATGGAGTAACTTTTGGCATTGGGTTTTACAACCGTCTCTTCGAAATTGCACCGGATATAGAGCTGATGTTCAAGCGGCCCGTCCTGGAGCAATCCAGAAAATTAACGACCATATTGGATCACGTTATTGAAAAGCTGGATTCGTTGGACGACATTGTGGAGAATATCGTCAAGCTGGCGCAGCGCCATGAGACCTACGGCGTAAAGCCCGGGCATTATACCCTGGTGGGCGAGGCGCTGCTCTGGACTCTGGAGAGGGAACTGGGGGATGAGTGGAATGACGACCTGAAATTCGCCTGGACCTTGTGCTATGTCACCATATCCACGGCCATGCTCCAGGCGATGAAACACTTTCAGAACGGGCCGGAGGCCCGTCGTCCGTAACCGCAAGGTTACGACCGAGAAGGACCGTGACGAAGCAGGTCCGACGAAGGTCTCAGACATTAGACCTTTCTGGAAAACGGGCTATATTTCACTGGAGGCTCGTTTTCCAGATATATACGCTCGCGAGAGTAGGCATCAGTGTTTTGCCACTTTCACCCAGTCGACCATGAGCTTGCATTGGTTCTTTTTGATGGCCTCTACCGTAACGGCAGGGAGACCAAAATAGGGGGTTTTTACCCCATTGATCTTGGCGGGATAGCCGCCTCCCAGGGCAAAGTTCAGGACAAGGAATTCTTCGTTGTCGAAGGTCCATTTTCCATAGTGTTCTACCATGGGGCGTGTCACGCGGAACATGGGAACGCCGTCGTATTTGAATACCAGGGAATCTTCCGTCCAGTCCACTGCATAGACGTGCCAGTGGGAAATGTCGTTGCTGCGGGGGAAATAGAACCTGTTGACAAAAGGCGTTTCTCCGCTGTAGCCAGGTCCGTGTATTGCCGCGCTGGCCCAGTCGCTCTCACCGACGTACTCCATGATGTCGATCTCCCCTGTTTGAGGCCATGGCCCTTTGCCCAGCAGCCACCAGGCAGGCCAGAGCCCCGCGCCGCCCTTTATCTTGATCCTGGCGGAGACTTCGCCATGTGCAAAGTCCACCTTATTACGGGTATTGATCCTGGCGGAGATGAAGTCGAATGATTTGCCTTCCGGGGTCTTGAAACCAGGTGAATAGCGTGGCTGCAGCACAAGAGCGCCGCCCGCCGCCCCTTCCGCCCCGGCGCCATGGACGATATAGGCAGTGGCAGATGAATCTACATAGGCCTGCTGCTCGTCGTTATAGGTAGCGCCTGTGATCTCCACGTTCCATTTGCTTCGATCCAGCTTATTGCCGGAAAAATCGTCGAAGAACAGAGGCTTTTCAGCAGCGGGCTGATCCCGGTGGAGAGCGGTATTTTCTTCGGAAGCAGCGCTGTTGTCCTTAACCATCGAGCAGGAGAGGGCAAGCCCGCTGATCGCCAGCGCCGCCCATCGTGAAAGAGACGTAGAATACATAACATAGTTTTGAATAAGACCCAAATATAACCATTGAGGCAATACGATGATCATTGTCCCAGGGCTGTTTCCA
>Ga0157372_10000497_pt1 | contig 43246 bp, 35 predicted proteins | sample C55metaG_FD_115307 | JGI IMG/M metagenome (GOLD analysis project Ga0157372, IMG submission 115307) | Corn rhizosphere microbial communities from Kellogg Biological Station, Michigan, USA - C5-5 metaG | ecosystem: Host-associated > Plants > Roots > Rhizosphere > Soil | place: USA: Michigan...
TGAAATTGTAATGATGGAACGATCAGAACAGGTCAACTGAAGTACAACAGGCGCAAAATTGGGCCGCTTGCACTTGGTGGAAGACTGGGCCATTCCCGCACTGAGCTACACTTCTCCTGGGTATGTTCGATATTGCGGCGTACGGGCCCCATCCCGCCGCAACATTATGGGCGACTGAATTCGAAGGTTTGCCACTGACATCGCAGAGCACCCCGAGAAAGAAAATCAGTTACTTTCCGTTAGGGCCTTTGATTCTTGCTCGCGAGTCCTCGGACACAATGCCAGAGCGACTCATGGCCTCTGCGCCGAAACAATCCGCTCAATGCCCTGCAGATCTTTCGTGATCTGCACATTCTTCCAACTCTCCAACAATTTACTGACCCGCGAGGCGATCGTGCCACTGATCTCCATCACTAGCCAGCCGTCGGGCTTTAGTACTTCATGCGCCTGAGGAATAAGGTTTTCTATTACTTCAAGGCCACTTGGACCTGCAAATACTGCATTCCTGGGTTCGAATTTGCGGACATCCAGTTGGACAGAATCTTCTTCCGATTCGCCAACATAAGGCGGGTTGGAAACTACAAAGTCGAATGAATTCTTTTCGATTCCGTTGAGCAGATCGCCTTCATGAAATTGCACACGCTCAAGCTGTAACCGCGCTGCATTGGAGCGGGCAATTTCTAAAGCTTCGGGCGAAATCTCGGTCGCATGAATTTCGGCTTGCGGCAGCTCTTTTGCCAATGCTAGAGCGATGCAGCCCGACCCCGTACCGACATCGACAATGCGCAGCAGGTTGGCGGGCGAGGGCGCCCGCCCCACACGTGCCAGAACCTCTTCTATTACATGCTCTGTCTCCGGTCGCGGAATCAGCACCGCTGGCGACACAATAAAATCCAATCCCCAGAATTCCTGGTGGCCGGTGATGTACTGCGCGGGAATGCCGCGTGATCGCTGACCGAGCGCGTCGTCGTAGCGCGCTTGCTCTTCGGCGGTGAGCTTATATTCCGGATGTCCGTACAAGAACGCCCGGTCGCGGCCCAGTGTGAACATCAGCAACAACTCGGCATTCATTCGAGGAGAAGGTACATGCGCGGACGTCAGGCGCTGGATCGCAGAGCTGAGTGCATTTCCAAGTAGCACCCAGCTATTTCACCACAAGCCAAAGCGGCGAATGCTGCGCGGATCAATGGAGATTACTGCGGCGGTTGACCCGGAGCTCCCGGAGGCGCGCCTTGATTCTGCTGTTGTTGCTGCTGCAATTCTCGCAACAACTGCTCGGGAGTTTTTACCGTCGGCCCATTCTGCTGGTCTTGCGACTGATCGCCCTGGTCCGCCTGAGGTTCTTCCTGCGGCTGCTCCTGCACAGTGGGAGTCCCTTCGCCCCCTTCCCCCGGATTCTCGCTTTCTACATCGGGCACGGCCTGCAGGTTTTCGTTCTCTCCCTGTTGCTGATTGGCTTGGGGGGTGGGGGCAGGCTCGGGGCCGTTGGACTTCGCCATGAGCACGATCTTGTTGAGCGCATGCGGATCAGCGGCCGATCCCAGCAACACATAATCGTAGTGCGATCCATTCAGCAGTTGTGCCATAACATCGCGCGGGGCTCCGGGTCCGAATTGCCCGACCACGCGTTCGCCTGAGCCGGCTGGCATGTCAACGTTGGCACCCGTCTTTTGTCTGACGGCATTCAACACGTCGCTCATAGTGGAATTTCTGGCGACGATGGTGAGCTGTCCACCCTGCAAACTTACCTGGGGAGGCGAAGACGGGCCGTGCTCTGGAGTCACTTCAGGCGTTGGCCGTGCTGGAGCCTCGGCGGCCGGTGACGTTTGTGCCGGCGAGGGTTTGGCTGCGGCTTTTTTGACCTTATGTTGGGCAGACGCGCACGCAGCACCGCACAACACGAGAATCCAACAGAATCGAAGCGAGGCCCGCAACATATAAATGAGATTTTAGCACTCGGGCAGAGAAGCCCAAATTACTGCTGGGGAGCGAAGTAACCTTTGCGGGCGCGTACCTGTAAGTCTTTCTTAAGAGAGGTGATTTCGATAGACCGGAAGCGGCCATCTGGATCGAAATCCGCAGGATGATACGAGATCACGTACTGGCTTCGCAATTCGTCTTCAATCGCCGAGAACGAGGTCTTGATGTCCTTCATTTTGAAGGGAAAGAAGGCGCGACCGCCTGTCGCATCGGAAATCTGTTCAAGGACCTTGTCACCGCGCAGAATCAAGCCGCTATCGTCGGTGGAAATCGTGTAAATGATGACCTGCGCACGCTCCGCCATGTAGATAGCCTGGCCCAAAGTATGCTCGCTCTGGTTATCCTCGCCATCGCTAATAACAATCAAAGCGCGCCGTACGGGCCGGTCCGAATCATCCCTCAACATCTTTTCTTTGCAGGACGTGTAGATCGCGTCGTAAAGCGCCGTTCCTCCGCCATCCTGCATTTTTTGAATTCCTGCGCCCAGCAAGCTCACGTTGTCGGTGAAATCCTGCATCACTTTATTCTTCGCATTGAACGCCATCGCGAAGGCATGGTCGTAGTGAGGACGAAGCGTGTGCTGCAAAAATCCTACCGCCGCTTCTTGCTCGAACTCGAAGCGCCCGTGAACCGAGCCGCTGGTATCAATCAGTAAACCGATTTGCAAGGGCAAGTCGGTCTCTTGCGAAAACCGCACAATTTGCTGCGGAGGCTTGTGATCGTCGAGGATGCTGAAGTCATTCTTGTTCAGGTCGCGCACGAATTTGCCGTGCTTGTTCATGGCGATGAACAACACATTCACTTCGTTGACCCGCGATTTTATGGTGACAATAGAATTCGGTTCGGTGGATGCAGCCACCGGCGAAGAAGCCGCGAGATCAATGCCCGAGCCGGCAAAAGAATTCTGCCCGTGCAATGGCAATGTAGCCAGGAACATCACAGCCAGACAAGAAGCCCAATGTGTGTACTTCATTCCTAGTCCGCCTAAAATTTGCACGAATAGCCACGGCCAGAGGCTACCTCACCTCATTAGATGCAAGTCCTTTGCCGAAGGCACTTCTGATATAAATCGACCGTTGGCTTGACTTTAGGCTACAGGCGCGGGATCTCCAAGTTACAAAAGGAGCACTCGAAGGGTCACTCCCCGGGAAAATTTGCTCAGACACAAAGGTTGCTTGCGGAAGGTAAAATGCTGAATATTCACTCTCAACTGAGGTCAAAGCATGAAAAAGCTGACTGCATTTTTGCTGGCGCTCGCCTGTACTCCTCTAGTCTTTGGTGCGGGCGACGAAAAGGAAGTCGATCGCGTTAAAGATGCTGGCGTCGTGCTCAAAGAAATTCTCAACATTCCTGACGATATTCCCAAGGATTTGCTCGACGATGCCGAGTGCGTAATCGTGCTTCCTTCGGTCAAGAAAGTTGCCATCGGGATTGGGGGCGCATTCGGTCGCGGGGTTATGGTTTGCCGCAGTGGCGAACATTTCACCGGACCGTGGGGCGCACCCGCAATGTATGCCCTCGAGGGCGGAAACTTCGGCTTTCAACTCGGCGCTCAGGCCACCGATTTTGTTCTGCTGGTGGTGAACCCGCGCGGAGCTGAGTCGCTGATGGGCAGCAAGATCAAACTCGGCGCCGACGCTTCTGCCGCAGCCGGGCCTAAGGGGCGCACGGCGACCGCAGCCACAGACGTTGCCATGCGCGCGGAGATCCTTTCCTATTCTCGCTCTCGCGGCCTTTTTGCCGGAATCTCTCTCGAAGGCTCCACTCTCCGCCCAGATAATGGAGCCAACGAAAAGCTGTACGGACGAAAGCTCACCGCTAAGGAGATCCTGCGTGAAGGCAAGGTGTCGACCCCGGAGGCCGCTCACCTGCTTGATGCCGAGCTGCAAAAAGCTTCGCCCAAGAACTTGTCGGATCCGAAGTCTCTGCAATAGCGCCAAGACCAACCTGAGGACAGCCGCTCTCGGCTGTCCTCTCAACGACCTCTTTAGACCGCTCGAAACATCCTGAGAATTGATCCGAAACGAAGCGCACCACGTTGGCTTTCGAGTTTCCCTCCTTCTCCTCGTATCACATTAAAGCTACGCAGAATTCACGCGATGTTAAAAGATAGTTCATCAGTTCTTAATGAAGCCAAAGCTAGGATGTAGTACTCACGTCAGCGAGGACCTAGCGGGATTCGGTCCACATTGTTTGGCAGTTCCACTTTTTGTCAGGAGAAAGAAAAATGAAGCGAGTCAAGGCTTTAGCGCTTACGCTTATGCTCGGGGCATCGGCGGCGCTGGCTCAGCAGAGCACGACGACGACTACGACCACTACCCGGAGAAGGGCCACAGCCACCCGGACAGACCCGGCCGTCGCCGAACAGCTGAATCAACTCAAGCAGGCGATTGACGCTCAGCAACAACAAATCAAGCAGTTGAGCCAGCAAGTCCAGAGCCGCGACCAGCAGGTGCAAGAACTACAGCAAAAACTGGATCAAAGCCAGGCCGCGACTTCCCAGGCGCAGTCCAAAGCTGATGCGGCCGCCTCGCAGTCGGCGGCCCAGCAGGATACGGTAACGTCATTGAAAAGCGACGTTGCGGATTTGAAGAACAACACCACCAACTCCGCCCTCGCCTTGCAGGAAACACAAAAGCTGATCCACGATGCCGAGAGTCCGTTGGCTCTTCACTACAAAGGTATAACCATCACCCCGGGTGGATTCCTTGCGGCTGAAACCGTATGGCGCTCCCATGCCCTCGGAGCGGGCCTCAACACGCCATTCAATTCCATTCCTATGCCCGGCGCAGAGGCCGATAAGCTGAGCGAATTCTTCGGCTCCGGTCGTCAGTCGCGCGTCGCTTTCTTAGCGGAAGGCAAGCTGAGCAACGCCACACTTCGCGGGTATGTCGAGGCTGATTTCCTTTCGGCCGGCATCACTTCCAATAACAACCAGAGCAACAGCTATACCATGCGTCAACGGCAGGTGTGGGCGCAGGCAGCATTGAACGACGGCTTGAGCTTTACCGGCGGACAAATGTGGAGCCTGGTGACCGAAACCAAAAAAGGTATGGACAACCGGACGGAAGCGCTGCCCATGACCATCGACCCGCAATATAGCGTGGGTTTCAGCTGGGCACGGCAATATGGATTCCGAGTGGTCAAAAACTTTGGCAACAAGTTCTGGCTGGGCGGTTCAATCGAAAACGCTCAGGCAATTTTCTCTGCCAGCGGCAACGCACAAAATTTTGTGCTGGGCTCAGCCGGTGCGGGTGGCGGCCTTTATAACGCGTCCGCAACCTATAGCTTTAATCCCTCGCCTGACTTTGTATTCAAAGCCGCAGCTGAGCCAGGCTTTGGACACTTCGAAGTCTTCGGCGTAGTCCGCCGCTTCCGTGATCGCGTCTATCCCGGCGCGACTGCGGCCACTCCATCAGCAGCCGGAGCCTATGACTTCTCGACCACGGCGGGCGGCGTCGGCGCCAATGCACGCGTCTCGCTCGCGCACAAGCACATCGACGTCGGGGCCCACTTCCTCGGGGGCGACGGCATGGGACGCTACGGCAGCTCAGGCCTTCCAGACGTGACGGTCAACCCCGATGGCACGCTTGCTCTACTGAAGAGCGCTCAGGGTCTTGGCACTCTGGAATTTCACGCGAACAAGCTCGATGTCTACTTCAACACAGGCGCGGAGTTCGTCGGACGGCACTATGAGTTCAACTCCGCTGGAAAGACCGTTGGATATGGTTCGCCCACCGCCAATAACTTAGGCTGCTACGTCGAGACGGTTCCCGGGGCGACCCCAACCGCCGGTCAGGTTCCTGTATCCTCAAGCGGGTTCCTGCCCAGCAACCCAGCTAACTGCACGGCCAATACTCGAAGCGTGATTGAAGGCACCGCTGGCTTCTGGTATCGCTTCTACAAAGGGCCAAAGGGTACCTTTCAGGTCGGATCGCAGTATTCGTACTTCATGCGTAATTCGTGGGAAGCCTGCGGCACATCAGCCCTTACCGGTCCGTGCGGGAACTCCCACTTCACTGAACCCCACGGAAACGATAACATCGTCGAAACCTCTTTCCGCTACTACCTGCCCTGATCTAGCTTCGTGAGTAAATTCATGGCTTCGATACTTTTCGCCGAAGCCATTTCTTTTTCGCGAAGTTAACGGCGCTTCTCGATAAAGTACGGCCGAGACTAACTTCCTCGGCCTTGTTTATTTGCAGCATGTAACTTAGGTAATTGCCCCATGAACAGTTGTTTAATTCGTCAGACTCGGGAACCACTCTTTAAAGCGTCTTCTCTTTCGCGCTAACTTCAGTGCGCTCTTCACTTACCTCCACAAATAGTTTTCCACCACTTTCGTGCCAAGACCTTTGTGATCTGATATTCACACCCGACTAAGGTGTTCGTCGGATTGTTGATGTAAGGCATCGTTTGTACTTTGGCTCTAGGGCCCATCTAGATTCCTAAATTTGAAAAGTCCTGTGGTAGGGAGACGCATTCGCGTGCGCAACCATACAGAATTAGGAGCATGGATGAAATTCGTAGCGTTGGGACTGATGTTACTAAGTGCGGTCGCGTGGGCGCAGGTCCCGCAATCGAAGCATGTGTGGGTTCTCACCGAAGAGAACCATGGCTACGAGACGACGATCGGCAATTCGAGCATGCCGTATTTCAACTCGCTCGCGTCCAAATATGGGTTGGCAACGCAGTACTACTCGGAACAGCACAACTCTATCTCTGCGCTGATGTGGCTGGTTTCAGGACAGCCTATCACAAGCGATAACTCGACTACTACCTGCTACAACGTGAATAATCTAGGCCGTCAGTTGATCGCGGAAGGTTATAAGTGGCGTTCGTACCAGGAAGACTTGCCCTACGCCGGCTTTGATGGTATCAGTAACCTGAATTACGTTCGCCGTCACAATCCGATCATCGATTTTACTGATACTTGTGCCGCTAGTCAGAAAATCAATTCCGTTCCGTACACGCAATTGGCCACAGATATCGCGAATCACACAACCCCCAACTTTGCATATATAACTCCGAACCTTACTCACGATGCGCACAACGGTACGCTGGCGGCGGCAGATGAGTGGATGTCGCAGCACGTTCCGGCCATCCTAGCCTTGCCGGAATTTCAGCCTGGAGGCGATGGCATTTTATTCATTGTCTGGGATGAGGCCGATCTTTCGAGTGACGGGTTAACGCAGGACAATCGCTGTGCCTCGAACATTTCCAGCGGCTGCGGAGGCCGCTTAGCGACATTGGTTATCGGACCTCAAGTAAAGCCCGGATACACTTCTTCGGTCCGTTATGATCACGCCAACTTGCTCAGCACAGTCTGCGCCGTAATGGGGCTTGCGTCGTGTCCCGCGGCTGGAGGAGTCGCGCTCCCCATGAGTGACTTCTTCAATACCGTTAATATTTCAACCCCCTTTGCGAATGCCGCTGTAGCCTCGCCGGTGCGCATTCAAGCAACTACCTCGAACAACTCCCCCGTGCACACAATGCAACTTTACGTCGATAACCTTCTCAAGTATCAGGTCGCCGGCAGTTCTGTAGATACTGCTCTTTCCATCCCCGCAGGTCAGCACTTCATCGTTACCCAGTCGTGGGACACCGCTGGCGGAATTCACAAGCGCGGGATTTATGTGAACGTGCAATCGCAGGCTGTGATCGTAACTAATCCTGCTCCGAAGGCGGTAGTTGGAGCTCAAGTCCAGGTCGGGGCGAGCGCAGGCGGGCAGAATGACGTCAGCAAAATGCAGCTTTACGTTGACGGCAACGCGCAATTTCAGAGCAGCGGCAACACGCTGAATACTTCAATTTCGCTTTCTGCGGGCAGTCACACGCTCAACGTGGAATCAACCGATAGCGCCGGAAATTTAACCGCGAATAAGTTTCCTGTGACCTCGGTCAGACCAGCCGTCAGTATTGTCTCGCCGGACACATTGACGAGTCTCCTATCCCCTATATTCGTTTCAGCGACCTCAACGGATCCGACCCCAGTGAGGACCATCCAGATTTACGAAGATCATAATTTGATCTATCAGGTGACCGGAACTGGAGTTCAAGCCACGCTTCCGATGTCAGTGGGCCAGCACCTGTTGGCAGTGCAGGCTTGGAATACCGCGGGGCAGACTTACAAACAGTCAGTCAATCTAAATGTAGTCGGGGTTCCGATAACCATTTCTTCGCCAAAACCAAATGCCAGGGTGAGTTCGCCGGTAAGTATAAGCGCGTCGGCTCCGAGCGCCACCACGGTCCACACAATGCAGATTTACATCGATGACAAAATGGTCTACTCGGTATCGGGCACGAGCGTAAGCCATGCTTTCGACTTGGCCGCCGGCCAGCACAAGATTGTGGCCAAGGGCTGGGACGCCTACGGCGTCGGTTGGTTCTCGACCGAATTCATCACCGTCAATTAACTCTCAGCCAACGGGCAGGACTGCTGTCAATAACGAGCAGTCCTGCCCGCTTTTGGTATCCATTCCGGTTGGAAATGCCTCGGCTTGCCGGGTTTGGGTGCCAAAGTCTTCGCTCAACCCGACTTATCGTCCCTTTAATGGGGAAGCGCTTCGCCAGGCCAATCCCTGGCCTGAACCAGCAGACCTACGTCTGAAGTGCGAATGTGGTGGATTAGAATACATCCATTCGGTCTTAACCTGCATTCTTATCATAAAGATGGTAACGGACGACAAGCCCGGGCGGGCGTTATTAGGGTCAAGCGTCCTTAGGAATTTTTCGGCTGCAAGCAGTTCGCTTTAACCCCAATTTATATGCGCTTTCGGCACTCCCGATCATTCGCCCTGGCTGCGCTGTTTTTTCTGCTGGAGGGTGCGGGCGTGGGACAGACTCCTACGCTCATAAATCTTGACCAGGCCATTGATCTGGCGCTGGCCCACAACCACGCTCTTCAAGCCACTCGTACCACCATCCTGCAAAACCAGGCGCAGGAAATCACCGCCAACCTCCGCCCGAATCCGACTCTTGGTGCAGATAGCCAGTTCGTGCCGATTTTCAGCCCGCAAGATTTTTCTGGGGACAACCTCGATAGTGTCCAGCAGTTCGACGTCGGCATTGGCTATCTATTTGAACGTGGTCATAAGCGTCAGCGGAGATTGCAAGCGGCGCGGGATCAGACCGCCGTCACTCGCGCCCAGGTCACTGATGCTGAGCGGACCCTGGCATTCAACGTAGGCCAGCAGTTTGTCAGTGTGCTGCTGGCCGAATCCACTCTTCAGTTCGCAACCCAAGACCTGCAAGGGTTTCAGCAAGCCGTGGATATCAGTGAGGCGCAACTGAAGGCTGGCTATATCGGCGAAGGCGACTATCTGAAGATCAAACTGCAGCTGCTGCAATTTCAGACGGACGTCTCTTCGGCAAAGCTGGCAAAGGTACAGGCGCTGGTTTCGTTACGTGAATTGCTGGGCTACAACGCAGTGCCGGCTAATTACGACGTCAGCGGAGATTTGGGGTACCAGCCACTCAAGGCGAGCCTTGAAGATTTGCAGATGCGCGCAATGCGTGAACGCCCCGACTTCCGTGCCGCGGAACTAGGAATTACCGCTGCCCAAAGCCAGATTCGTCTCGCCCAGGCGAATGCGAAAGTCGACGTGACCGGCACCTTCGATTACACGCATGTTTCGGCTGAGAACACAGCTGCGTTCTTTGTAAATTTTCCGCTGGCTATTTTTGACCGCAATCAGGGTGAAATTGCGCGCACGCGCTACGCCTTTGGCCAGGCACAAGAACAACAGCACGCGGCTAGTGATACCGTGCTCTCCGACGTTGCCAATGCATTTGAAGCCGTCCGTAGCAATGACGAGGTGGTGCAGCTCTACACTTCTGGATACCTTAAACAGGCGCAGGATTCGCGCGACATCAGCCAATATGCCTATAAGCGCGGTGCCGCCAGCCTTTTGGACTATCTCGATGCCGAGCGCAGCTACCGCTCCATTCAGTTAGCGTACCGCCAGGCACTGGCTTCCTATATGACTTCGTTAGAGCAACTCAAAGAAGCGGTGGGAACGAGGAACCTGCCATGAAGGTCGTTATGAATCATTCACTGCGATGGGTTGCAGTCGTCGCGCTCTTGGCGATCATGTTTTCGCTAGCGGGCTGTGAAAGTTCAGAGCCTAACCCGTCGGCGAGCTCCCACGGTAACCCCAACAGTCCCGAGCTGTTCGACATCCCGCAGAATCAGATGTCGCACGTGCAGGTTCTGACGGTGGAGCCCACTACACTGACCCGGTCGCTCAGGCTCACGGGCGCTGTCGCCTATAACGCCTTTCACACTACTCCGGTTATCACGCAAGTCAGCGGTCCGGTCAGCCGGGTGGTGGTAGTACCGGGAGAGCGTGTTTCTCAATCGCAACCCATGCTGTATGTAGCCAGCCCGGATTATTCGCAGCTTCGCACTAATTATTTAAAAGCGAAAGATGCGTATGCCCTGGCGCAAAAAGCTTATGCTCGCGCCCAGGATTTGTATCAGCATCACGCCATCGCCGAGCAGAATCTGGAGCAGGCAGAGTCGGCTGAGGTCCAGGCCGGCGGTGATTTGGTGGCCGCCCAGGCAGCGTTAAAAGTTATGGGAATTACCGATCCTGACGCCCTAGTGAAAGCCCCTCCATCTTTTGAAGTTCCTGTGAAAGCGCCGATTGGCGGCTTAGTGGTGGAGCAGGATGTGGCCGTAGGGCAGTTGCTTCAGCCCGGTAGCACGCAGTGTTTCATGATCTCGAACACCAACACCGTATGGGTGCTGGTCAATGTGTATCAGAAGGATCTGCCTTACGTGCGGGTGGGAGATCCGGTGAGCATCCAAACCGAATCCTATCCCGACGTGTTCCACGGGAAGATCGCCTACGTGGCCGCTTCTCTCGACCCGAATACGCGCACCTTGCAGGCTCGAATTGAAACTCCCAATCCGCACGACAAGCTGAAAAAAGATATGTATGTGACGGCAGCAGTGAACGCTGGGGCGATCAAAAATGCCATCGCATTGCCCGATGCCGCCGTTCTGCGCGATAACGAGAACCAACCTTTTGTTTATGTAGCGGACGCTTCAAATCATTTTGCCAGGCGCTCCGTCAGCCTGGGCGAAAGCCTGGATGGTAAAACACAAATCACCAGCGGGTTGAAAGCTGGGGAGCGAGTAATTGGAAACGGCAGTCTGTTCCTGCAATTCGCGAACTCGCTGCAAAGATAATCTGAAAAGTGGAGGGACAGGTGATTCGCCCGTCCTTCGATACAGCATCAGCGAAATTGAATGACAGTGTTCACCACAGCTGAATGATTCACCGAATCGTCCAAGCAGCCTTGCGGCAGAAGTTCCTGGTGCTGACGCTGACCGCATTCATCACTGTCGGCGGCATTATCTCGTTTCAGAGAATGCCGGTGGATGCTTATCCTGACCTCGCGCCGCCGCAAGTTGAAATCATCACCCAGTGGCCAGGCCATGCTGCGGAAGAAGTCGAACGTCTGGTCACGCTTCCGCTTGAACTTGAAATGAACGGTGTGCCGCACATGATTGTGATGCGGTCGATTTCGCTGTACGGGCTCTCGGACCTCAAGCTCACCTTCGAAGACAGCACCGACGATTATTTTGCACGACAGATTGTTTTTGAGCGCCTGGCGCAGGCGACATTGCCGACGGGCGTGACTCCCAGCATGGCGCCCCTCTTCAGCCCGAGTGGCCTCGTGTATCGCTATGTGCTCGATAGTCCGGACCGCAGCCCGCAAGAATTAAAAACCATCGAAGACTGGGTGATTGAACGTGCTTACCGTTCAGTTCACGGCGTGGCCGATGATTCAGGATTTGGCGGAACCACCATGCAGTATCAGGTGCTGCTCGATCCGGCGCGCATTTACGGATATCACCTCACGATTCCGCAAGTCACCGCGGCCCTGGCAGCCAATAACTCAAACGCCGGCGGAGGATTTTATTCACAGGGTGGACAGTTCTATTACGTTCGCGGCATCGGGTTGGTCCAGAATACTGACGACATCGCAAACATTGTAGTGGGGGCCAATAAGGGTGTTCCCATCCGGGTGCGGGATATCGGCGAAGTCACCATTGGCCATGCGCCGCGCCTCGGTCAGTTCGGCTTTCAGAAAAACGACGACGCAGTTGAAGGTGTAATCCTTATGCTGCGCGGAGAGCAAACGCAGAATGTTCTGAAGGACGTCGAGGCCAAGACCAAACAACTGAATCGCGACATCTTGCCTCCAGACGTCAAGATCAAGCCTTTTTACGATCGCAGCGAGCTCGTTCATCTGACCACTGACACCGTCGAAACCAATCTGCTGCGCGGCATGGTGTTGGTTTTAATCGTGCTGATCTTCTTTCTGGTAAGCATTCGCGCGGCCATCATTGTCGCGCTCACTGTTCCACTCTCGCTTTTGTTCGCGTTCATCGTGCTGCATGCCCACGATGTGGCTGCAAATCTGCTTTCCATAGGAGCCATAGATTTCGGCATCGTCATCGATGGCACGGTGGTGATGATTGAAAACATTTACCGTGAGCTGGCCATAAGAGAAGGGCAGACTTACAACCTCCACGAAGTCATTCTCGCTGCCGCGAAAGATGTTGACCGGCCCATTTTCTATTCGGTCGCCGTCATTCTCGCGGGTTATTTGCCGATCTATGGCCTGGGCGGGCCGTCGGGAAAACTCTTCCATCCCATGGCCGAGACGATGTCGTTCGCCCTGATCGGTGCGCTCATCCTTACTCTGACGCTGATTCCGGTGCTCGCGTCCTATTGGTTCAGAAGCGGCGTCCGCGAGCAGAAAAACCGCGCCTTCGAATGGATGAAAGACAAATACGCTTTCCAGTTGGATTGGGCGCTAGATCATCCCAAGCTCACCATGGTGATCGCGACGTTGATCTTCGGCGCCAGCCTGCTGTTGATCCCGTTCATCGGCGGCGAATTCATGCCGCACCTCGACGAAGGTGCTTTGTGGGTGCGGGCCACCATGCCCTACACCATTTCATTTGAGGAAGCCAGCAACATCGCTCCGCAGATTCGTAACATTCTGATGTCTTATCCGCAGGTCACGGTCGTTGGTTCAGAACTAGGCCGACCGGATGATGGCACCGATCCCACCGGTTTTTTCAACTGCGAATTTTACGTTGGCCTGAAACCTTATAAAGACAAGGCCTGGCATGGTGACATTCACGAGAAGGAGCAGCTGATTGAGTCCATCAACAAAAAACTCAGCGCCTTCCCGGGAATCATCTTCAACTACACCCAGCCCGCCGAAGATGCCGTCGATGAGGCATTGACTGGCCTGAAAAGTTCGCTGGCGGTCAAAATCTACGGCGATGATTTGAACATATTGCAGGACAAGGCCATCCAGATCAAGAACGCACTTGCTAATGTCGCTGGATTCAAGGAGCTGACTGTAGTTCGCGAACTTGGGCAGCCCAGCCTGCTGGTTGATGTTGATCGCGACAAGATCGCACGCTACGGGATTAATGTGGCTGATGTAGAAGCGGTGATCTCCGCAGCGGTTGGCGGTCAAGCAGTCACGCAAGTGATTCAAGGCGAAAAGTTATTCGACTTAGTAGTTCGCATGCAGCCGCAGTTCCGTAGCAGCGCGCATGAAATTGGAAACCTGTTGGTCGGCACCCCGGACGGTCAACAGATACCGCTGAGCCAACTCGCTAATCTTACTCAGGGAAACGGCGCATCTTTTATTTATCGCGAAAACAACTCGCGCTACATTGGCGTGCAATACAGCATTGAAGGCCGTGATTTAGAGCGCGCGGTGCGGGATGGACAGGCTGCCGTGAAAAGGGCTGTAACTCTGCCTCCGGGTTACACCATGGAATGGGGCGGCGAATACAGTCAATTCCTCGAAGCCAAGTCGCAGATGTATTTCACCGGTCCCTTGGCCGTGGTGCTGATTTTCATGATTCTGTTTGCGCTGTATGGAAATTTCAAGTTTCCGGTAACCATTGCCCTCGGCGTAATAATGACCCAACCAGTGGGCGCGCTGGTGGCGCTTAAACTCACCCACACTCCTTTTAGCGTTTCGTCAGTGCTGGGTCTGATGGCGCTGCTTGGCGTTTCCGTAGAGACCGCCGTCATCCTGGTTTCCTACATCAATAAACTCAGACAAGAAGGAATGAATATCCGCACTGCCACGCGCGAAGCGTCCTTGCTGCGGCTACGACCCATCATGATGACTGCATTGGTCGCTTGCCTGGGGTTATTACCCGCCGCGCTTTCCACCGGCATCGGATCGGATACTCAAAAGCCATTCGCCATCGTGATTGTCGCTGGCCTGATCTCGCGCCTCTTCATCGGATTCTTCGTCAATCCGGTGCTCTACGAAATGGTGGCGCGCGAAGGTGACGTACTGCAGGTGTAGCCGCAGCGGCAGTTAGCCGAAAGCTGTCAGCTCAGCGGAGCCACAACCGCCACGTCGAGCTTGGAATAGTATTTCTTCACATCGCCCGCGCCGTATTTGTCTCTGAATTTCTCGGCCACCGATGCAACTTGTTTGGCGTCCGAGACAGGCGTGACCTTCAATTCCGCCTCTGCGCGCCCCGCCTTCACTTTCAACGACGGCTTGTTGAGCACATTCTTATACCACTGTGTGTCCGAACCTTTCACCGGTAGCAGATAGAGCTTGTCTTCGTCCGAAGCGAACCAGACCGGATTGGAAATGGTCTTGCCAGATTTTCTTCCAGTCACGCTGATATGAATTTCATTTGCCCGCGAAAGGGCGCTCTTTAAAGAATCGTTTCGTGCTGCCATAAAAAACTCCTTGCTTACTCTAGCTTACAATTTTTGGAGAACGGTGCGCCAATGCCGCCGCATGCGATCTGATGACCGTGACGTAATTACGAGATCGGCTGCCCGTTTTGTGCAAGGTTCATCCTGGCCAGCAGGTCACGATACCGCGGGTCAGAGCGGAAAGGTTCAAAACAAGGCTCGGCATCCAGGCGCGTGAGGTAGGGATCACGGTCTGCCAGAGCGGATTCAATAAAGCCGAACATGCGATCTGATTGTCCCAGAGCTGCGTAGTAGATGGCAAAGCAGCAAGGCGAAACGTAGGAACTTGTGGTCCGTCCGGCAATTTTTTGTATCAGTTCGTCTGCCTTCTCTAAGAGGCCAGCCCGAACATATGCCGCGGCCAGAAATCCTGCGCCCAAGGTAAAGCTGGGTGAGAGCTTCACGGTTGTTTCCAGGCTGGCAATCGAGCACTCCAGTTCTCCTTTTTGCAAGAGCGCCAATCCCATTGCAAAATGCACCAGCCAGTAATCGGGATAGAGATTTACCGCCTTCTCCGCATGTTCGATTGCGGAATCGAGTTGTCGCTGGCAATACAGGGCAAACGAGAGCCCGAAGTGCACCATCATCGACAAAGGATCAGTTTCGAGAGCCCGCTTGTACTGCGCAACTGCTTCCTCGAAGCGTTTTTGGGGTGTCAGGAAATAGAGCGCGTAGCGAACTCGCACCAGCGGCGGGACGGGATCAACTGCCATCGCCGCCTGAAAATGAGTCTCGGCCAGTTTCCAATCGTAGTGCGCGGTGGCCGCTAACAATCCCAGCACGCTATGCGCTTCGCGCAGCGTGGGATCCATGGCGAGTGCTTTTTCTGCAGCCGATTGGGCCAGGGGCGCCATTTCCGTCATTCGTCGAATGCTTAGAGCCCCCACGCCGTAGTAGAAAACTGCCAGACCGGCGTGCGCAGGAGCGTATCCAGGATCTTGCGCCAGGGCCTGCTCAAACGAATCCTTGGCTTTGGCGAGGCTTTCCGCCGTGTAGCGCTGATACCAATACAGTCCTTGCAAATAACTTTGAAAGGCCTCGATGTTTCCCGCGCGTCGCTGCGGAATCCTGAGATTGACCTTTAAGGCATTTGCGATCGCCTGCGAGATTTCATCCTGGATAGCAAAAATGTCTGTCATCTCACGATCGAACCGTTCTGACCACAACTGCGATTCATCGGCCACATTAATCAACTGAGTCGCGATGCGAATTCGATTGCCGGCTCTGCGCACACTACCTTCGAGAATCGTCCGCACCCGCAGTCTTTCGGCAATCGCGCGCAGGTTGTGCTCTTGCCCGCGAAAGGCAAACGCCGAAGTGCGGGCAATGACCTTCAGGTTCGGGACCTTGGCCAGCGCATTCAGAATCTCTTCCGCCAGACCGTCGCCGAAGTACTCGTTTTCCTTGTCGGCGGTCAGGTTCACAAATGGAAGGATGGCGATCGACTGCATGGCTTCCTTTGTGACAATTGAGGTCGGGGCAGAAATCCCTGCATCCAGAGCGCGCCTGACCTCTGACATACTTTGAAAGCGATCTGCAGGGTCTTTCCGCAAGCAACGTGCAACACACTGCGCTACTGTCGGCGGAACATCAGGCCTTACATCCTGCAAGGGACGCGGTTCCTCATGGAGGATAGCTGCGATGATGGAGATCCACGAATCCCCGTGAAAGGCCCGGGTGCCCGAGAGTATCTCGTATAAAACCAAACCGAAGGAAAAAATATCGGACCGGGCATCAATTTCGCGTCCCTCTGCCTGCTCTGGCGACATGTATGGTGCGGTGCCTATGATCGTTCCGGTTACTGCGGTGAAGGTTGCGGTTTCCGCGTCCAAGGTCGGCAGCTTCGGTTCCGTCAATTTCGCCAGTCCGAAATCCAGGAGCTTGGCACGGCCCTCCTTCGTAATGATGACGTTGGCGGGCTTCAAGTCCCGGTGAACGATACCCGCCGAGTGCGCCGCCGCCAATGCGTCTGCGATCTCGGCCGCGTACTTCAGCGCATCTTTCAAGGGAAGTCCGACGCCCGCCTCGGTATGCATTTGTTCCAGGGTTACACCCTCCACATACTCCATCGCGATAAAAGAAATACCGTTTTCTTCCAGGACGTCATAGACGGTAACGATGTTGGGATGGTTCAGCTTGGAGGCGGCCCGGGCTTCGAGTAAAAATCTTTGCTTCCGTTCTGTCTCCGCGACCTGCGATGGGGATAGTGTTTTCAATGCCACCAGACGATGCAGGCGGGAATCGCGCGCCTTATAGACCTCGCCCATTCCTCCCGCACCCAGCAGGGCGAGAATTTCGTACGGACCGACGAGGTCACCGGCGTTTAATGCCATAAGCGTCGACCGATTCTAAACCCACTGTCGTTAGCGCAAGGAAAAGAGCTACGCGAGAAAAGAGATCCGGGGTCATGGACTTCGGTGCAAGTTGTTCTGCAATATCTGGAGCATAATGCCACTGCATGCAGTCCAACTTCGCGGGGATCACCATGAAAAGCTATTTCGCCACCCTCACGCTTGTCTTGCTCGTACTCAGCGTTTCAACCATTGCGCAGAGCGCACCTAAAGAAAACGATTCAGCAGCCGTTCAAGCTACGGTCAGGAATTACATCGAAGGTTACTACCGAGGCGATGCTGCCCGTATGCAAGCAACTCTGGATGCGCCTTACCTGAAGCACATGATCCACGGAACTATTCCGATAAGAGAGAGAACTGGCGCGCAAATGGTCGAGGAAGTCCGCACCCATGGTCCCGCCGATCTTCCCGAAGCGGACAAAACCGAGTCGATCAGCGTGCTGGACATCTCCGGAAATATAGCCTCTGCCAAGCTGGTAACTCCGCATTGGGTGGATTACATGACTCTGTCAAAGTCAGATGGCAACTGGAAGATTCTTAGCGTAGTTCAGCAGATCGAAGATTAGCTCGTCGAGGATTTCGCGGATACCTTGTCGAGAAACCAAAAAAGAATGGGCGGTTAGCCCCGCCCACTCTTCAGGGTTGCCGCCCTGAGAGCTTTTTTGCGAAGGGCATTGCTACCGCTGTCGAGTTCGGGGATTCGAGACGAGTCAGGAATTAAAAAAATGGCGGAGAGATTCTCTTTCGTGATTTCGAGTCAATGAGTGATATTGCGATTTTTCAGTAATTAGAAACTACACGGCAACGTCCTAAAAATAAAAGCCGCTACTGTGTTAGTAGCGGCCCCAATGTTGTCATGCTCGCCTCGCCTCCTTTGAAAACTATCTGCGGTCAGTTGCTTTCCAGAACTAGCTGCGCCGCAACTCCTGCGTGATCTGATGGCCACAATCCATCTGTGGTGCGGCTCGCTGGGGTAGCGCCAAACAACTGAATATTTTGCGCACCGACTGGTCCCAGAGTAAGAATCAAATCGATTCGCTGATAGAGCTGTGAAACCGGATTATTGTCAGGTTCCGATTGGCAGCAGGTCAGTCCCAGGGCGCCCGGCTGCAATTGCGACCATACATCGTTGTAGCCCGCGAGCGTGAAGTCAATGTAAGTGGGATCCTGAGGCAGCGGTGCTGCCTGCGAGTTTGAATCCATCGCAATGATCACCGGAGTGGTAGTGTTCGCCGGGCCGCTTCGCAGTTCTGCTGCTTGCGCTTCGCGAATACTCGGCAGGCCAAAGAGGGTCGTGTCCACCGACTCCAGGTGCGTGGTGATGAAGCGGAACGGTTGACCGTGCGATGTAGCGTCCACCGAAGCCCATGCGCGCGGTAGTTGCACTACAGCGACGGGAGTCGGGAAAAACAATGTGGCTGTATATTGTCCAGAATTCGGGTTAGACCAACTCAACTGTGACGGATCCAAGTCGGTGCGCGCCAGAATGGCAATGTTGTTCGCGAGCTGTACACACAAGAAGCCGGACGACGCAATTAGCCCTGGTGTCGGCGGAAATGTATATTGCTGCGCCTGGATGGCCACTTTGTAATGTGCGCCCTGCGCGGCGAGCGCATCTTGTAACTCTTTGACCATGTCAAATTCGAGAGTTGTGGCGCCGCAAGTGAAATCTGGATTAAGCGGCCCCGTGGACCACTGATCAAGCTCCTGCACGCCGACCAGCGCCGGAGACGCAGCGATGATCTGTTTCGCCAGCGCTTGCATCCGGGCCGGAGGGTTGGTTTCTCGCACCTGTGCAATAGTCGCCCCTACCGCGAACAGAAATTCTGTAGGTGTGGTCGCTGCTTGTACTTCAAGCAGGTCAGTTCCTTCGTTAGCGTTGTAGGTCATCACCCGCAAGTCGCCCTTTCCTTTCGAGAGCGCTTGAGCTGAAGCCAGTGAGCAGGCCAGAACCAGCGTGGCCGCCAAGATTTGGTTTTTCATTTGAATCTCCTTTTAATAAATTCGACTTCTGTCTATTCCGGCCACGTGCGGTTAAAATTCGCCGTGAGGTCAAAGCATCAGCCAGGGCCTCACGGTTTGAATGGCATTTATTGCCGCAACCAACAGCCACAGACAAATTGTGCGAATCATCGTCATATGGATTCCCGTTAGCAGTTGCGGTTTTACAAAGGTTTCAGTTAGTCGCGCGGTCAGTGTTTGGTTGCGATCTTCTTGTACTTTGCCTGCAGTGTCTTGTAGAGACTCAGATCTGGAACTGCAGGAGGCGTCCTAGTCACATGACGATTGCCCAAGCTATGTGGCGTTTTGCAGCGCACTCCTGCCGGAGGAGTAGCGTTTGCCTGCGCGAGATCGCTGATCATGGTTGCGGTTGAGTCACAGGTGACGATTCCGCCGGTGTCAATGGAGAACGTAACCCCGGTGAAATCGACGCTCGAATTCACCAATGCCAGGAACCCGGGTCCATTGTTCTGCGACACATCTCCGCCGCGCAGGAATGCTTCGGAATTTCCGTCGACCCGAATACCAGCACTCAGCGGATCGGTGCTCGTGCCGTTTCTGAGGATCTGATTCGCGCCGAAGAAGTTTGCCTGGCTGTTGGCATACACATCGACCCCAGCGCTGCTATGGTTCGTAATCTGTGCGCCTTCAAAAAATGTGGCCTGGCTCCCAAGATTGACAGAAACGCCGACGGCTCCGTTCGATTGAATTACGTTGGGCTGGCCGATACTCCAAAAGGAAATTTCTGATCCTTCTCCGATTGAAGCCCCACCCGCGAGATTTCCTTCGATGAGGTTCGGACCGAAAAGCGCACCAATTTGGGCTCTTGCTCCGCCAAGCAACATAATGCCGAGGCCTGCACCTTGAGGCGGTCCGGCTAAATTATTCGAAATGGTGGTATTCCCCACGGTCCAGAGCGCTGCCTCGCTGAGATAAACGCCCGGTCCGGTGTTGTTGCTGATATCCATCACTCCACCCCAACCATTCAACGAAACCAGGGAATTACCAACTGCATTGATTCCACCTCCGCCGTTATTGTCGAAAGAGCCCGTGGCGTTTACCACCACATCAGACATCCCGACTGCTCGCAAACCCGCACCTCCATTCCCATTGCTCGTGCAGGTGTCCAGAACGATACTGCGGCTATTGGCAACGTTGACTCCGTCGCCAAACGGGTTTGTGATGTTCAACCCATACAGGTAAACCAGAGTTGAGTTGGTAATGGAGAGGCCACCGTCAATGGTCGCAGTCTGCCCCCACCAGCTCCCGAGGTTGAGGTTATTCACTGCCTGCAGGTTCACATTTTCGTTGCAGGTGCCGGTCACGATGATGGATGACCCTGGGCCAGCATTCGGCAGAGCAGCGTTAATAGATGGATAAGCGTAAGGATTCGTGCCTGAGCAGTCGACCAACAACTGCGCATGCGAGGCGATGGCAGATACCAGCATCACAACCGATGCGAGCATCAGATGACCACCGGTACGGAAGAAATTCTTGCAAGTCATTTTGGTTTCCTTCTGATTAAAATTTTTTGCTGCCGCGATATGCGCCGGTGGTTTTTTTGTTGTCGACACCGCTCGCTTCTGGATCAGCACCTTGCGGCAAAACAGGAAATGGGTCAATACAGTGTCAATCACCCTTGCGGCATCTCTAGGTCGCGAGCTAAGTAGCTGAAAATGAGGATGATGCGGAAATGCTCACGCACTCGAATGGAAAGTGCTAGACTTCTCCCACTTTTTCGGGAGCGTACTCTTTCGACATAAGTTGTCATCTTGCCAATTCCCGTTTCTCAACTCGTCCGCTTTGATCGTTTTGAGTTGGATCTGCGTGCTGGGGAATTGCGTAAGGGCGGCCTTCGAATTCGCCTGCAGGAACAACCGCTTCTGGTATTACAGGCATTACTTGAAAAGCCGGGTGAGCTTGTAACCTGCGAAGAATTACAAGATAAAATCTGGCCGGCTGACACTTTCGTGGACTTCGATCACGGCCTGCATGCCGCGGTAAACCGGCTGCGTACTGCTTTGAGCGATTCGGCTGAGCGTCCACGATATGTCGAAACAGTCTCTCGCCGCGGATATCGGTTCATTGGCAAAGTAGAAAATTCTGACGAACTTATTCGCGTCCCGCCCCGATTAATCCATCCGCCCACGCCAAAGCCCAATCTCAGACTCTGGAATTCGTGGACAGGAATGTTTGGTGGCTTCCTGGGTGCGGTGGCGATCGCGGCGTTACTTGTCGCGGGAAATGTATATGGATTAAGGGACTGGCTGTTCGGAAGCGCAAAGCCGCACTCGTTTCGTTCGCTTGCTGTCCTTCCTCTCGAGAACCTGAGCGGAGATCCCAAACAGGATTACTTTGCGGATGGCATGACCGAAGAGCTCATAACTCAAGTGTCCAAGTTCGCAAACCTGAAAGTGATCTCGCGCACTTCGGTCATGCAATACAAAGGAAGCAAAAAGTCATTGCCGAGGATAGCGGCAGAGCTCCACGTAGACGCGGTTGTGGAAGGCGCGGTGCAATTAGTGGACAACCGGGTTCGCGTAACTGCGCAATTGGTAGATGGCGCGACCGACGAACACATCTGGGCGGATATCTATGATCGTGAGCTCAGCAATGTCCTGCTGTTGCAGAGCGAAGTCGCGGGCGACATAGCCAAACAAATCGATTTGGAGTTGACTCCCCAACAGCAGCTGCGGCTTAAGGCCAGTGCCCATCCTGTCAATCCGGACGCCTATCAGTCTTACCTTCTTGGCCGTTATTACTGGAACATGAGGACGGGTGAAGGTTTGGCCATGGCCGGAAAGTACTTCGCCGACGCTATCCAAAAAGATCCCAATTTCGCTCTCGCTTATTCTGGACAGGCCGACTATTTTGCTTACCTCACGGTTTTGGGCGGGCCCGAAATAATGAAGCCGCGCGACGCCATGTCGCAGGCAAGGGCCGCAGCTTCCAAAGCCTTGCAACTGGATGACTCGCTTGCCGAAGCGCACGCCTCGATGGGGAACATTCTGCACAACTACGATTGGAATTGGGCGGCGGCGGAGAAGGAATATAAGAGAGCCATAGAGCTGAATCCTAATTACGCGATGGCCCACCATTTGTATGCGCACCTTTTGATCGAAACCGGACGCACCCAAGAAAGTCTGGCAGAGGCGCATCGCGCGCTGGGACTCGACCCTTACTCGCCATTTGTAAATAACGGATTGGCTCGACAATATTATCTGTCACGACAATATGATAAGGCGGCGGCGCAATGCCTGATCGGCTTGCAAATCAATCCTTCATATTTCCCTGCGAGAATTCAGTTGGCCCTTGCCTATGAGCAAACTGGCAAGCTTCAGCAGGCGATTGTGGAGTTGGAGCAGGTAGCCGGTCAAATGGCCGGCAGCGGCGTGCCTGCCAATGCTGGCCAACCACCAATAGATGTTCCTGTGGTGCACGCCTTGCTAGGACATGCTTACGCCGTCTCGGGACGAAAGGCGGACGCGCTCAAGGAATTGAGCAAGTTGCAGTCGGCGACTAAGCGGCGTTACATTCCGCCGTCGTACTTCGCCATAATATGGATGGGGTTGGGCGACAATAAGCAAGCTTTGACGTGGTTAGATCAAGGATATGAAGATCGTTCTGAGCACATGCTTTATCTTGGACTGGAACCGCTGATCGATCCGATCAGAAGTGATCCACGTTTCACTATGCTTTTGAAGAAAGTCGGCCTTCTGCGATTGTGAGTGAGCTGGCATTTATCGTCAATTGAATCGCATCGCGTAGGACGCCGCCGCCGATTGACGGACCCAAGATCGTCCAACAGAAGCCTCAAAAACAATCAAGCCCACCAACACCCAGACTACCTGCAAGGCACGCTCACGCATCATTCGGTCCTCAGTTTTGTCCCGTTTTTCTTACAGCAGATTGTGTAGCACCTTCAAGTTTCTTTGGGCGGTTTCGCCAGCTCAGGAGATGGCTTATATTTCCAGCAAAGAGACGAATGATCGAGGAGATTAATTCCTACGAGATCGACATGGCGCGTCGCAGGCAAGAGCTCGACGCACGGAGGTGACCGATGAAGGCGATTGTGGCAACGGATCAGGCTGCGGGAACCGCCGGCGTAAAGCTGGTGGATCGGCCCGAGCCGCAGGCGGCGATCAACGACGTCGTGGTTCAGATGCATGCTTCAGGATTTACCGGCGATGAGCTGACCTGGCCCTCGACCTGGACCGATCGCTCCGGCCGTGACCGGACACCTTCAATCCCCGGACACGAACTCGCCGGAGTGGTCACCGCTCTCGGCTTTGGCACGACCGGGCTGTCGATCGGACAGCGAGTGTTCGGCCTCACTGACTGGTATCGCGACGGCGCACTGGCAGAGTATGTCGCCGTCGAGGCGCGCAACCTCACACCGCTGCCGGGCGACGTCGATTTCACCGTGGGCGCGGCCCTCGTGATGCCGGGCCTGACCGCGTGGCAGGGATTGTTCGATCACGGCCGCCTTCGAGCGGGGCAGAGAGTTCTCGTGCACGGTGCGGCCGGTGTGGTCGGTTCGATGGCGAGCCAGCTCGCACGCCAGGCCGGCGCGTATGTCATCGGCACGGGACGCGCCGACGCTCGTCAGACAGCTCTCGACTTCGGCGCACAGCAGTTCGTCGACCTCGATAATGACGCACTGGAAGATGTCGGCGAAGTCGATCTGGTTTTCGATGTCCTCGGCGGCGAGATCGCGAAGCGGTCTGCGGGCCTGATTCGCGCCGGAGGAACGCTGGTGACCATCACCGGCCCGACCGAGGCGCGGCCCTTTGCCGGCTTGACGATTGACTTTGTCGTCGTGCCCGATCACGCTCAATTGGGCGAGCTCGTCCAGCGTGTTCGCGATGGTCAGCTGCGGACGAACATCGGCAAAGTGAACACCCTCGACGATGCCGTTGCCGCCTTCAACCGCACCGAACGAATCAGGGGAAAGACGATCATCCGGGCTCATGCGTAAGGACTACCGGTCTGTAGGACGGGTGGACGGGTGGCCCATTCAAGCCCGATTTTGGCTTGAGTGGGGCAGTTCAACTGCAGAACAAAGTATTCCTGCTTCCCGTTCCCGCCTCCGCGCAGTCCGTTCCGACTCGATCCCCACGCGTCCTTCTGCCCAGTCGCGTAATGGCGAAAGCCGCTACACTCCCAATCCTCAGGACGCTTACACAATCTCGCCCTACTGGATTGCGATGAATGTAGCGAAGTGTCCCCGGCCTACCTAATTTTGGGTTATTGCATACTCGATTTTCGAGAATGCAGAACCGGGAACAGTCACCGTTTCGCCAGATTCGAGCTTCACCTTGAATTGCGTCATATTAATTGATTGCTGAAGGTCGTCAGCAATGGCGGGTGCGACAATCTGCTCGATGACGCCGCGGACTTCGCCGAGCTCTTGCAGCTTGACAATGACCTTAATCCGCAGAAGTTCAGTCAACCTGGTCATGACGGTTGCTTGCTTGTTGATCTGAAATTGAGCCATTTGCAGCCTCCTTCGTAAGTCTCAGCGTACCAAAAGCGCGATGACGAATAATTGGGATGCCCTAACCTTCCCCGTCGTGTATTAATCTTAAGCACTGATTTGTGAGTTCCACTTTCGAGGAAAGCGCAGGCGGGGGCCAGGTCTCCCGGATCTTAAGTCTTGCGGCAGCCTTGCAGGAGGTAATTTTGGAAACTGCGATCGGAGTATTTTCCTCGCGCCATGGCGCAGAAGAAGCGGTCAAGCAGCTGCGGCAGCAAGGAGTTCCTGAAGAAGCGATCGTCTTCTTGACCTGGTCGGAAAATGAAGCGAAAGTCGCTGCCAGGCGATTGGCCGCGATAGCAGGCCTCAGATCAGGAGCTGCCGACGCATCCGTCGCAATTGCCGAGTTTCTGCTTCCAGGCTTGGGAACGGTTTTCGCACTTGGATTCGGCAAAGTCACGCTCTTGCGATTGGCGGCGGTACGGGCAGCTTCAGCCGTCGGACTGCGTGTAATGGACGGAGAGAAGATTCCGCAATCAGTTGCCGATGTAACCTCCGAAGAAAAATCCAAATATGCTGCCTTCTTTCGTGAAGTTTTGAAAGAGGGGAGGTCGCTGGTCGTAGTTCGCACGGAATCAAGGGAACTTGTGGCGTCGGCTTGCGTCATATTGGACCGGCTGGGCCTTCAACTTGAAAAACCTGGACTCGAGGAAAGGACCTCCTCTGAGTTGCGAATTACAAGCCGGCAAGTTGGTGAAGCGGTGGTCATAGAGATGAGCGGCAGAATCAAGGTGGGCGAAGGGAATCTTCTACTTCGTGAGATGGTCGGAAATTTGACGGAAAACGGAAAGAAGAACCTTGTTCTCAATCTCGGCGAAGTCACCTACATGGACAGCTCCGGATTGGGTGAACTGGTAAAGACTCATACCACAATCAGCAACCTGCAAGGCGAAGTGAAACTTGTGAACCTGAGCAAACGGGTTGAGGAATTGCTCCACATGACAAAGTTATCGTCGATATTCGACATTTACGAAGACGAGGCCAGCGCAATCGGCTCATTCGGGCGGCACTCATTGAGACAAGCTACGGCCTGATGTCCAGGCGCGCGGCGGGCTGGCCTACTAAAAGCTGAGAGATAACAGCTAGACCCGGGTGCCCCATCCTTCGCGTTGCGAGTAGCCTAAAGTAGCCATAGAGGAAGACGGTGTGTTGACGGCAGTCAGGGCCAGCTTGATTTTTCTATTTCTGCTCCTACCAATGACATGGAGTGTTATTTGCTCCGGCCAGATCGGATCGGTCGGTCTCTCCCCCGATGGCAAGATTGTCGCAGTTGAATTCAAAAAAGGCAGCACCAATTTCATCTACAAGGTCTCCGTGGACACAGGCAAAGCGACCCGGCTGACCACTGCGCAAGACGGATACGAGTCGAGCCCGGCTTTCTCGGCGGATGGGAAGCGAATTGCGTTTACCTACTGGCCGAAGGGTGGATCTCACGCTGGAATTCTTTTAGTTGATGTTGACGGTTCGAACATACAACAGTGGCCGCACACGGAAGACACCGCCTTCTCACCGGTTCTGTCGGCCGACAACAAGACTATTGTTTTCGGCCGTGCAGGGTACTATGGCAGTTATTCGCCGATAGCGCAGCCCCATCTTCACGCCTGGCGCTTCTACGCGAGCGATTTGGACGGCTCAAATATTCGTCAGATAACAAATGAGAGTTTCTACAATGCGGGGCCCGCCTCCGTGTCTCCTGACGGCAAAAGTATGGCAGTTATGACGGAGGGGTTTGATGCCGGTCGACAGATCGCGATTTATTCTCTTGCTCACCCGGGATCTCCAACGCGTTCACTCAAACTGCACGTTCCAAGGGAAGCCGACCACAAGAATCCAATAGTCGACTTCCCGAACTACATGCCTGACGGCAAAAGTCTGCTCTTGATGGCTGCCAGTAACGGAAAAGGGCTTCGGAGCGAATATGACTACGACGTGTATCGAGTGGACATCGAAACAGGCGCAGTAGAGAGGCTGACGAAGGGGAACGGCTATGCCAGTGACCTCAAGGTTTCTGCGGATGGCAAGACCGCAGCATTTCTGAAATGGCGCTCAGATTGGCGTGGAACACCCGTCAGGAGCGAGCTTTGTATCCTCGACGTGCAGAGTCACAAGCTCACTTCATTAAAGGTCAGCGGGCTGGACTGATCGGAAGACCATTTCGCTGTGCAGCCAAACATCGTGTCAATTGGTGATACATCGCTATTTCACTCATTGACGGTGAGGCTTAGCAAACCCTATTTTGAGCCGTCTTCGATACGTCACTACGCATACCGCGATACCTCCGATGAAAGCGGAGCCGTAAGAAGCGGTGTGTGCCCACAAATCCGCCATGAAGCGGTAGCGCATTGCTTGTAAGGGGAAGACGATACTCAGCCATTCAGTATCCAGCACTCCCTTTCGGGCTAGCACATACCCAGTCATTCCAGAGATCACTGCAATGGCAGCCATGAAGGCCAGCAAGAACATGATGGAGCTTAAGAGTTGAGATGCTGGCCGGGTGCCCCATCCTTCGCGTTTTTGCGAAGGGTGGGCATCACTGCCGTATGCAGTCGGGTTTTTAAGTTCGAGTCAGGAATAATAAAAACTGGCGGAGAGAGTGGGATTCGAACCCACGTTAGAGTTTCCCCTAAACACGCTTTCCAAGCGTGCGCCTTCAGCCACTCGGCCATCTCTCCGGCACCTTTGCCCCGAGCGAACGTCAGACACGCTTGGCAAGAGGAAGCCACTGCGATCAACAGGAGCACAGAATAGATCTGTTCATCGATTCTATGGGCACGCGACTGCAGTCGCAACTGTGGGAGCACATAGCATTTGGCAAATAGCGCGTAGCACTTGGCAATTGGCACTTAGCAATTGGCACTTAGCATTTGGCACTTAGCAATTGGCACTTAGCATTTGGCCTTTAGCACCGGTGCCAATACCAATACCAAGTGCCAATTGCCAAGTGCCAATTGCCAATTGCCAATTGCCAATTGCCAATTGCTACGCGCCAAGCGCTGATTTGCTACTAGGAAGGCTTATTCGTCTCAGCCGGTTCTATTTCTGCAGGTGCTTCTTTGCTGTGGGCTGATGTCTGTGCGGGCTGGATTACTGTGCCTTTGGGTTCGAGGATTACGCGATTGTTCAGGCAATAAAGCGCAAGCTCAAGGCGGTCGGCGACGCCCAGCTTGTCATAAACTTTGCGCAGATAATTCTTGACCACCTGCTCGGTAGTTCCTACTCGCGCGGCAATTTCTTTGTTCTTCATTCCCTGGGTTACGCAGGAAACGATCAGGGATTCTTTCGGAGTGAGCTGCACTTTCGAACGCCCGCCGTGCGGCCGGCTGCTTTGGGTGCGGTAAGCTTCCATCACCCACTTCATGGCATGAGGTTCAAGCCAGGCGTCGCCTTTAGCCACGCTTCGCAGGCACTCGACAAAGACTTCAGAATCGATTTCTCGCGATACGATGGCGTGAGTGCCGCGGCGGAAAAGCTCGAGTGTCAGCTCCTGGTCGGGCGCCTCGGTCACCACTACCAGGCGCAACCCCGGCGCGCTCTTCATGATCTCCTGTACTGAGTCGATGGGGCTCTCGGCCAAAGCTGCCTCAAAGATCAGAATTTCGGCCGCGAATTTCTTGGCCGCAGAAACTGCCTGGGACAAAGTTTCGGCCTGGCCAACCACGCGAATGTCGTCTTCAACCGCAAAAATTTTGCGCAGCCCGGCTCGGAAGATCGCTTGCGAGTCGGCCACAATAACACGAATGAATTGTTCTGTGCTCTCCATTGTGGGAGGGGCCACTCTCGCTTCTCCGGTGCTTAAACCCGCGCTCGCCATGAGTTACCTTTGCCGCAACCTTTAACGGCGTTCAAATCGGTACTCGTCAATTACCACGCCAACTCCGCGCCGGCCGCCTTCTTCGCTGGTGCGCGCCACTCTTCCGCGGCACTGCACCTTCACGTCCGTATCTGAGCCAACTACGTCAGCCGGAAATGAAATAGTGAAGTCAACCGTCGAGCCGAGAGGCATATCGATTTCATGGTGGAACAACACGCCATTAGCCGAGATATTGTCGCTCTCAGTGTCAGACTCTCCCGCTTGTGACTTGATGTGTATGGGGAGCTTAACAGGGAAACGCGCTGCGCTCTGCACTTCTGAATAGCGAGAGCGTACAGCCTTCGAAGCTCCTGATGACTTGCCCGATTCGTGAGACATCACTGGCAGATTACATGGCACAGTAAGGGCGCGAAAGTTACCGAAGTCATTGGCCCTTAAGTTGTAAGTATTTGAGGTACATGGACTTGCGGGTAAAATGATTCAGCAGTTTGCACTTGGCACTTAGCATTTGGCGGTCTGCGTTTGGTTTCTCCTCGTGATCGCGGTTGGACAGCTCGGGATGAGCTCCTAAAAGACTGCTCAGATGCTGTAAGAGCAGGGTAAGCGGCATTTACCGAATTGGTTCCTCTCCGATAATCGGCCTTCATTCGTCAGCTAGCTAACCAGTGCTCTCGTGTGATCAGTAAACACTTGGGCTGTGATGTTTGTCACTGCGGCGCTCCTTTCTTGATACGTACAATTCGGGCTGATCGGAGTTAGCGATGAAAGATTTTCGAAAGTTAGAGGTATGGGAAAGAGCGCATGCCCTCACTCTGAGGATCTACAAGGCTACGGTGAAGTTTCCGGCAGATGAACGATTCGGACTTACGAGTCAGACCCGGCGGTGCAGTGCTTCAATCGGCGCAAACATTGCGGAAGGATGCGGCAAACGCGGCAACGGAGAGTTTCAGAGGTTTTTGCAAATTGCTTCTGGATCGGCAAGCGAGGTCGAATATCACCTGCTGCTTGCCCATGATCTTGGCTACTTGACTGAGCCAGCATATCTAGAATTGATGCAACATTTGACTCCGGTCAGACGAATGCTTACGTCGCTGATTCAAAAGGTCGACATGGAACGTCAATTGTCAAAAAATTGAGTCTGCGGATGCCAATGCTAATTGCCAAGTGCCGCCTCTAAAACTTGGTGACTTCCGTGAAGTTAAAATCTTTCACCTTCATCGCCGGCACAACCATATCGAATGATTCTTCACCGCTGGTGCGCACCGGAGTGCTCATCTGCTCGACATTCGAGAGCATCTCGATCAGGCTCTGATTAAAACGGAAATTACGTACCCCGCAGACTGGCTTTCCGTTTTCCACCAGGAATGTTCCGTCGCGGGTCATGCCGGTAAGAATTTTTTCGTAAGGATCAACTTCGCGGATGTACCACAAACGCGTAACCAGAATGCCGCGTTCGGTCGAGGCGATCATCTGATCGACCGTCTTGGGATCGCGCGGCGGCTCGAAAACAATATTCATCGGGCCCTCGCCCATTTCGTTGGGGATGGGAAATCCGTGGCCAGTGGGTTCGATCGGACCGACTTTATCCGCGTATTCTGACTTCCGCATTTTCTCTGCGCTGGCGCGCGCATAGACCAGCCGTTTGACGACGCCGTTTTCGACGAGTTGGACTTTTTGCCGTCGCAGGCCCTCGCCATCGAATGACGGACCTGACTGCAGAGGATGAGCCACATCATCCCAAATGGAAATGTTCTTGCCGAAAAGATCGTTGCCAATTCGATTGTTGAGAAAGGACCGCTGATCGAGAATTGCCAGTCCGCCGAAGTCGAAGAACATGAAGCCGGTCATGTCGAGCACGGCTGACGGCTCAAGAATGACTGTGTATTTTCCCGCGGCGATCTCGCGAGGATTTTCAGATTCGGTCGCCTTCTTCGCGGCGATCTCCGCCAGCGCCTGGGGATTCAAATTGGCGACATTCGGCGAATTTGATTTCTGCCATCCTGAAGAGTCGAGCGCCAGCATGGTGATCGAAATTTCAGCAGAAGTTTGCGTATGCCAGTTACTCAGGCCGCGAGAATTGAAGATGCCTTCAACCGATTCCGAACTGGAGAAAATTCCCGCGGTAGTGAGCTTGTGTCTTTGGGCAATCGCTACAATCTTGCCGACCCCGTCTGCGCGCAGCTCAGGCGTGACCGCCGCAGTCTCGGCAAAGTGTCGTGAAGGCACAGCCTGTGTGGGGCGGGCGCCCTCGCCCGCGTCAGCCATGGGCCGAAGGTCCGCGTCCGGTTCCTGCACTCTTGCCAAATCTTCCGAAGCCTTCACCACATCTTTCAAGCTCTGATCGTCGAAACGGTTAGTGGTAGCGCGAGCAGTCCGCCCGCCGAAAACCGTGCGCACAGAAACCCCATAATTTTCTTCCGCAACATTCTGATGAATAGTGTTATTCGCAAAACGCGTAAGCGCAGATCTCCCACCATAAAACAGACCTTCGACCTCGTCCGCAGTCGAGTACTTCTTTATGCGGGAAAAAATATCGGCGGCTTGGTCGTGACTAAGCATTTAGCAGTTGGCGCTTGGCAGTTAGCGAACATCCTAGGGGCAAAGTGCTAAATGCTAATTGCCCTTATACGCACTCCCCACCTTCACTTTTTTAAACCTTGCGGGCGACGCCCCATGCCCGGTGCCCATGACTTGTTGCGGTTGTCCCTTGCCACAATTCGGCGTGCCCCAGAGCGTCCATTCATCGCGCGAGCAGATCGCATCCATCGAATTCCAGAATTCTGTGGTAATCCCCGAGTACGAGGGGTTCTTCAACATGCGGGCGCGCTTGCCGTTTTTGATCTCCCAGCCGATTTCGGTGCCGAATTGGAAGTTGTAACGCTTGTCGTCGATGGACCACGAGCGGTTGGTCTGAAACAAAATTCCGTGATCGGTAGATGAAATTAGTTGTTCGCTGGTTAGCGGCTTCTCGCCCGGCAAAATGCTGATGTTGGTCATCCGAATCATCGGCAAGCGGTTCCAGCTTTCGGCGCGAAGCGTTCCGCCGGAGCGCTGGAGGCCGATCAAGGCCGCGGTTTCACGCGAGCTCAGATATCCGGTGAACAGGCCATTGCTGATGATCGGTGTACATTGCGCAGGAACGCCCTCGTCATCGAATGCAAACGTTCCGAGCCCTGGTCCATGCTCCTGGCGGGCATCCGCGACCACATTCACCAGCTCGCTGCCGTATTTAAGCGTTCGCAATTTGTCCAAAGTTAAGAAGGAAGTGCCGGCGAAATTCGCTTCCATGCCCAACACGCGATCTAACTCAATGGGATGGCCGACCGACTCGTGAATCTGCAATCCAAGTTGCGAGCTTTCCAGAATGATGTCGAACACACCTTGCGGACATTGATCGGCGCTGTGCAGAGCGACTGCTTCTTCACCGATGCGGCGGCCGTTTTCAACCAACTTGAGTTCATCAATCAGTTCGTAGCCTTTGTTCTGCCATTGTCCGCCGAAAGAATTGGGATAGGACCGCTTCTGAATTTCGCTACCCGCGAAACTGTAGGCTACATATCCCGCGCCGGTTGTGACTTTGGTCTGATGGATGTCCGCACCAGCGGAGGAAAAGAACCACAGCTCCTCGCGTCGAAAATTCATGTTGGTTTCGGCGAGGGTCACACCCTTGACCGACCGGAGTTCAGAATCGATCTTCTGCAACAGCGACAAGTTCTGTTCAATGGAAATCGAGAAAGGGTCGACTTTGTGAGGCGTAGTCCACTCTGCTGTGACCGCATTTTCAGGGACCAGTTGCACGTCTTTCTGTTTGACCTTCGCCGAGGCCCTGGCAATCGCGACTGCCTGCGCCGCAGTAGATTCGACCGACACGCGCCCAAGGTTTGCCGAAGATGCAAATCCCCACGCACCGTCTACCAAAACGCGCACGTTGAATCCCTGCGATCGCGAATCTGAAGCATTGCCGATTTTGCCGTTCTTAGTGGCCAGCGCTCGTCCGCGCTCATCCACAACCCGCACGTCTGCGTAATCTGCGCCGCGTTGAGTAGAAGTGTCGAGGGCCCAGGAGGCGAGGTCTTTCATGGCGGAAACTAAAATTTACCACACGAACTCGGGACCGAGTTTCTGGGTTAGGACGTGGGAGATGCTGCTTTTACTTTGTTCGTGCGGGCAAGCAAGTTTTCTATTGCATCGAGCAACAGACGAGAGCCGTTGTCCACACCTACCAGCGACTTCTCAAAATATAAGCTGGCGCCTTCGCTCAATAGCTTTTGGCGATTGGATTCAGAAAGGCTGGTCAACACGATTACGGGAGTAGATGTTAACGAAGGATTCAGGCGCAACTGTTGGAGTACTTCCTGGCCCGAGAGCTTCGGCAGCATCATATCCAGGAGTACGAGGTCAGGTTTACTTTCTACCGCGAGGCGAAGCCCCTGCTCTCCATCAATCGCAGTAATTACTTTGTAGCCCGCCTTTACGAGCATTCGCTCAGTTGTGGTACGAAGAAGTCGGCTGTCCTCGATTATCAGGATTTTCATTTGAGATCGCTTGCTTCCAGCTTAGCTGAGAGCTGCCGCATTCCTGACCAGTACTTTGGCGTGACGGGTACTCTTGTAATGCTCTCATGGCGAGTACCGACGAACGTTGCCGGGGCGCACGGGAATGTACGGCACTATCGGCATCCGGTAACAATGCTTCATTCACTAAAAGCTGCGTCCCATTGGGCGCCACTGGATAGCGACTTTTATCCCTGAAAAGGGTTCTAATATGCAGAGAAGCAATCCGGCGCGGGGGGCCGAAATATGGCAAAGATCATTGAGTTCTATGTGCCTCGGGAGTTTTACAAAAAGGCCTGAAACCTCAGGAAAACGTGGTCAGGTGATTGAATTCGTGATCCAGCCTAAGAAATCTGCCTGATGGGCTTGCAGGAAAGTTGGGGGCCAATGTCGTCAGGCTCAGTCGCCGCTGACTTGGTGTTGACTCTGGACAAAGATCACTGCCGGACGCGGTTTCTGCGATTGGCTGGCGAAGGCATGCAGCAGGGCTATTACACTGACGTAAGCAGCTGTAATTCCTAGGGCAACAGATCCAGCTACTGTGAAGGTAACAACAAAAGCAACCAACAGACTTCCCACGTTCGGCCTGCCTTCCCGTTGCTCCAGCAGCAAGTAAAGAAACGGCTTAAGTCCGATCTCCACTGCTGAAACCACGGCCAAGGTGGCACCCAGGTGGCTGGACCGGTGCGCCTCTACTTTACCCGCGTTGACGCTTGCTGCTGTTTAGAACTAAGATACGTGAGTAAAGCCGCGCACCTTCACTTTCCAACATTTCTGTGGACCCGTCCACGTTACCAAAGACCGGTAATCAGTCGAACAATGGCCATTAAAGAAATCTCGATCCGGGGCGCCCGTCAGCACAATCTCAAGAACATCAATGTCGAGATTCCGCGTAATACCTTGACCGTGATCACCGGCTTAAGCGGTTCGGGGAAATCGTCGCTGGCGTTCGACACGATTTATGCGGAGGGGCAGCGACGGTACGTGGAAACGCTGTCGGCGTACGCCCGGCAGTTTCTCGATCAGATGGAGCGCCCGGACGTTGACGCAATCGATGGCCTGAGCCCGTCGATTTCGATTGAGCAGAAAACTACCAGCCGCAGCCCGCGGTCGACAGTGGGCACGATCACCGAAATTTACGACTATTTGCGGTTGCTGTATGCCTCGATCGGCGTACCTCATTGCCCGAAATGCGGGCGCGCGATCTCCCGGCAGACCTCGGCGCAAATCGTGCAGCGCGTGATGGCGTTGACTCCCGAAGACAGGGTGATGGTACTGGCGCCGATTGTTCGCGGCCGCAAAGGCGAATTCAAAAAAGAACTGGAGAAACTTTCCGAGCACGGTTTTAGCAGGGCGCGTATCGATGGCGAACTGGTCAATCTGCAGGAAGACGCCGAGATCCAGCTCGATAAGCGCAAAAATCACACGATTGAAGTGGTCGTCGACCGGCTTCTGGTAAAGCCAGGAATCGAGCAACGTCTTGAGATGTCGGTTGGCTTGGCGATGAAATTGGCGGGCGGCCTGGTGCTGGTCGCCGTGGTGGATGGTGAAGAGCAGCTTTACTCCGAGCGTCTGGCTTGCCCGGATTGCGGCATTGATGTGCCGAAACTCGAGCCGCGGTCGTTCTCATTCAACAGCACATATGGCGCTTGTCCGGAATGCCACGGGTTGGGAAGCACCTACGATTTTGATCCTGCGAAAATAATTAACGACTGGTCGAAGCCCTTGCTGGATGGCGCTCTAGGGCCTGGTTCGGCTTCGCAGAATTTGATTCACCAGATCAAGATTGTGGCTGCAGGGTATGGCATCGATTTAAGTACTCCGTTCGAAAAGCTGCCGGAAAAAATTCAGAATTTATTTTTGTACGGCGAACCGGAGAAGCGCGGCAAAACTGGTTATCTCGGAATCTTCGGATATCTGAAGAATGCGATGGACGAGTCCAGCTCCGAAACCTATCGCGATTGGCTGATGGAGCACATGTCTCCGACGCAATGCCCGGTATGTCACGGGAAGCGGCTGCGCCCAGAAAGCTTGGCCGTGCAGGTGGAAGGCATGTCGATTGCCGACTTCACAGCGATGCCGGTATCGAGGGCGCTGGAAAAAGCCCGCAGGATCAAACTGGCTGGTCGCGAGCTGCAAATTGCCGGTCGCATCATGAGCGAAATCGTCGAGCGTCTTGAGTTCTTGAACGCGGTCGGGCTTGGCTATATCTCTCTCGACAGATCGGCGGCGACTCTTTCAGGCGGCGAAGGACAGCGCATTCGCCTCGCTACGCAGATCGGTTCGAAGCTGCGCGGCGTGCTTTACGTGCTCGACGAGCCTTCGATCGGTTTGCACCATCGCGACAACGGCCGACTGCTGAATGCTCTCGAAGAATTGCGTGACCTGGGAAATACCGTGCTGGTGGTCGAGCACGACGAAGAAACCATTCGCCGTGCGGATTACGTGGTTGATCTCGGCCCAGGCGCCGGGCGTCACGGCGGAGAGATCGTCGCACGAGGTACGCCGGAAGAAATTATGCAGGTGTCGGAATCGCTTACCGGCGCGTACATGTCAGGAGACAAGCGTATCGAGACGCGTCCCGAGCGGCGCAAGGTAAATGGAAGCGCAATTACGGTGCTGGGTGCGCGTGAGAATAACCTGAAAAGCGTGGACGCGACCTTCCCACTCGGTCTGATCAATGTGGTTACGGGCGTTTCGGGATCGGGTAAATCCACCCTGGTGAATGACATTCTTTATCGCGCACTGGCCAAGGCGCTCTATCGCTCGCGCGAGCAGCCGGGCGAGCACAAGTCAATTTCGGGTACTGAGAATATCGATAAAGTTATTCGCATTGATCAGTCGCCGATTGGGCGAACCCCGCGGTCGAATCCTGCGACCTACACACAAGTTTTCACCCACATCCGCGATTTGTATGCCATGCTGCCGGAATCGCGCGAGCGCGGCTATAAGCCGGGCCGGTTTTCGTTCAACGTGACCGGGGGCAGATGCGAAGCGTGTCAAGGCGAGGGACAGCGCCGCATCGAGATGAATTTTTTGCCGGACGTATATGTGGTGTGCGAAGTCTGCGGCGGGCGTCGTTATAACCAGGAAACCCTGGCGGTGAAATATAAGGGCTATTCGATCGCGGATCTGCTGGAGACCCCGGTTTCAGAAGCGTTGCCGATTCTCGAAAATATTCCGCAGGTCCGGCAACGGCTGCAGACATTGGTCGACGTAGGACTCGGATATTTGCATCTGGGTCAATCAGCGGTGACTCTCTCGGGCGGTGAAGCGCAGCGCATCAAGCTAGCGCGCGAGTTGAGCAAACGCCAGACAGGACGCACGCTTTACTTGCTCGACGAACCCACCACCGGCCTCCACTTCGACGATGTGCGCAAGTTGCTCGATGTTCTGCACCGACTGACTGACCTCGGGAATACCATCATCATCATCGAGCACAATCTGGATGTGATTCGAAACGCCGACTGGATCATCGATCTTGGCCCCGAAGGCGGCGAAGAAGGTGGTCGTGTCATCGCGCAGGGAACACCTGAGCAAGTGGCGCGCAACAAGAAGTCCTATACAGGGCAGGCGCTGGCCGAATATGCGGCTGCGGCGCTCAGTCATCCACAAACTGCGGTGAGCTAGTTACATTAGTCGAACGAGGGCTTCCGCCCACACACTCGCTTTCGTGTAAATTCAACTTATGTCGTCGAATTCAGGATGGAACGGGCCGGGCCTGGACAATCCGCCCGACTCGTCCCCAACCGTCGCTCCGCAACCTTTAAGTACTCCGCCAGTAGAAGATCCGCCGTTTGGGGGTGTTGAAGTGTTGCAGATTGGACTGCTGATATTCGTAGTTCCAATCATCGCTGCTCCGTTCATCGTGGTAATAGTCCAGAAACTCTTTTTTCCACATTTGACTTTCATGCAGGTCGGTGCCAAGCCCTGGGTGCTATTGGCGCCACAATTCATTTGGTTCGCGGTGGTGGCGTTATTTTTGCTGGACTACACTAAAGCAAAATTTCACCAGACCTTGTGGCAGGCGATCCGCTGGAACTGGCCGTCTCACCGCTGGCCGGTAATGGTGGGAATCGGTTTCATAACCATGCTCTCCTTGCAGGGCTTAGAGCGTCTATTGCCTCTGCCAAAAAATAGTCCATTCGATCAATTTTTTAACCGTCCGCTCGACGCTTATGCTTTCGCCTTCCTCGCGATTGCATTTGCGCCGTTCATGGAGGAGCTGTTCTTTAGAGGATTTCTCTATCCGGTTCTGGCGCGTCGAGTCGGAGTTGGAATCGCAATTTTCCTCACTGCATCGATATTCGCCTTCATTCATGTCTTCGAATACAAAGCCTGGGGGCCGGTGCTCATTATTTTTTTGGTTGGATTGGTGCTCACGGCGGTGCGGGCCAAAACGAAGTCGGTAGCTGCGAGCTTCATTGTGCATGCGATTTATAACGGGGTGCCGGTACTTGCTGCAATCGTTGCCAGTCACGGCTTTCAGCACCTGGAGAAGCTGGCCCAATAACTTTGATATCTTAAGAATTCATGATTTCGCCACGTCAAGAATTGTTGCGCTTGCTGGCCACCAAGTCGTTTCGCCTGGGTGATTTCAAGCTTTCGTCTGGAGGTCGCAGCGACTATTACATCGATTGCCGGACCACTACGCTTGACGCCCGCGGCGCCCAGCTGACTGGACAAGTATTTTTAGACGAGATTCAGCATCGCGGGTGGAATCCTGAAGCGATTGGCGGGTTGACTATGGGAGCTGATCCAATCGTGGTGGCGGTCTCGGTCACCAGCGGGGCTCTGAATGGTTTTCTGGTGCGCAAGGCTGAGAAGCAGCACGGAACGGCTCAGCGGATCGAAGGGTTTCGCGGTAAAGGCGCGCGAGTTGTCATCGTCGATGATGTTTGCACCACCGGTGCATCGACTATTCAAGCTATCGAAGCTGCGCGCGAATTTGGATTCGAAGTTGCCGGTGTGATGTGCCTGGTGGAGCGCGAAGAAGCTCATGGACGGGCTGATGTTGAGAAGGCCGCCGCGCCTGCGCCGTTTGTGGCGGTGTTTACGGCGGGCGATGTGAGGAAGGAGCATTTAGCTCTCAGCAATCAGCAGTCAGCAGTCAGCTAAACCTTCGCGTGCGAGAGATGCGAGGGAGAAGATGTCGCCTGATTGCACGACGTTCTTGAGTGCCACGGGAGGGCACGGCTTTCAGGGGTGCCGATAGTTCGCAGTCGGGTTTTTGACAGCACGAGTGAAACTCGTGCCTTCTCAACACGCACCGTAGGAATTCAAAATCCCCACCCTGTCGCAAGAACGCGACAAGGATGGGGCACCCGATTTTGAAATGTTTCAATGTTCCGATGATTCAATGACTCAATTCTTATGATCCAAACTCTTGAATGGACTGATTCCGGCGTGCGCTTTATCGATCAGACGAAGCTGCCGACGCAGGAAGTGTACGTAAATTGCACGACCTACCAGCAAGTTGCGGACGTGATCCGCAACATGGTGGTGCGCGGGGCTCCTGCGATTGGAGTAGCAGCTGCCATGGGGATTGCCCTCGGCGTCAAAAATTCCAAAGCTGAGACTGCGGGTGAACTGAAACGCGAGTTCGACGAAATTTGCGATGTAATAAGTAAAACTCGACCTACCGCAGTCAACCTCTTCTGGGCAATCCGAAGAATGCAGCAAAAATTTGAGACTCTGCAAGTGCGTCCGCCACAGCAGATCAAACAAGCCCTGATCGACGAAGCCCAACGCATGCACGCGGAAGACATCGCCATCAACCGAGCCATGGGCCAGCATGGTTCCGCGCTGATGCCTGCGAGCGGCGGAGTGTTAACGCACTGCAATGCCGGCGCGCTAGCCACAGCCGGATATGGCACCGCTCTGGGCGTGATCCGCGCCGCAATTGAGAACGGGAAAAAGATCCACGTCTATGCCGATGAGACCCGCCCGTTTCTTCAAGGCTCTCGCCTCACCGCCTGGGAGCTGATGAAGGACGGCATCGCGACCACGGTCATCTCTGACAATATGTCTGGCGCGATGATGCGGCAGGGAAAAATCGGCGCTGTCATCGTTGGCGCAGACCGAATCGCCGCCAACGGAGACGTCGCCAACAAGATTGGCACTTACACCGTAGCGGTGCTGGCGAAAGAGCACGACATTCCGTTCTATGTCGCGGCGCCAATTTCTACCATTGATCTTGCGACCCCGGACGGCAGCAAAATTCCCATCGAGCAGAGAAATCCCTCTGAGGTCACGCACATGGCCGGCAAATTGGTAACGCCAGAAGGTGTCGGGATAGAAAATCCCGCATTCGACGTTACCCCCGCGAAGTATGTCACCGCGATCGTGACTGAGCGAGGCATTGCTCGAGCTCCATACAACGAGTCTCTGGCCGCCCTCGCCCGCGACTAGGCCCAGCTCACCAGCGCGAAGCTCAAGAAAACAGCAGCTTTAGCCGGTTCATACTTACCCTCCCTTACGAAGGTAATTGCCCAAACCCGCTTTTACACGACTTTGCCGGACAAATCCGGTAAAACGAACGAAGCTGCTGGAAGTGTCTTCCGAGGAAAAGATGTCTCAAGTTAGGCAAGAACAGCCGTCCATGCTGGCACGGGCAGAAGCAATTCAAAGGCAGATCCAGGAGCTCACCAGCCGGGACACACAATTGTGGTCGATCGTGACCCTGATTGTTCTGGTATTGACCGCGGGTTTTCTAACCGTGGTTGTGCCGAACCTGTCAATGAAACAGCGCCTGATCCGGATCGAAGAAGGCTATCTGCCGCAACTTTTCTTTGGTCTTATCTGCCTGGTGGTGCTGTTCAATATCTACTTGCTGTCGCAACGCGTGAACCTGAATTCCACCCGGAAGGCCTTAATCAGCGAATTAGTTCTGAACGAGCGTCTCGAAAGCCTATCGCTAATCGATCCTCTTACGCAGTTATTTAACCGTCGGGCGCTGAATGAATTGATTTCGCATCAGGTGGCGCGCGCCAACCGCAACGGCGGGGCGCTTACCTTCCTGATTATGGATATCAACGGTTTCCGCGAACTGAATGCCAACCTGGGTAGCATGGAAGGCAATCGCGTACTGACCGATTTTGCGCGCATCCTGAAAAAAGTATTTCGCGGCGGCGACTTGGTGTTCAGGCAGGGCGGAGATGAATTCCTGGTGGTTATGCCGGACACGTCCGAACAACAGGCCGACCCGCCGCTGAAGCGGCTGCTGGGATTGGTCGAGCAGTGGAATCTGGAGAATGGCGGCCGGTTCCAACTGTCCTTCACCTGGGGGCTCGCGGAATATGTGACTGGAACCAGCCTTGAGGAAGTGCTCCGCACCGTCGACCGAAAGCTTTACCAGAAGATGCACAATTTGGCGCCGGTGTTTTGAGGAGTCAGCACTTGGCATTTAGTAGCTGGCGCTTAACAATTAGCACTCGAACTCAGCCTATCGCTCAGCACATACCTGAACTCATTTTCAATTTTCAATCTAGCCTTGCAGAACTTCGCGCCTGAAATTGCACTCCATATATTCTCGAAGGTGAGCGGCTCGGAACGACTCTAGAATATCCTTGGCTGGCTACTGAGCCTAATGCCAAATGCCAAATGCCAAATGCTGCTTCACCTCACAGTTTCAGCGCCGCGCCTTTATCCAGATACCACAACAGTTCGCCATCAAGGGGGCGAACTTTTTGGCAAGGCAAGTTCGCAGCCGGATCCTTTAGTGCTCGCCGGACCATTTCCGCTTTTTCATCTCCATTGACCAGAAACATAACGCAAGCCGCGTCGTCGAGCACTGGGTAAGTGAACGTGATGCGAAAGGTGTTCAGTTTCTCGACCCAGTTCGCAACTACGAGATGATCTTTTTCCTGCAAAGCAGCTGTGCCCGGAAAAAGCGAAGCAGTATGCCCGTCAGGACCCATCCCGAGCAAAATGAAATCAAATCTGGGGAATGAATCAGGCTTCAGATCGAAGAACTGCTGCAGTGTCTGTTCGTACTTCGTAGCGGCCTGGCGAGCATCCGGCAACTCGGAGGGAGTGCGAAAGATATTTGCCTCTGGGATCGGAAGCTTCGAGAGCAACGTCTCCTTCGCCATACGGTAGTTGCTCTCCGAACTATCAGGCGGGACATGACGTTCGTCGCCCCAGAAGAAAAAAACTTTGCTCCAGTCCAACCGTGGCGCAAAGTGAGTTGCGAGTTCCTGGTGCAGGCCGCGAGGCGTGGATCCACCCGAGAGAGCTACGGTGAACTTTCCGTGATCTTTGATAGCGCTCGATCCGAGAGCGCAGAATTTTTCTGCGGCGGCGTGAAACAATTCCTGCGGCGATCCAAAAACTTCTACTTTGGGCTCTGCAGACATGTTCAAGCCGCCAGTTCCACAAGGGCGCAGCGGGCGGCGCCAAGCAGCGCGAGTTTATCGTCGGTGATGACTTTCAGGGGCATTATCTCCAGGAGACGACGCAATCTCCCTTTATTCAAAAACGTTTGCAGGAAGTTGGAAGTGGCCAGCTTGGGCAGGATTTTCGGCGCAATTCCACCTGCCAAAAATACTCCACCGACCGCCTTCATTTTGAGCGCAAGATTTCCAGCTTCCGCGCCGAACACCGCCACGAAAATGTCCAAGGCATGTTCGCACATGGCGCATTTACCACTAAGCCCAGCCTCAGAAATCGCAGCGGCTGCGTCGGCTTCGACCATCTCATTGACCAGCCAATCCGGAGGCTTGCCTTTCCCGGTGTTGCGCGGGAAATTAAAAACATTCACCAACCCAGGGCCGGAAAGAACACGTTCATAGCTGACGTGATGGAAGCGGCCCCGCAGATATTGGAACAGCTCGACCTGAATGTCATCCAGCGGCGCGAAATCGCAATGCCCACCTTCGGATGCGAACACGTGGTGGCGCTTGCCGTCCCAATAGAGGCCGGCTTCACCTAGGCCAGTTCCGGCGGCGATAACGGCCTGGTTCCCTGGAGTGATGGTGACCTGATTCAGCGAGACCAGGTGCTCCGGCGGCAGCGCGCCGACTCCCCAGCCGGTGGCTTCAAGATCATTGATCAGCAGCGCTCGGTCGATTTGAAGTTCGTCGGCCAGGCGTTGGGACTCGATGACCCAGGGCAGATTGGACGCCTCTACGCGGCCGTTGGTGACCGGGCCTGCAATACCAAAACAAGCTTGCGCTGGGTGCGCGCCCGAGGTGTCGACGAATTCTTTTACGATTTCGTCAAGCCCAGAATAATGTCTGCTGGGAAAAACGGTGGATGAAACCAGGTTGAACTTTCCGTTCTTCACATCAAAGAGGGCCAGCCTTGCGTTGGTGCCTCCGATGTCGCCTGCAAGAATCATCGATCGAAATTCCTCCAATGGCGGCCGTCACGCTCCATTAATTCATCGGCCTCTTTCGGTCCCCAGCTTCCGCCCGGATAGTTAGGGAAGTTGCGCGGCGGCAGCGCCTTCCATACGTCGAGTACCGGGCTGACTACGCACCATCCAGCTTCGACCATGTCGGCGCGTTGGAACAATGTAGCATCGCCGATCATGCAATCGTGCAGCAAGCGCTCATAGCCGGTGCTGGGCTGAGTTCCGAAATAATCAGCGTAATTGAAATTCATGTCTACTGCACCCAGGCGCATGATGGGCCCGGGAACTTTCGCCGCAAATTGCAGCGAAATGCCCTCCTGTGGCTGGATGTGGAGCACCAGTTGATTAGGCATGAGATTTTCGACGGGCGTGTCACGGAACAAAACGAAAGGCGCCCGCCGAAATTGAATGACTATCTCAGTGGTTTGCGCCGCCAATCTTTTGCCGGTACGTAAATAAAACGGAACGTCAGCCCATCGCCAGTTGTCGATTGCCAGCTTCATGGCTACGAAAGTTTCGGTTCGCGAATCTGGCGGAACATCTTCCTCCTGGCGATATCCAGGAACACGATGACCGCCTTCAACCCCAGGCCCGTACTGCCCGCGGACCGTGCGGGTCAGCACTTCTTCAGAACTGAGCGGCTGAACCGCATGCAGAATCTTGGCCTGCTCGTCTCGGACCGCATCCGGACGAAAAGAAATGGGCGGCTCCATCGAAGTCAAACTGATGAGCTGCATGATGTGGTTGGGCACCATGTCACGCAGAGCGCCGGCGGTGTCGTAATAACTTCCACGGGATTCGACACCAACGGTCTCGGCAACTGTGATCTGTACGTGATCAATGTAGCGGCGGTTCCAGATAGGCTCGAAAATTCCGTTGGCGAAGCGAA
>Ga0157372_10000498_pt1 | contig 43245 bp, 56 predicted proteins | sample C55metaG_FD_115307 | JGI IMG/M metagenome (GOLD analysis project Ga0157372, IMG submission 115307) | Corn rhizosphere microbial communities from Kellogg Biological Station, Michigan, USA - C5-5 metaG | ecosystem: Host-associated > Plants > Roots > Rhizosphere > Soil | place: USA: Michigan...
GGATACCCTCGCACGAAAGAAGGCCTGCTTATCTGAAGAATGCTGGATGCCCCGTGAGGATTCGAACCTCAATTGACGGAGTCAGAGTCCGTAGTCTTACCTTTAGACGACGGGGCAACAGGCCCGGGCCTCTATGCCGCAGAAATCCTAGGGTCAAGGGGCTTGGCGAGCGCACCGTGCGACGGTGCTATCGTCGCATGTGCGACGCGAGCGATTCGCGGCCGAGTCGTTGGGCCCTTGTCGGGATAGTCCGCGCCGTGCACGAAAGCCGGATGACGCAGCGGCTAAAACAGGGCTTCGGGTTGATTGACGGTATGAGGGGGATCGCCGCGATCGCCGTCGCCTCGTTGCATTGGCAAGCGTTCAGTCAGCCCTGGCTCTTTGCAGCGAGCGGCGGCCTGGCCGTGGATTTGTTCTTCCTGCTGAGCGGCATCGTCATCGCGCACGCCTATGACGATCGGATCGCGAGCGGCGAGCTGAACACAGCGCGCTTCATGCTTACCCGGATCATTCGCTTCTGGCCGCTCTACGCGCTGGGAACACTGCTAGGAGCAGCCGGCGCCGTCGCGGCGATGGCGACCGGTAGATCTAGCTATTACCACTCCTATAGCGAATTGGCGGCGGTCGTTGGGCTGACTTTCCTGTTCATACCGCAGCGCTATGGCGCCCTGTTCCAACTCAACACTCCTTTCTGGTCATTGCTTTGGGAGCTAGTGGCCAATTTCGCCTTCGTGCTGTTCTGGCGCCAGCTATCGGTGAAGGTCTTGAGCGTGATCGTTGCCCTAGGCGCGCTGAGCGTCATCGCTACGGGGTTGGTGTACGGACATCTTCCGGCCGGCAGCTTGTGGGCGACCGCGCTGGCTGGCCCGGCGCGGGTCACGTTCTCATTCTTCATGGGCGTCATCATCTATCGAACCGTTCCCCGAGGGCCATCGCGCTCGACGTGGATCGGCCCGGCGTGCGCGGCCGCGCTCGTCGTCCTGTTCGCAATCCACTCCGACGCCTGGCAGCCATTCTACGATCTGGCCTGCGTGCTGGTGGTTTTCCCGGCCGCTGGCGTGCTCGTCATGCGTGTGGACGTCAGCGGCCCGACCGTGCCGGCATTCAAGGCGTTGGGCGATGCATCATACGGCGTCTATGTGCTGCATCTGCCGATGCTGATCTTTGTCAGTTGGGCCGCTAGCCATGCAGGCCTGGGCGGGCCGCCCGTGTTCCTCGTATCCTGCGTCGCGCTCGTTTGCGGAGTTCTTGCGCTTGACCGCTGGTTCGATCGGCCAGTTCGCAAATGGATGAGCGCGCGGATCGGCTTGAGGGCCAGGCGAACCGCGCCTGATCCGGAGCCGTTTTAGCGTCGCTACAGTGCGCTCATCCCTGCTCCTCCAAAGCGTCGGCCGCATCGCGTTCGGCTTGGCGGGTCACCGCCAGGGCCATGCCTTCCGCCGCGATGCGAATATCGCGGGGCATGTAGGTATCGAGGATCTTCGTGGTTTCCGCGATCGAGTGGCCGCTGATCGCTGCGATCATCGGGATCGAGGCGCCGAGGTCGCGCATCCAGCACATGCCCGACCGGCGCAGGTCGCGGAATTGGATTCCGTCGTAGCGTTTGGCGAGCTGGGTAAGCCGATCGGCCTCGTCATGCTCCTGGCGCAGCGTGGCAGTCTGAGCGCGCCAGCGCAGGTCCTTGACCAAATGTACCACTACGGCCCTGAAATCGCGCTGGAAGCGCCATTCCGGGCATTCCAGGCCGGTTTGCGGGTCGGCGATGATGTGCGTTCCGCCGACGCGGCCGCGCCGCGGCGCCGATATGGCGTTGCGCACGGCTTCGCGCGCGATCGGCGCCAGCGGGATACCGACCGGCGTATCGGTCTTTTCCTGTTCCAGGAACAAGCCGACGACGTGGCCGCGCTCGTCGCCGAGCGCGCGGCGAGCGTCTCCGCTGATATCGTCGATCCCGCGCATGGTGAAGCTGGTGACCGCGAGCAGATCGCCTTCGCGCTGCATCGTGTAGAAGCCGAGCACGCACCCGACCGACACGTGGCGATGGCCGAGCGCCAGCGCCGTGTCGACCAGCAACGGCAGTTCGTCGCGGAGCAGGCGCCGCTTGCGCGGCTTCGGGCTGGCGACGCGCAGGTTGCGCGCGGGATGGGCGGCGATGTGCCCCTTGTCCTCCGCATACTGCATCAGCACGCCCAGCATCGCGAGCAGCTGCTTGGTGCGCGTGCGCCGGGAGTCGACTTCGAGCACTTCGACCAGGTCCAGCACCATTTGCCGGTTGAGCTGGCTGAGCAGCAGCTTGCCATCCTGTGCCCAGGTTTCGAGCATCCGGAGATAGGAGCTGTAGTTTTTCTGCGTCGACGGCGCGGCATCGGTGAAGCCGCTCGATGTCTTATACTTGCGCACCAATTGGCCGAACGTCTCGATCCTGTCGCTGACCGGCGCTTCGATCACGGCCTGCGCCACGGTGCCGTCGACCAGCGCGGTGCGCGCGACGCACGCGGTCACCACAGCGCCGGCATTGGCATCGGTGCCCAGCTCGAGGTTTTGCCAGCCGAGCCGGCGCAGGCGCGGGCTGGGCTTCCAATGGCCGACCCACTCGCCGCCATTCGCCTCCCGCCATTGCCAGGAGAGATAGGTCGCGTGGACGTTGGGTTTCTTGGTGCGGGGCTTCATGGGGCGAATCCATAAGCGGGAGCGCGGGCTAGTCAGCCTGCGCCCGCGGGAGGGGCGGGGTCAATGGTGCGTGCAGCTGCGTCGCCAAACTGCGTTCTGCGCCAGAATACGACGCCGCCGCGCAAGTCACTTTCGACCAAGCCTTTCGCTTTCAGACGGCGCGCAGACATTACATAGCGCTGCGCCCGGCCGGGCAGCTTTAGCTCCGCGAGCAACCGCCAATCGCTACCCAAGGCGACCAACAGAGCATCCATGCGGGGATCGGCCGGTGCCGGCGAATTGCTCAACAGATGGGTACAGAAGTCGAGCATGCCTGTGATATCGCTCATCTTGAGCGCGATCGGGCCACTTTCCACCTCGATCAGCACTGCCGATCGATCGAGGCTGGCGCAATTCGTCATGATCAGCCGCGCTTCCCCATCCGAAATCAACAGCAATGACGCTTGGTCGAGTGCTCTGGAGCGCTCGTCACGCACGATCGTCATTGCCCGTACCCCATGCCGGTCAGCGCCTTGCCGACCAAGTTCCACACATGCTCGCGCAGCCGGGGATGGCCGAGCACCCGGCCTTCGCGCTGGATCGTGTTGGTCAGCATCGCACGGTGCAGCGCTTCCGCCGAACGGCCGCGCATGGTGCGCGCGCGATAGTCGCCGAGCTGGACGGTGCCGCCGATATTGTCGATCGTCATGCGCGCAAGTTCCTGCACGTTCCCATCGACGGCCGACCAGAGTTCAACCTTGACGACGATCATGCCGTGCCTCCAAATTGATCAGTGGCAATTCGCAGCGCGCGGGCCTTGCCGACATCGATCCCTGTGCGAAAATTGCGCGCCATCGCTTCGACTGCGCGGCGCTTGTCCTTGTCGTCGGCCAGCCCGGCGATAATGCTCGTTCCGAATAGCGTGCCGGCGAACAGGATCGCGCCGGTCATGGCTTCGGCTAGCGCATCGGTATCGTTGGGATCGCTGTTGGCAGTGAAGGCGAGGCGGAACGTCTCCGCCCAAAGCACCGTTTCCTCGTGCTTCTTGTCGCCGTGGCTGACCATGAACGTTTTGAACTCGTCATCGCTCATCGTGAGCGTCCTGCTGCAATCTGCAGCATCGTGCCGATCGCGATCATCACGAGCAGCGCGGCGAATGCCGGCCACCACATGGCGAGCTTGATCCGGTCGCACAGATCGGCGCAGCTCGCGGCCGGGCCGTCGAGTCCGCGCACGAACGCCAGCGAGGCGCCCAGGCCGAGCAGATAGACGCCGATCGCGGCGCCGAGCGCGAGCAAGGTGGGCGACATCATTGTGTCACCATCGCCTTATTCAGCGCGGCAACGACAGATAGATTATCCATGCGCGTCGTCTCGCGTTCGAGTGCGACGTGCAATGCCTCGATCGTATCGAAACCTGTCGGTTCCGTCGTTGCGCGATTATTGATCGCGTGGCTTATCCGGTGGTGACCATCCTCCCAGAGCTGAACCGACAGCTGGCGATAGCCCAAGGTGGCCGCATCGGGATCGGTGCGCGACCATTCGTCGACGCGACCACCTCCTGCACGGCTCGACCAAGCTTTACGGAACCCAAGCCTGCGAAGCTCGGGTGCGAAGATCTGGAACGGGCTCATAGCGTTGCTCCCAAGGTGAAAAGATCGGTACCCGGCGTCACGACGCCGTCGCGTTGCAGCAGGCACCAGCGGCCCATCATCTCGGGCCGGTTGCGGTCCCACACGAACCAGCTGCAGTTCATCGTCGACTGCCCGCCGCCGGTGAAATCGACGCGCCAGGTCATGTCGTATTTGAGCGGCGGGCCATAAGCGCGGTAGCGGCCGAGCTGGCCGCGCGTGTCGGTGTCGGTCGAGAAGAAGGTGCTCTTGAGCAGCAACGCCACGTAGGGCGCTTTCAGGCGGCCGAGCAGCACGTCGAGAATGCGGCCGGCGAGCGCGAACGGCGGATTGGTCAACGGAACGCCGAGCAGCTTGAGCGCGCGCAGCACGTCGAGTTGCGCGACAGCGTTGGCGGGATCCTCCACGATGTCGGTGGCGATCACGTCGAAGTCGAATTGCGCCAGCACGGCGGCGATGGCGCCACCCCGGCCGCAGCATTCCCACACGGGCAAGGCGTGGCGGCGGATATGCTCGCCCTCCGCGAGCAGGAAGGCGCGCGTCGCGTCGAACGGCGTCGGGTAATAGTCCGCATCGCGCCGCGCCGTCTTATCGAGATTGAGCTTGCCCTTGCCGCCCGCCATGGCGGTGCCAAGGCCGGTTGGCTGATCGGGAGCCAGGGCGCCAAGTAGGTCGGTCACTGGTCGAGCCGGAGCGCGGCCGCGACGATATCGAGCACCAGCCACGACGGGACCAGGCAGGCCTTGCCGTCGGCGATCCGCGCCGCGAGCCCGCGGCGGTAGTCCGAACTCTCACGATCGGGAGTGGCCGTGGCCGCGTTGATCAGCGCCATGGCGACGAACGTGCGCGCCTGTTCGATGTTCTCATCCGGCATGGGAGGAGGCCTTGAGGGTGGCGCCGCGGGGCTTTCCGGCCGCCTCCCACGATGCCACAGCTTCCAACCAATCTTCCGCCTCATTGATCTGGTTGCGGCTGGCTTCGCTTTCGCTGTCGATCTCCGCGTCGCTCATTCCGTTGAAATCGGCTTCGTATTTGCGCCATGCGTTATCCACGAACGTCCCGCTTACATCATCCCCCTGCGCGGCAACGGGGGTGCAGCGCGCCTCGATCATCGCCCAAACCGGCTCGTATTCCGGCCAGTCGTGCTCCACGACGACACAATCGATCAGCCCAGCTTTTCCGGGTATGCGTCGCCAATCGATCGCTTCAAGGACCCTCGCCTTGATGGCGTTGGGCTGGTCGAAATGGCTGAGCTTGATAACGACGTAGCGCTCTTCGCGCTTGAATGTCGCAAGCGCCCGATCATCCACTTGGGTCATTGTGCGTTTTCCTCCAAAAGCTTCGCCGCCAGCACCGGCACGTCGAGCGCCAACACCAGGGCGTTGGCGACGTCATCGGCCTGCCAGTCGCGCACGAGGACGCGGCCGGTCGGATTGGTCAGCCGGGCGATGCCGCAGGCGCCGAGGGGCCAGGCGCGCAGGAACGCGACCAGTGGCGGACAGCGGTGCGCGTCGAGCCAGATCAGGTCGCGGCCGACCGACAGCAGCACCGCTTTCTTGAGCGGCGAATAGACGGCGCGGGGCGCGTTCATGCCTCCGCTTCCTCTGCGCGCGCGTCGCGGCGGGCGAGGGTGAGCAGCCGGCCGCGAATGCTGTTTTCCTTGCGACCCAACCGGCGCGCGATCACCGAAACCCTGAACCCCTGCATATCGAGAACTCGCAGCAGCACGTCATCGTCGGCCGTGTATGGGCGAACGACGTGGCCACCGCGGCGATATGGCTCGACCGGCTGCGTGCATATGCCACGGCGCTTCGGAGTGGTGTCGGCGCCATGTTTAAGGCACTGCCATGCGATTGATCCGGGACTGACGCGCGTGCCCGCCTCCGTAAAGTGCGCGGCGATCCGTTCGACCGGCCAACCCTTCTCGCGCAGCTCGCACATTTCCTCGATCTGCGCTTCGGACAAGATGCGTGCGCCGCCCATCAGAACGGCACCTCGTCATGGCGTGCGGGCCGATAGGCCAGGTCGATGCGTCGCCCGAGCCAGCCCAACGACAGCACCCATCCCTCACGATCGGGCCAAAGCTCGTCCTCTACGACGCTCTCCGTCCACAATCTCGTGAACGGAAGGTGCTGATGCCGCCAGATTGCGCGATCCATGCGACCGCGCGCCCACCATTCGGCGATCCGGTCGCGCAACGTGATGCGCGGTGGCACGAAGCCGGGCGGGTCGTCGAAGCTGATCGGCTCGCCATTGAGCTTACGCACATTGAGCGCGTGTATGTCGCTCAGCGAGGCGCTGCAGATCACGTTCGGCCATACAGGGTCCCATCCGGTGAACCGAACGTTGACCAGCCCGCCACCGCAGCGCGTGATGCGCAGCCGATCATGCGGGCACAGCACAGCGCGGGCGCGCTCGGTCGCGCGGCGGAACCTGCCCAGGCGCGACATTTCCGCCACGGAGGGCAAGCGCCTCACGCGCTCGCGCCCTTGGGAAACGCGGCAAGGTGCCGGTCGGCCGGCAGCGAGCAAACCTTGTCGTCGCCGCTGTCGCGCGGGGCGTGATCGAGGCGATCGGCGAGCGCCCACATGATCGCAGCCGCCTTGATCGCGTTGGTCCGCGCATCGCGCGGGTTCCAGCTTTCGCGCTCGAACGGCCAGATCGACGGTTGCTGCATGGCGTCGGCGGCACCCATCAGCTGGCGCTGCGCGGTCAGGGCGTAGGATTCGGCGGCGCGCGCCAGCGCTTCGGGCGAATGGCCGAGATCGTGCTCGAGCGTGAAGCCGTGCTGTTCGACCTGATTGAGCCGTTCGGCGAGCAGATCGCGGAGCGCCTGGCCGTCGAGCACGGCGGCGCCACCCGGCATCCAGGCGACACTCAGTTCCTCGAACTTGCAGACGCCGTCGAGAACGAGCATCACGCTCGCGGTGGGATTGCGCGCGTCGAGCGGCTTGGCGAATGCCGGCGCCATCGGGGCGCCCCCTGTACCTGTCATGGAAAATCTCCCCTTGGGTTAGTCGTGGAAACCGTCAGCCGGCGGGCGGCCGTGGAGCCGTTCGAGCAGCTCGTTGCGTTTTTCCTCCACCGCGCGAATCTGTTGCGGCAGGTGGAAGGCGAGGTAGGCGCGGCGGCGGCGAAGTCTGAGCAGCCAGGCGCGGCTGGCGCCGTGCAGGCCGATCGTGCGTTCGACGCGCTCGACAATGGCGATTTGCGCGTCGATTTCGGGCAGCGTCGCCTTGCGAATGTCCATCAGTCGCGCTCGCCCAGCATCGCGGCGGTGCGGGCGTAGGCCTGTTGCGCGGAAACCGCGGCGCCGCTGGCCTGGCGTGCCAGATGGGCCTTGGCTTCCTTCCTGGCGGCACGGTGCGCGGCGGATTCGCCCATCCGGTGCGCCGAGATCAGACGCCAACGGAGATCGTTGGGCAAGCTGTCGAAGCACAGGCCGCACAGCCTCTCGCGCGGCTTGCGGGGTTTGCCGCAGCAGTCGCAAGGATGCCGGCGCGCCACCGCATCAACCCGGAAAGGTTCCGGCGTGCCACGCCAGCGCGACGCGGACCGCCATCGTGACGAACAACGCGATCGTGACGATGACGATCGCGCGATCGATCAGCGGCGCCCGCTCAGTACGACGCGGCATCGCTGCCCGACGCGTCTGTTCGAGCGTTTCGTCCCAGGCGAACCAGCGCGGGCTCATCGCTCGTTTACCCTGCGGAACGACAATGTATCGAATGCGTACCGAGCAACGTGCGGCCACTTAGCCGCGAGCGTTTGACCGTCGAGTGAGGTCAGCACGAGCACGTTACCGTTCGGCAGCTCTTCGTGTTCCTCCAAGCCGTCATGGACGCTATCGCAGCCGAAATGCCGGCGTAGCAATTCGCTGTTGTGGGTTTTGCCGCAGGCCTGAGGCCCGTGAACAATCGTCCTCACAGCCGGAACGCCATGGTCAGCAGCACGGAGCTGGCAATGCCGCCGAGCGCGATCGCGCTGCGCAGGACCGCATCGGGGCCGAGACGCGCGATCATGCGATTGCGACCAGCGCTTGCGCGCGCCGAGCCAGATCGGCGCGCGTAACGGCCATCCGCTCGACCTTGCGGGCGGCGGCGACGGGGGGAGGGCTGTCGTTGTCGAGCCAGCGCAAGACATCGACCATCGGCCAGACGCTATCGCGGCAGACCGCATCCGCGCCCGACAGCGGATGGCCCCGGACGATCCGCTTGTTCTTGGGGGGTGGGAAGCCGGACTTGCGGATCAGCGCGCGGATATGCGCGGTGATCGAGCGGATCGGCCGATGCGCGACGCCCAGTTCATGAGCGACGCTGGCGAAATCGAGTTCGCCGATACCGCGCGAGCGCCCGACGATGGGCGGATCGGGCGGGGTCGGCGTACCGGGAAAGGCGAGAACTTTCGCGGATTGCACAAATACCTCCCTGCTGAGTGGCAGGCAGGATTTAGCTATCTGCTAAGTTCGGCGCAAGCGGAAATTTAGCAATTCGCTAACCGGCGTCCACGCGGGGCGTCCGAATGTGGTGCGAATCGCTGGTGAAACGGTCAGGCGCGCTTGCGTTCCGGGGCGTGGCCGAACGTCGTAACGCTGTCGCGCAGGGCGTTGAAGCCGTGGCGCAGCTCCGGGCTGGCGGCGCGATAGGCGTCGATCAGTGCGCGCTGATCGGGGGTCAAGGCGCCGCTTGCCTGACTGGCGGGCAACAGGTCACCGGGCAGGATATCGAGCGAGCGGCCATCGGGCAGATTGTTGAACGCCTGGGCCAGTGTCACCATCCAGGCCTGGGTTAGCTGGACGTGGCCGTTTTCGAGGTCGCTGATCTGCACATTGCTCGTCCCGGCCAGCTCGGCCAGTTGGGCTTGGGTGAGCTTCGCGATTTTCCGCCATTCGCGAATGCGGTTGGGCGCTTCTTTGTCCATAGCGCGAAACGGTAAGATCACGGCGGTCATGTGTCGTTGGGCTATCGGCTAATTGTTTCGGGGGCAAGGCTTGCACGAAATTTAGCGATTGGCTAAGTCTCGCGGCCATGGTTACCGAAACGCCCCTAGCCGCGTGGCGCAAGACGCAACGGCGGATCAGCCACCGGACCAAGGAACCGGAAACGCTCACTCAGGCGCGCGCCTGCCGCGAGTTCGGCGTGGCGCAACCCGTTTGGCGGGCGTGGGAAATGCAGCCCGGCTCGCCGGAGTTCAAGATGCCCGACCCGAGCAACATGGTGAAGATCTACATCTTCACGAAGGGACAGGTCCGGCCCGACCATTTCTACCGCTTGCCGCGCCTCCGCGATGGCGAAGGGAAATTCTTCAAGTCGCTGGTCGACGCGGTGCCGGCGGAATGAGGCCGGTTCACTGGCTCGCCGAATGTCACACCTGCGGCAAGGTCTGGCAGGAACGCAACGCGGTCGCAGTCGGCGCGCGACACTCCAAGGCGTTCGGGCACGAAGTTTCCGCCGAAGTGGTGCTTTCAGGCCGTTGGATCGCCGGAGAAAAACGTTGAAAACGCTGACCGTCTGGCAACCGTGGGCGTCACTGATCATCGCGGGAGCCAAGCCGTACGAGTTTCGCGGTTGGCGCTTCCCGCGTTCGCTGCTCGGCCAGCGCATCGTGATCCACGCGGCCGCGCGGAAATTGGACCGAGCGGAAACCTTTTACCTCATGGCGGTGTTGCGCGATCGCGAAGCCCGGCCGGAATCCGCCGCCAAAACTTGCTTGATCGCCGACAAGGCGCTGCCGGTGTTAGCCGAGGCGCTTAGCGGTGCCGGCTTGCCGATGGCGGCGGGCATCGGCACCGTCGTGCTCGGCGGTCCGAAGATCGGTACCGCGATCGCCGAGGAATTCGGCGTGCCACGCGCGAACGACAGCCACCGCGATGAGCATGCCAATTGGGGTTGGCCGATGCTCGACATTGAAGCTTGGCCCGAGCCGATCCCGATGCGCGGCGCACAGGGTTTCTGGAATTGGCCCACGCCGGGCGACACGATCGATCTGACAGGCTGACACCATGTCCGGGGGGATCAGCGAAGCCGAAATCGCCACGGCGCTAAACGCGCGCGTCGACACCGTTGTGCCGAAGCTGTTGAGCGCGGCGCGGTGCGATCGGCGTTTCTGGCTGATCGGGTCGGTCGACAACGATCCGGGGCAAAGCCTCAAGGTCAACCGCACCGGGCACAATCAGGGGCTATGGACCGACTTTTCGGCTCCGGACGGCACCGACGAACGTGGCGGCGACCTGATCAAGCTGGTTTGCATGGTGCTATTCGGCGGTTGGTCGCGCGGCAAGGATGCGCGGTCGCAGGCCTTCGCCTGGGCGAAATCGTTCCTGGGCTTCGACGATTTGCCGCCCGAGCGGCTCAAGACGGTGCAGCGCGATATCGCCGAGCGCCAGGCCAAGGCGATCGACGACGCCGCGCGCGAGGAAGCCGCCAAGCGCGACCGCGCGTGGCAATTGTGGCGCGACGCGGACGGAATCCCCCGCACCCCGGCCGCATCCTACCTGCAGGGGCGCGGCATCGACCTCGAGCAATTGGGCAAGGCGCCGGGCTCGCTGCGCTATCGCCCCGACGTGTGGTGCGCCGAGCGGCGCGCCAAGGTGCCGGCGATGCTGGCAGCAATCATCCGCGATGGTGTGCATGTCGGGACGCACCGCACCTATCTGGACATTTCGGGCTGGTCGCACCGCGACAAGAGCGGCCCGGTCAAGGTGGTGAAGATCCGCGACCCGTCGAACGGCAAGCTCAAATCGCACAAATCGTCGCTCGGCCGCTTTTCTGGCGGACATATCCCGCTGTGGAAAGGCGACCGCGCCGAGACGCTGCACAAGCTGGCGCCGGGCACGCCCGTTTATCTGTCGGAAGGGATCGAGGACGGGCTGTCGATCGCGTTCAAGCGGCCGACCTTGCGCGTCGTCGCGGGCGTGTCGCTGGGCAATATGGGCGGGCTGGTGCTGCCGGACGGGATGGGGCCGCTGGTGTTGATCGGGCAGAACGACGACAGCGACAGCCCGGCGATCGCGGCGTTCGAGCGCGTGGTGCAGCGGCAGCAGGAAGCGGGCCGGCACGTCCAGACGATTTTCCCGCCGGCCGAGTTCAAGGATTTCAACGATTGGCTTTGCGGGAAGCCGAAGGGGGTGGCGTGAGTACTGCGGCGAGCATCATGACCAGCGCGCAGCGCCGCGCATATATCGACACGTCCCGGCGGTCCCAGCCGATAGAAGAATTGGAGCGCAAAGCCGCCAAGGCGAAGCGTCGCAATCGTTCAGCCGGCATGGAAGGCGCCGACCTGTCGCTTGCCGTCGACCACGCGCGGACCTCGGCATGGTATCGGCGCGAGTTTACATGGCTCCCAATCGTCTTTTGCTCGCTTTGCAGCGCGTTCGGTCGCGGGCCCTGGAACGAGGCTACAAAACGATATCTCCTGCCGCCATTGCACCAGCCGCGTTGCCCCCACGCATGGACCGACGACGGTCCTTACCCCGGATGGAGCGCGGTTTCATCGCCGCTCCAAAGCAACGCAGCTAAAGCAGCATGAACGGCGACGACGATATCGGTGCCGCGATCGACGCACCGCATGACGCACCGGACTTTCGCGCGCCCGATGGCGAGCCCGGCGCCGAGTATGACGTCAAGGGACCACCCAAGGATTGCCCGATCGAGCCGCTCGGCTTCCTCAAACAGCGCACCTATTTCCTCGACCATGCCAAGCAGCTGATCGAGCTGGGCACCGAGATGCGCAAGGGCGAGGTGATGGCGCTGTTCGGCACGCGCCAGCATTGGCTCAACGCGAAATGGCCGACCAAGAAACAGGTGACCGACAAGAAAACCGGCGAGATCGAATGGGTCATCACCGGCTTCGACCAGAAGGAGTCGCAGCGCGACCTGATCGTATGGTGCGCGCGCAAAGGATTGTTCGACCCGCAAGGCAAGGTGCGCGGCCGCGGCGCGCATCGCGGTCCGGATGGCGAACTGATCCTGCATTGCGGGTCGACCATCCTGATCGGCGGCAAGCGCGGCACGCGGAACAACGTGCTCAAGAGCCAGTTTTTCCAGCCGGGGCTGATCGGCGGTTATGTGTATCCGGCGCACCCCGAGCTGGCGCGGCCCGACGACAACCCCGCGCCGATCCATGTCGGCGAACAGGTGCTCGCGCTGCTCAACACGTGGCGCTGGCGCAACGGCGACACTGACGGCTGGCTGTTGCTGTGCTGGATCGCGGCGGCGACCTTGGGCGGCGCGATCCGTCACCGGCCACACGTGTGGATCACCGGGCCGAGCGGCGCCGGCAAGACGACGCTGCAGCAATTCCTGCGCGAAGTGATGGGCGATTGGGGCGTGTTCACCGAGGACGCGACCGAGGCAGGCGTGCGTCAGCTGCTCGACCAGGACACGCTGGCGGTGATGTTCGACGAAATCGAGCCCGACGAAGCGAACGGCGAAGCGCATATGAAGATCGTCAAGCTGGCGCGGCTGGCCTATTCGGGCGGCGGCGCGATGCGCGGGAGCCAGGACCACAAGGCCAAGCAATTCGTTGCGCGATCGTGCTTCCTGTTCTCATCGATCCACCATCACGAGCTGCCGGCGCAGGATCGCAACCGCATGGCGATCCTCAATCTCCGCGAGTTTCCGCCCAAGACCAAGTCGCTGATGTTGCCCAGCACGCTCAAGGCATGGGGCAACCAGCTGCGGCGTCGCATGATCGAGCAATGGCATCGCTATGACGCGACCCTGGCCGCGTATCAGGCGGCGATGCTGACGCAGGGGTATAACGGCCGCGAGCAGGATACCTATGGCACGCTGCTGGCGTGCGGCGACCTGTTGCTGCACGATCAGGCGCCGGCGCATCCCAACGAGATGAGCCCCGACCCGGTGACGGACGAGGATTTGCGCTGCATCACGCGCGTGCGGGACCTCAGCACGATCCTGCACCGGGCGCGCGCCGAGGCCGAGGATACGACCGAACGCTGCCTGAAATGGCTGACCAGCGCCACGCTGACCGCCAAGCCCGGCGAGCATCAGATGAACGTCGGCCGTTGGGTGACGCGCGCGCTGATCGACCTGCGCAACGGCACCGACAGCGGCGCCAAGGCCAAGCTGCGCACGCACGGCTTGCGTATCGTCGGGCTGGCGCCCGATCATGAGAAGGATAACGGTGCTGGCGGGATCCTTGACCGCCCGCCATCGGTCGAAAGGGCTTTCCTGTCGGTCGCCAACAAATCGAACCAAGCCATGCTCAGCCTGTTCGACAAGTCGACCTGGCGCAGCGGCACATGGAACCAGGCGTTGGCGCTGGTGCCCGGCGCCGTCGGGCGCAAGAAGGTGCGCTATGACGGGCCGGGCGAGTGGTCGGTGGTGGTGCCGATCGGCGTCGTCATCGACGTGCCGGCGGCGATCGAGGAAGCCGAACAGCTGATCCTGCCGGGTGTTACCGGCTAGCGTTGCTGCGGCGGCGATCGGCCAGATAATGGACGTCGGCGTGGCGCGGCGAGGTTATGCTTAGCGCGACGTTGAGGAATGCCAGAAACGTGCTTCGTTCCATCACGTGCGTGACGACGCGACCGTCTATCTCGTTCGTCAAGTGGATCATGCCGCCCTTAGGCTCGATTAGCGGCACAGCGGCGCAAAAGTAGGTGCGCGTCGCCTTCATGCTTGTCCCCTCCCCATAGCTCGTCCGGATTCAGTCCGTATTGAGCATTATCAAGGGGATAGTGTTGGAAAGCGGTTACCACCCGATTTGATGATATCAGTCATCGTAGAGGCCCAGGCGAACGCGGACCTCCATATAGGTCGGCCATTCCATGCGGCCGGCCTCGCGATCATCATCGCGGAATTGCTGGATCAGCTGATGCTTCTTGCGGGCGGCGCGCTTGCCCGCCTCACGTGCCTCAGGCGTGCCGCGCGTGCCGTTGCGGGTGATATAGGCGGTCATCGCGAAGGAGGTCAGAACGCGGCCGCGCACGGTCTGGCGGTTGCTCCACGCGGTATTGTGCTCGGACGTGCAGAATAGCTGATTGCGCCTGTTGGGCTCAAAGAGCTTCATGCACTCCGGGCACTGCCGGGGTGCCCAGCCGCCCGCCTGTTGACCGGGTGGGCGGTTGTGGCCGATCTGAGAGCACCCTTGTAACGAGGGTGGCTTGTCGCTTTCGGCGTCACTCATAACGACGCCGGCCGCCGACCGGCCTTGCACGTCATCCAGGCACAGCGCGAAGATGCGCAAAGCGGCAGTCATCGTGACGTCGATGCGTCGCGCAATTGCGCGAGCCGCCCGCCCATGATCGCAAACACCCGCTCGACTTGCCAAGGCGCGGCGTTCCACAGCCAATCGCCGATCGCGTCGATATCGTCGCCCTTGGCCAGCTGCTCGGCCGCGCGAGCCGTGCGCGCGCATTTCGGGCAGGCGTTAGGATCGATGCGCGGTGCGGGCGGTGTCGGCGGTTCGCCGTTGCCGCCGTCGCAGTCGCCCCGACCCGTGTCGACTGACAGATTGTTCGCCGGCAGTTCCAGCGACGCCAGCGCGCGGCCGGCGTTGAGAAAGGCGAGCAATCCCGGCTTATCGGTCGGCACGTCGACCTCGTCCCAAGCCTTGCCCGCGAGTGCCCGAGCATCGGCCTGAGTGCCGGCCCACTGGCCGGCAGCGGTGCGATAGAGCCTCATGCGCGTTCTACCAGCGAAAGATTGAGTGGGATGAGCGTGTCGTCACGCCCGAGCACCGCGTACCGAGCGTAACATTGCCCATCGCGCTCGGCGTAATGAGCATAGACGGCGCCGCGCTCATCGCCGGTGATGCACTCGCCGACCAAGAAACCGCCGGTGACGTAGATCGGCGGGACGCAATCGAGCATTTCCTCAAGCTCGTCCGCGCTCACCGGCGTTGCGAGGGTATAGGGATCGTTCGCTTCATCGCGGATTGCCGCATAATCGTTGCGGCCTGTCTGATATGCCATGTCGGCCTCCGTTCACGATAAACTGACAGCCAATTATTTAGCTATCTGCTAAGTTCTCTAACTTAGCGATATGCTAAATGTCAATGCTTATCATCCGAAGCGATTACAACCGCTTGACCAAAATTAACGCTCGCGCCCAGGTGCGCCCGCAGGGCGCGCCGACCGGGGCGCGATCATCATCAATCCTTTCTTTCCGCGCCGCTTTTCTCACCCCGACCCAATCCAATCGAGCAAGTTTCAGCCCGGATTTTGCCTGCGATTTTGGGTCGGGGGTGTTCCGTTGGTGCCGGGCTGTTCCATGGCGTTTGGAACACGTATGCTGTTGATATATCGTGTTAATTCAGCGCGTTCCATATGTTCCGATCGGAGCGGCTTGGATCGGTGATGCACGCGCGCGCGATCCGCGACGCATGCGCGCGAAAGCGCGGAACATATGGAACACACCTAGGCGTCGCTTCGTAAGGTATTGATAGAGCGCGGTTTTGCTGTTCCGTTGAGGCGTTCCAAGCGGGCAATTGGAGCGGTACGAAAGGAACATCGGGCCGCGCTCTTGCGCTGTGACTTCGCGATACGCTAAGTCGCTGACCCCATGGGGCGGGATCAGTCGAGCATTTGCGCTGCAGCGCTTCGCGATCCGAATAAAATAGGGGGCGGATATGTCGCGCCCGCGTCTCAATGCCCCTTCGTCGCGAGGGGCGCGGCGTTCCTGGGGGATTTTCTAGCGCGATCGGCGTCGGCGGGTGCAGCTGCGCTGCTGCAGCGCGCCGAGCTGGGCGAGGGATTCGGCCAGGCGCATCAGATCCCGCGCATCGTGGAATATCAGGCACTTAGCCGCTCTGACGTGGTGACCGTCGCATGGCGCCCGTCGCACAGCAGGGCTCAAGCCTCTGATAACTGGCCGAAATGGCCTGCCTGTCGTCTAATCGCCAATTTGACCGGTGGCCGGCTGGGAGCGATCGAGGTCGGCGCCGGTCGCGCGCGCCGGACGATTCGCCAAGGCCCCCCGGCTCCCCCCTTTGGCCCGCGACCCAAACCTATGACCGTCGCGTCCGGCAGACCCAGCCCTAGCGAAAATTGTCTTCCGTTCTCGACCCGTTCCGCTTGCGTGACCGAGCGAGGCGGCGAACTTTCATTTGGGCGCATGGGGTCGGGGGTTTGGGCCGCGCTGGCGCGCGATCAGCGTTCAGGCGTTGGCCTGGGCCGAAAGGGCTTGGTGCTGATCAACGGGGTCGGGGGTTGGCAACCGCTCGGGGTCCGACGTGAGAGGGCGAATCCGGCCAAGCTGCTCGCGATCGGCGCGGCTGTCAACGGGGTGGCGCGATGAGCGAACCCGCCGGCAGCATGGAAAAGGCCTTTCGCGAGGTCACCAGCGGCGCGGTGGTTGGCGTTGCGGCAGATCCGCAGCAGCTCGATCTGCTACGCGACGAACAGGGCAAGCTGCCGCCCGACGTGTTTCGCCGGCTTCGCGCCGAGCAGCGCGGGCGCGGGCGTCCGGCCGGCGCGGGGAACCGGCGCAACAAGAAGCTCGCCCAGCTCATCTGCGAGAAACACGGCGACCCGGTGATCTTCATGGCGGGCGTGTATGACATGCCGCTCGACCAGCTGGTCGAGCTGCTCCGCATCGCCGACAATTCGCACGAGCGCGAAGCCCAGATGATGGCGCTGGCCGGGCGGTTCGAGGATCACATCAAGAAGCTCACCGATCGCGGCACGATGGCGACCAAGGCCGAGTGGCAGCAGATCGAGCGCGTCCTAGACCGGCTGATCGACGTGTCGAAGATGATCCAGTTCAAGCCGGGCGACCTCGCCGCCAAGGCGCTGATGACCCAGCTCGCGGCCGCGAAGGAAGTCGGGCCGTACGTCCACGGCAAACAGCCGATTTCTGTCGAGGTCACCAGTAAGGCCGACCTCGTCGTGTTCGCGCCGGAAATCCTCAAGCAACACGGGCTCGACCCCGAAGCGGTGCAGGCGGCGATCGCCAAACATGGGCTCGAGGCTTTCGACCCCGACACGATGACGCTGCAGCTGCCGGCGCCCGAGGAAGGCGAGTTCGAGGAAGTTGGGGAGGGCAGCGATGACTAATCAGGGCGCGACCGGGCCACAACTTTACGTGCCGGGCCGCGGACGCTGCGCCAAATGCGGTTTCGAACTTAACTCCGTGATCCTGAATGTAATCGATGGCTCGGCGGTCGCTGGCAACACCATTGGGGAGAAGTGTCCGAACGATGGTGCGCCGCTCTGGCGCGTGTCATACGAGGACGCTTATCGCGAGCTGTTCGAGCATTCCGAAAAGCCGTTCGTTATCATGGCAATTGTTGATCGCCTCCGTGAAGAAGAAGGGGCGACGGTCGCGTTTTGCTGTGACAATCCAGACTTTAACGGCCTGCCGAACTGCTGTGTGATCTATAACGGATCAGCGACGGACTGGCAGGATGAGCACTTCCGCGCCGACAGCCTGATCGAGTGCCTCGAATTGGCGGAAGCCCGGAAGCGCGGCCGCGAATGAACATGCTCGCGCACGAATTCGACGGTTCGGAAGGCAATTCCAAGATCGTCACGTTCAAGCCGGTCGGACCGGTGGCGCGCGCGTTCATCAACGACAGGATTTTTATCTCGTCGATCATGGGGCCGTACGGCTCGGCCAAGACGACAAGTTGCTTTCAGAAGATCCTCAACGCCGCGATCTGGCAGAACCCGGATTCGGAGGGAATTCGCCGCATCCGCGTGTGCGTCATCCGCGCGACCTATGCCCAGCTGCAGACCAACGTCATGGCGGACTGGTTCAGCTGGTTCCCGAAAACGGACAAGAACTGGAACGGTGAGCAGATGAAGCACACCGTGACGATCGACCTGCCCGGCCTAGGCCGACTGGTGATCGAGATGCTGTTTCGCGCGCTCGGCGACCTGAAAGCCGAAGAGGTTTTCAAGGGCATGGCGCTGACCCTGCTGTGGCTCAACGAAGTCGACACGCTGGATATGTCGGTGCTCAAGTTCGGCTTGCCGCGCGTCGGCCGCTTTCCGGGCTCGAAAGACGGCGGTTGCGCCTGGTCGGGCATCATCGCCGACTTCAACGCACCCGACGTCGACAATTGGGTCTACGATTTCCTGGTCAACAAGGATTTCGGCGAGGACATGGCCGATATGGTCGCGCAGCTGCGCGAGATCTACGGCCCGCTGTTCGACATCAGCTTTCACCGCCAGCCGGGCGGGCGCGAGCCGAATGCCGAAAACCTCGATAACCTGCCGGCCGGTTACTATCAGCGCATGCTGATCGGCCTCAACGACAATGAGGTTCGGCGGTTCGTCGACAACGAATTCGGCGCGGTGAGCAACGGCCAGCCGGTCTATCCCGAGTATAACGACAGCTTCCATTGCAAGACGAGCGGGCTCGCGGTGTTGCCCGGCAAGCCGATCCATATCGGGTTGGACGGTGGCAGCACGCCCGCGGCGGTGTTCGGCCAGGAAGACGAAGACGGCCAAATCCGCGTGCTCGGCGAGCTGGTGGTGATGAACCCCGACGCGACCAAGCAACTCGCCAAGCTCGGCCCGACCAGCTTCGCGCGCGAGTGCCGCGCGTTCCTCGATCGCAATTGGCCGCGCGCCAGGGTCGGCGACGTGTGGGGCGACCCCGCGATGTTCTATGGCGGCGACGACGAAGACCTGAGCTGGGCGATGCTGTTCGGCAAGGAATTCAAGGTCAAGGTCAAGCCGGCGCCCGCGAAGGGCAACCGGTTGACCGTGCGGCTGGAAACGGTGCGCAAGTGCCTGACCATCAACGTCGGGTCGAAACCGGGCATCGTGATCGCCGACAGCTGCCGCCATCTGCGGCGCGGCTTCAACAACGGCTATGTCATCCAGCGGGTGAAGTTCTCTGACGGCAGCGGCCGCTGGAAAGACGAACCGAACAAGAACGATTTCAGCCACGTCCACGACGCGCTGCAATACCTCGTCTGCGGACTGCGCAAGCGGGGCCAGGTCAGTGATGATCTCGACGCGCGCGACGATCGGCGCCGCGCCCGACCAACCAAGGTCAGTTACGGCAAGAGCTATTTCGCAGGAGGGCGGTGATGGGTTTCATACCAGCATTATTGGGCGGTGGATTGGTCGGCGGCGCCGTCAGCCTGCTGACCGGCAAGAAGAAGGACGCCCCGGCCGCACCGGCGGCGCCACTGGTCCCGACGCGCAACGCGGCGATGGACGCGGCGCGGCGCGATGACGTGCTGCGTCGACGTCGTGGCGCGGGTGCGAACGAACTGACGGGCGGGGGCGCGGAAGCGTCGACCGGCGGCGGCAAGACGCTGCTCGGGCAGTAACCAAAAGGAGCGAGACGATGGAAAATACTAAGCCAGCGGATAAGACTTCCGCAAACAAAAGAACGCCAAGTCAGCCATTTAGCGCTGACGAAGTAAAAAATATTTTGGGTGTGTTGTTGCCGGAAATGCTCGCTGCCGCGTTGCCCGACGCATTGTCGGTAGCACTTCCCGACGCGCTTGTCATCGTGCTGCCGGATGCGATGGCCGCTGAGTTCGAAAAGTCACCGCCGAAGATCAACGTTGACGAACTCAGCGCTATTCTCCGCGAGAATCTTACCGGCGTGATCAGAGAAGTGATGCCCGACATCCTGCCGGACATGCTCGCGGCGCAGCTGCCGGGCGCGCTGGCCGACGAACGCAGCGCCCAGGCGGCAAGCGTGGAACTCGACAGCGAGCAAAAGGCGCAGGCCGATGCGGATGCCCGTGCAGCGGCCCAGGCAGAGGCCCAGGCGCGCCTGGCCGCACAGGAAAAGGCCGACGCGGCCGCAGCCAGGGCGGCGGTCAAGAAGCGCGAGGAAGGACATCGCGAGGCCGCTGGTGCCTATGCCGACGCCAACACGGCGCGCGAGCTGGGCGAGGCGGCGAAGCCGGCGGATGGCGCATGCGTTATCCGCTTTTCGGACGGATCGACTTTCTACACCGGGCGATCGCCGATCGTCACGCAGCCCGAGCATTTCACCTTGAACGGCGGCGGTGCGGTCTTTGGCGGTGCAATCACGTTCGATTCCACCGCGGATCAGGCCAAGCTGACCGAGGCGTGGCTGATCGACGAAGACGGCGGCGCCACGCGGTGCATGCTGGGCAGCGCGCTTGTGGTCGGCGGCGGTCAGGATGCGCTGATCCCCGCCAATCATCTGCTGTTCAGGCCCGAGCCGGCCCAGCCGAGCACGTAACATCGTTCGCGCGGGCCGTTTGGAGCGGCCCGCGCCTTTTCCGGGGGTGACCAATGGCCGATGTCGACACGATCCTGCGCCGCCAAGCGCGCATGGAGAGCGATCGGGCCAATTTCGAGGCGCTTTGGGGCGAGGTCGCCGACGTCCTGTTGCCGCGTCAGGCCGATTTCATCGGATCGTCGGGATCCTACACGCAAGGCGCGCGCCGGACCGAGCGGATCTATGACGAAACCGCGATGCTGGCGCTCGACCATGGCGTTTCGGCGTTCGAGGGGGAGGTCATTCCGCAGGGCGGGCAGTGGCAAAAGCTCACCACGCGGCACCCCGATTTGCTCAAGTCCCAGGCCGTGCGCCTGTGGCTGGAACAAAAGACCGATCTGCTGTTTTCGCTGCGCAATTCGCCGTTTTCGGGCTTCGGCAACCAGTCGCATGAGTCGATCGCGAGCCTGTTGGCGTTCGGCTTGCAGGGCATGTGGCCCGACGTGCGGCGCGGACCCGATGGCCGGTCGGTCGGGCTGACCTATCAGAGCCGTCATATCGGCCAGCTATACATTCGCGAGAATGTTGCCGGGTTGGTCGACACGGTGCATCGCAAATTTCGGCTGTCGCATCGGCAGGCCTACCAGCAATGGGGCGACGCGGCGCCCGAAGCGGTCAAGAAGGGCCTGCGCGACCAGCGGCCCGACGACGAAGCCGAGTATCTCCACGTCATCGAGCCCAATAGCGACTATGACGTCACCCGGATCGACGCCAAGGGCAAGCGCATCGCGAGCTGCTATGTCGGCCTGCAAGATAAGGTGATTTTCGCCGAGGGCGGCTATCGCGCTATGCCGCTGATTGTGTCGCGGTTCGAGAAATCGCCGACCGAAACCTATGGGCGGGGTCCGGGCATCAATATCCTGCCCGCGGTGAAGGCCGCCCAGGTGATGATGCGCGATCTGATCGCCGCGACCGAGCTGGAATTGCGCCCTCCGCTGATCACGCATGACGACATGCAGGACGTGATGATCTTCTTCGAGCCCGATGGGGTGACCTATGGCGGGCTCGACGATCGCGGTCAGCCGACCGTGCGCAAGATGCTCGATTCGCCGACCATGGAGCCGGTGTTGCTGCTGCAGGAACGGACGCGGCAGATCATCGAGCGGGCGTTCTACGTCGATCTCTATCAGGTGCGCCAGGAACAGAAGACCCATATCTCCGCGACCGAGATCATGCAGCGCCAGGCCGAAAAGGGCGTGCTGCTCGCGCCGCTGCTGCGCCAGCAAGACGAGTGGTTCACGCCGATGGCCGAGCGCGAACTCGACATCATGGCCGAAATGGGCCTGCTCGACGACATGCCGCCCGAACTGGTCGAAGCCGGCGGCGTCGTCGAGATCGTGTACGAAAACCCGCTGGCCCGCGCGCGTAAGGCCGACGAAGCGGCGGGATTCTTCCAGATGATCCAGGGCATTTCGCCGCTCGGCCAAGTCGATCAATCGTGGCTGCAGGCGCTGACGCGCCGCTACAACCCCGACAAGGTGATCGGCGGCCTCGCCTATATCGGCAACGTCCCGACCAGCTGGGAAAATGACGAAGACGAAAAGCAACAGATCGACGCGCAGCGCGATGCGTCGATCAAGCTGGATACCTTGCTCAACGCGGGCGACCGCGCCGGCATGATCGCCAAGAATTTCGCCCAGGCCGGTGCGGCGCAAGCGGGTCAGGAGTCTGCCGGTGTCGCTTGATGACGATATTCGCCGCCTGAGGTTCGACGCGATGAAGGTCGCATCGAAAGCGCGGGCCGTCGTGGCGCGCGCCATTAGGCGGTTCGTGCTGTCGAAGCGGCTGTTTCGCGACGACAAGGGGCAGTTGACCCCCGAAGCCATCGAATGGGGCGATTTGCTCGCCAAACGCTACCACGTGACGCGCACGGCCTTCCACGCCGACCCCTATGTTTCCGCGTTTCGCGAGGGACAGCGCGCCGTGGTGCTCGACATTCTCAACATGATGCGGCTCGACCCGGCCAAGCTCGACCGGGCGCGCCGCCAGCTAGCGGAGGTAATCGACGATGACTGACGGAACGGGCGCAGGCGGGGGCGAAGGCGGTGGTGCGGCCGCGGGTGGCGGTGCCGGCGGCGAAGGTGCGCCGCCCGCATGGATGGCGCAGAGCGGCTTGCCAGCCGATTTGATGAGCGATGCGAATCTGATGCGGACGCCCGATGTGCCGACGCTGGCGCGCCGGTTCATCGAGAGCAACAGCAAGATCGGCGACCTTGGCCGCGAGATGGAGGGCCGGCTGGCGGTCCCGGCGGTCGATGCCGGTCCCGAAGCGTGGGCACCGGTGTTCGATAAGCTCGGGCGGCCGAAAGACCCGACGGCGTACGAACTGCCGACGCCCGATGGCAAGGACACGGCGATGACGTCGGCGTTCCGGCCGATCGCGCACCAGCTCGGCCTGCTTCCAGCCCAGGCGAAGGGCATCGCCGAATTCTACAATACGCAGATGCAGGGTGCGCAGGACGCCCATTACCAAAAGGGCAATGATGAAATCGCTGCCTTGAAGGCCGAGATGGGCGCGCGATACGAACCCGCGAAGGAAGCCGCCAAGCGCGTCTATGAGAAGCTCGGCTTGCCGCCCGAATTCGCCGATGAACTCGACAATAAGGTTGGCAGCGGCGCGCTGCTCAAGGGGTTCATGCAGCTTGCCCGGCAGACCGGCGAACTGCAAATGGTCGACGGCGATGATCCCGGCGCATTCGGTGGCGTCGCCGACAAGGACGCCGATGCCACGCTTGAGGCCAGGATGGCCGACAAGGCATGGCGCGAAAAGTACCTGGCCGGCGACACCGCGACCGTCAACGAATACAAAAGGCTGCTCGGCCAGGCGCAAAAGCATGCCCAAAAGGGTTGACGTCTTCGCGATGCGCTAAAAATCACGTTGACAACCTAGCGTATCGCGAAATATCAACGACCCCGGCAATGGAGATGCTCCTAGGGGGGAGAGGTGTCGTAGATGCCGCTCCCCCTTTTTGCAGCCTGAGCCGTCCCGACATCCCCGCCCAGCCGGGCGGCGCCGGGTGCAGACCGCGAAAGAAGCGGCGGGTAGCGGCCCCGTAAACCGTCAGACCGGCGCCGGCCAAGGCCGACTTCCCCGTTCGAACCAGTCCAATTTTCAGGTTCTAACGGGGGATATATCATGACGGTTCCCGGTACTCCGGACGCAATCGAAACGCTCCGCACAGTCTCGTACACCAAGGCAGTTGGTTTCCAGCTCGCCGAAATGCCCGGCAAGTTGCGCCCGCTCACCGCGCGCATCACCAGCCTGACCGACAAGTCGATCCAGATCGAGGATCGTTTCGACGATCTGCAGGTTTCGGAGATTGTCGGCCGCCACACCGACACGGTCCATACCGACGCCGACATCGAGCGCCGCTGGATTCACAAGCCGCGCCCGCAGCGCGTATCGGTCCTGCTCAGCAAGGACGATATGGCGGCGACCGAGATCGATCCGAAGGCGCCGATCGCGCGCCAATCGGCAGTCGCGGTGCGGCGTGCGCACGACGATCGCTGGCTGCAGGGCTTTTACGGCAACGCCTATACCGGCGAAACCGGCACCACGGCGGTACCGTTCAAGTCGGCGAACATCATGGCGGTCAACACCGGCGAAGCCGCCCCTGCGGGCATCACGCTCAACAAGCTGATCGCGATGCAGGAAACGATGCGCCGTAATCTGGTCGATACCGAGATCGAGAAGCCGGTTGCGGTCATCACGGCCAAGCAAATCACGGACCTGCTCAAGATCAATCAGCTGCAGAACCGCGATTACAATCCGCAGCTCGAAACCGCGCTGCAGAGCGGCCGGCCGATGGACTTCATGGGCTTTACCTGGGTGCCGTCCGAGATCGGCAACTCCAAGGCCTATCCGATCGGTTCGACGCTGTCGGTCGATGGCAGCGGCTATCGGCGCGTGCCGTTCCTCGTCGCATCGGGGATGTACGGGAATATGTGGGAAGAGTTCTTCGCCCGCATCACCGAGGAGTCGACCAAGGAATTCGACTGGCAGGTCTATGCGCGGACCACGGCGGCCTTCACGCGGCTGAACGAGGACAAGTGCTACCAGATGCTCTGTCTGGAAAGCTGATCGGGGGCGGGGCCGCTCATCCGGGCGGCCCCTGAAATTTCGCGGCGCCAGGCGCGCCGATTGGGAGACGGTTCATGACTACGGGTTATTCCAAGGAAACGGTCGGCGTCCTCGACGGTACGCTCAACGTCGCCGCCAAGCACAACGGCATTTTCGAGCAGGCCAAGGTGCGCGTTTTCGTCGCGACCTTCGACCTGTCGCTGGCGACGGTCGCCAAGAATAGCGGCGATACGAACGTCTGCTTTCGCATCCCGCGCAGTCACAAGGTGCTCTATGGTTATCTTCTCGCGTCGGTCACGATGGGCGCCTCCGCGACGATCGCGGTCGGCAATGCCACCACGGCGGGCAAGTATCGTGCGGCTGCGGTGCAGACCGGCACCGATGCGCCCGCCTTCTTCATGCTGTCGGCGGCCGAACAGGCGGACCCGCTCACGGCGCATGAAGACGTTCTCATCACGATCGGCACGGCGAACCTGCCCAGCACGGGGATCCTGCAAGTCGTGATGTTCGCTTCGGCTCGCTGACGCGAGCCGGCGCAGGCGCGGCCGGGGGCGAGAATCCCGGCCGCACCCGGCCCGCGGCGATGGAGGGGGCGAATCCGACCGTCGTCGCGGGCCAATCTGTAAGGGGGCGGGTCAGTGGCATTTTCGCGAACAGGCATCGTCAACGATGTGCTCGCCCTGCTCGGCTCGCTCACTCGCATCACCAGCTTCGACAGCGCCGAACCCTATGCGGTGACGGCGCGTGAGCTTTGGGACCGCGCGCTGCAAGCCGCGTTGGCGGAACACCCATGGAAATTCGCGATCCGCCGGCAGTCGGTCGGCAGCGCGGCCGATTACGTTTCGGCCGGCGAGAATTCCTACCTTTATGCCTATGAACTGCCGGCCGACAATTTGCGCTGGCTTCCATGGGATAGCGACGACGCCAATTTCTTCGAGGGCGAGCAGGAGGGCAATTACATCCTGAGCGACGCCGATGCGCCGTTGCTTATCCGCTACATCGCCAAGGTCGACGAAGTGGCGCGCTGGTCGCCGGGATTCCTTGAAGCCTTCACCTTCAAGCTTGCATGGTTCATGGCCAAGCCGGTCACCGGCCATGGCAGCATGATGGACCGGATGGACGCGCTCTATCAGGCGGCGCTCCCGGTCGCGAAGCGCGGGAACGGCCTGTCGACCGGCCGGCGCCGCCAGGGCGTGTCGCGCCGTAGCAACTGGCTCGCTGCGCGGAATCGCTGATGGCCGACGCGGTCACCACGATCACGACCAGCTTTAACGCAGGCGAAATCTCGCCCCGGCTGCACGGGCGGGTCGACCAGTCGATCTACGGCATCGCCGCAACGGAAATGCTCGGCTGGCTTCCCACTGTCGATGGGCCGGCGGTGGCGGCCCCGGGCACGATCTTCGCGGGCGCGGCCGGCGGCGAGTTCATCCCGATCCCGTTCGAATACAATGTCACCCAGGGCTATGTGATCGAGGCGCTCCCCTTCGCCTTCCGCTTCTGGACCAACGACGCGCGGATCGAGACGGCGCCGGGCGTGCCGTACGAGGTTGAGCACGATTGGGATATCGACGCGCTCAAATCGCTCTACTGGCACCAAAGCGCGGACGTGCTCTATCTCGCCAGCGGACTCGCGGCCGATGGCGGCAAACCGTTGATGGCGCTCGAACGCCTCACGGCCGAGACGTTCCAGTTGGTCGAATATGAATTGCGCAATGGCCCGATCGACGATCCCAACAATGACGAAAGCAAGTCGATCCTTGCCGATGCTGTGACCGGCACGATCACGATTACATCGAACGCCGAGCTTTTCGCCAGCGGCGACGTGGGTGGACTGTTCGAGATCGAGGCAGCCGATTACAGCGATATCCACTCGTGGGAAGCCGGCATGACGGTGACCGCGGGCGACAAATGCACGTGGGATGCGCGCGTCTTTCAGGCCGTGGCCAATGGCCGTACAGGGCAGAATCCTCCCGAGCATGACGCCGGGACCGAATGGGATGGCCTGCTCGGCACCGACATCAACAGCAAGGGACCGTACGGCGTCCAGTGGACGTTCCTCTATAGCCGCTTTGGGCTGGTCAGGATGACGGCCTTTATCGACGCGTACAATGTCACGGCGACGGTCATTAACCGCCTGCCCGACAGCATCGTAAGTGTCCCGACCTGGCGCTGGGCGTTCGGCGTGTTCAGCGATCGGCGCGGTCACCCGGAAACGGTGTTCGAGTGGAATCAATGTCTCGGCCTGACCAAGAAAAGCCGGACCTTCACCAGCACGATCGGCGGCTATGACGATTTCGGCGCGCGAGATACGAGCGGCGATTTCCAGCACGATCTGGCGGGATCCTACAAGCTGCCGAAGCCGGACCCGATCCTATGGTCGGTTGCCGACAGCACGCTGGTCCAAGGCACGACGAAGGTAGAGGCCACGGTCGACCGCGTGCTGACCAATACCGGCGTCGCCGGTCCGCCCGTCTTCGACGTTGGCGTACCGTCCAAGGCCGGCAGCGCGCCGATCCGGCCGCTCGAAGCCGACAACATCCTGTTCGTCCAGCGCGCCCGGCGCAAATTGCTCGAGCTGGTCTATTCGGTCGAGTCGAACAAGATGACGACGCGCGACACGACGCGGCTCGCCGACCATATCACCATTCCCGGATTTACCGGGATGGCATGGGTGAGAGAGCCTGAGCGCCTCGTTTGGTGCGCGATGGGCGACGGCACCCTGGCGGCGCTGACCTATAATCCGGCCGAGCAAGTCCAGGGCTGGGCGCGGCGCCAGCTCGGTGGCGGGTTGGTCGTGGGGGATCGCGGCATCTGCACGATCACCGACCCGAGCGGCGAGCGCGACCAAGTGTGGATCGCGGCGCACCGGCCGAGCGACGATGCATGGTTCCTGCTGCGCATGGACAAGGTTTGGGAGACGGGCGACGACGCGACGCGGGCGGTCTATCTCGACGCGGCGTTGAGCTATGACGGCGCGGCGACCGACCATGGCACCGGCGCCGACCATCTGGCCGGCGCGACGGTCGGCGTGTGGGCGGACGGCCGGGCGCATCGCGACATCACGATCGGTGCCGGCGGCGAATGGGCGTTGGACTATCCGGCCAGCGTCGTGACGCTGGGCTATCATTTCCCGGCGCGGCTGACGCCGTTGCCGCTCGACGCTGGACAGAGCGAGGGCACCGCGCAAGGCAAGATCAAGCGGGTTCCCAATCTCGTGCTCAAGCTGCTCGACGCGACCGGGCTGCAAATCCGCTTGCCGGGGTATCCGACGCCGATGCCGGTCGAGACGCGCGTCGCGGCCGATCCGATCGATCATGCCGACCCGCTCTATTCGGGCGACTTCGCGGTTGGGCTGGTGGGCACCTATTCGGCCAACGCCCAGGTGACCATCGAGCGCTATCAGCCCGGCCCGGCGACCTTGCTGGCGATCGTCTATTCGGTGGAGGTCGGCGAGCTATGATCGCGGTCATCGCCTTCGAGCCCGCGCATCTTCGCGCGATCGAGCTGCGTCCTGAGCAAGCCGGTGAGGTTCCTACGCAGGGCGTCGGCAGCGGCGCGCAGCATGGCCCGGCCTTCACCGTGCTGGATGAATCCGGCCGGGTCGTGACGATCGCGGGCCTCGCCGAGATCCATGACGGCTATGCGTCGGCTTGGGCGATGATCGGCGTGAGCGCGCGGCGGCACATGCCGCAGATCGTGCGCGCCATGCGCGGCGTGCTCGAAAGCGCCCGTTATGCGCGCGTCGACATGGCCGTGCGTGCCGATTGGCAACAGGCCCATTTGCTCGCGCGCCGGCTGGGCTTCGAGAGCGCCGGACTGCAGCGCAAATTCTGGCCGGATGGCGGCGACGCCGTGATCTATGCGCGCATCAGGGAGGATACATAATGAGCGCCGACCCCGTCTCGATCGGGCTGATGGCGGTGAAGGCCGTTGGCGGCGTCTTTCAGGGCATCACGCAGCAGAATGCCTATAACGCGGCCGCGAAGGTCGACGACCAGAACGCCAACAACGCGCTGACCGGCGGTGCGTTCGACCAGCTCGACATCGAGCACAAGTTGCGTGCAACCCAGGGCGAGGCGCTGGCGGCGACCGCGGCGAACGGCGTCGCGGTCGGCACCGGCTCGGCGCTCGACCTGCTCAGGCAGAATGCGGTCAATGCGCAGATGGATATATTGTCGCGCAAATACGAAGCGACGATGACGGCCAAATCCTATAGCGACAAGGCGGCCGGCGAGCGCAAGGCGGCCAAGGGCGCGTTGTTCGGCGGCATCCTCAATGCCGGCGCGTCCATCCTGACCGGCATGCAGGGAATTGGCGACCAGAGCGCCGAAAGCGCCGCAGCGGACCGCCAGTATATGGCCCAGCGACAACAGCCAGGCGGGATCGCATTGTCGATCCCGATGGTGCGCAGCTGATGGCTTTGCCCCCGACCTATCAGCCGCAGGGCGGCCCGCGCACGATCGCGCTGCCGACGCCCGATCCCAACGCATCCGGCGTCGGGCTGGCGAACGACGTCGCCCAGGCCGGTGATCAGCTGTTCCGATCGCGCATGGCGCATCTCGACAGCGAGCAGCGCGTCACCCAGATCGAACATCAGACGCAGCTGATCAAGGATCAGCAGCAGGATTTGTCGGAAGGCGCGGCGCTCGCGGCCGGGCTTGCCAAGCTCGAAGCCGATACGAAGGTGTATGGCGCCAGCCAGCTGGCGTCGAGCAGCGAAGCCGGTGCCCAGGGCTATGCGAAGTCGGTCAGCGACTATTGGGATAAGGGCGTCGACACGCTGATGGCGGGCGTCACCAGCCCGCGCGTTCGGACCCGCGCGATCGCGCAGATCGCCGAACCGCAGTCGCGCATCCTCGGCGATGCCCAGCTGACCGAGCTTAGCGCCGGCATCAGCCGGATGCAGAACGATGCCAGCACGGCGGTCGACACCCAGGCCGCACTGGCGCGCGCGGACGGACTGACCGGCGGCAAGGGCGACGCGCTGATCGGGCGGCTCAAGGAATTGCGGACGACCGTCGCCAATCTGCCCGGCGGCGAGGACTGGCAGAACAAGGCCTATCAGGAATGGTCCGGCACGGTGGTGCGCTCCTATGTGCAGGGCGTCACCGAACGCAATCCCGATGAGGCAATGGCGATCGCGCGCGATCCGACCTTTGCCACCATTCTCGGCCCGAAGGTGTCCGACGCGTTGATTGGCGAAGCGCAGGCCGAAAAGAACCGGCAGGCGGCGGCGGCGCGGGCGGCGGAAGCGACGCAACGCGCGGCGACCAAGGAATCGCTGGCGACGGTCAAGGCCAATCTCGATACCGGCGCCGGCTCGCCGGGCGATTGGGAAGCGCTGGCACAGGGCTATGAGAAAGTCGGCGATACGTCGTCGGCGGCGACGGCGCGCGCGAAGGGCACCGAAATGTCGGCGGCGCTGCAATATCGCAACCTGCCATTGCCGCAGCTCGATCAGCAGATCGCCGATTTGCAGGCGGTCGGCGCCAAGGGCGCGCTGACCCCGAAACAAGCATCGACCCTCAATGGGCTCAAGGATTTGCGGCAGCAAAGCGCGGAACGGCTCAACTCGCCGGGCGGGGCGCTCAAGCAATATGTGTTCGCGACCGGCCAGGCGCTTCCGCCGCTCGATCTCACCGATCCCGCTTCGATGAAGGCGCGGGCGCAGCTCGCCGCTGGCGCGGCGCGCAGCTATGGCCGGTTCACCGTCGAGCCGCTGACCGACGCCGAAGTGCCTGGCCTGCAGGCGATGATGAAGGGCGACACGACGCAGAAACTGAAAGCGCTGTCGGTCATCAGCGAATTCGGCGACCCGCGCGCGATCGAGGGAGCGGCGCGTCAAATCGCGGGGAACGACGATCGCGGGTTCCGTGTGGCCGCAGCCTATTACACGCTGCCCGGTGGGCACGATGCCGCGCGCGACATCCTGCGCGGCCCCGAGGCGCTCAAGGCCAATCCCAAGGTCTTTTCCGATGCACCGGCCAAACGAATCTTCGGCGAGTATCTCAACTCAGCGGTCGGCATGCCGCCCGATTATGCGGCTGATCGGCTGGAAGCGGCCAAGGATATCTATGCGGCACGGATGACAGCGGCCGGTCGGACGCAATGGGATGAAACCGAGTTCCGCAAGGCAGTCGAAGCGGCGAACGGCAGCTATACGCAGAACGGCATTACTTATAGCGGCACCGCCACATTCAAGGGGCAGCGCGTCATCCTGCCGCCAGGCTGGACGGGTGAAGGCCTGTTCAAGCGGCTGGCGCGGGCGACACCGCAGGATTGGAACAAGGCGAGCCTCACCGGCACGCCGATCTGGCCGGGCGGCGCTCCCGTCACGCTCGATCAAATCCGCGACCTCGTACCCGTCAGCGTGGGCGGCACGCGCTACGTGCTGCGTCTGCCCAGCGGCAACTATCTGCCCTCGAACAAGAGCGACAAGTTCGTGTTCGATGCGCAGCGGGTGCCGTGGCGATGAGCGGCCCGAACGGCCAGGCACGGTCACTCGGCGACTTCTACGATACCAGCGACCTGTCGGCATTGCCGACCGCGACGGCGGCGGACCAGCCTGCCACGACCAGTGAAATCTGGGCCGCCTCGCGTGTCGCCGCGTCGGGGGATCGCGAGGATACGTATCGCCAGCGGATCGACAGGATGTACGGCCCGATCGTCGAGAAGCTGAACGACGGCAAATGGTGGTTTCAGAAGGTCTATAACCCATCGGTCGAGCTGGACACGGCCGACGGCGAAAAGCGCGTCTGGTACATGATCGACCAGGCGCGAAAGACCGATCCGAATTTCCTGCAGGATGTGGCCGGCAAGGATCGCGACGATCTCTATGCCAGGGCGCTCGACCGCGACAAGGTGAGCATCGCCAAAGCGCAGGAAACGATGGCCCGCGGCCGTGGCCTCTTGCAAGGGACGGTCGGATTTCTGGGCGGCGCGTACGAGCAGGGCATTGCCCCCGTTCTTGCGGGCGATGCGCCGACATCGACGGCGGGGCTGTTCGCGGGCGGGCTGGGTGGCCGCACGGTGGTTGGACGGATCCTGAGCGAAGGCGCGGTGAACATGGGGGTGACCGCCGCGCTGCAACCGCAGATCGCGGCGAACCGCGCCGAGCTGGGCCAGACCATGACGGCCGGCGAGATCGCCGCCAATATCGGTTTGGCCGGGGTGATCGGCGCCGGTGTGCAGGGCGGTATCGAAGGGGTCGGCGCGGCCTTCCGCGCCCGCGTCCCCATCACGGCGATGACCGAAGCGGAGCGGGGCGCGGTCGACATGGCGGCACGGGACGCGGCGGTCGATGCCGTTAATCCGTTCGGGCCGGGCGCCGGCAGCGACGCGCATTTCGCCCGGATGGACGCGACGCTGAAAGCGGCCGAACTCGGCGCGCCGGTCGGCAGCTTGCCGGATATGCCGGTCGCCGCCACGCGCGCGCCGGACGCCGCCAATCCCGCGATGGCGCCCCGCGAGCAAGTCAAGAGCCTGATCCGATCGGCCGAGTCCGCCGGCAACGATAGCGCGGGCGCCACCACGTCGACCGCGTATGGGCGCTATCAATTCACCAAGGGGACGTGGAAGCGGCTGTACCTGCAGCGGTTCGGGCGCGGCGGCCTGACCGACGCCGATATCTACGCCAAGCGCGGCGTGGGCCAGACGCAGGAAACGCTGATGGATGACCTGTTGCGCGAGAATTCGAACGCGCTCGCGCGCAACGGCATCCGGCAGACGTCGGGCAATCTCTATCTGCTCCATTTCGCGGGCGAGGCGGACGGCATCAAGCTGCTCACCGCATCGCGCGACGCGCCGATCGAAACCGTCATGCATGCAGGATCGATCAAGGCCAATCCCGCGCTGTTCGGCCCGAACGCCAAGAACCGGATCACGACAGTTGGCGAGCTGATCGACTGGGCGGATCGCAAGATGGGCGGCAGCGGCGGCAATGCCGGTCCGATGCTCGATCGCGGCAGCTTCGCGACCGATGACGAATGGCGCACGGCGCAGGCGCAAGTCGACGCCGACGAAGCGACCCGCGCGATCGTCGCCCGCAAGAATGCCGAAATCAGCGGGCCGGAAGGCCCTGACTTCGCGGAGGTCACCGGCAGCGAAGCGCGCCGCGGCGAACCCGACGCACCCTTGACGCCGTGGGAGGCGAGTCCGCCGTCGACCATCGACCCGCCCTTATTGCCCGACCTTGCCCCGGCGCCGCGCCGTGGTGCGCGTGCGCTACCGGTGCGGACCCAACCGAGCGATGTGGTCGAGTTCCTCGCCGATCGCGGCGGCATCGCCGACAATGAAGGGCACGCGCTCGGCCGCAGCGGCCAGGGCGGCCGCGCGATGGGCGATGCGTTCGCCTATGGATCGGGGCGGCTCGTCCGCAAATCGGGCATGTCGATCGACGCGGCGGGCGAGCTGTTGCACGAAGCCGGTTATTTCACCGATCGCCCCACCACAGCCGATGTGCTCGACCTGTTGGAGCGCGCGGTCAACGGACGCGAGAAGATCTATCCGTTGGCCGACCATGCCGACATGGTCGAGCGCGCCCGCGTGCGCCAGATGGCCGACGACACCGGCTATGCCGCGCGTACGGCCGAGGGGCTGGGCATCGACCCTCAGACGGAACCGGAATTGTTCGACGATGTGATCGCGCGCATAAGCGACGGCGCCGAGCCATGGGATGCGTTCGAACAGGCGATCTATGCGCGCCACGATGCGACGCTGGCGCGCGCGGCACAGGAAGGCGGGAAACCCTATGAGCACACAATCGACTATGTCCCCGGCTTTGGCGACGAAGAAGCGCACGGGGTTTCGCGGCGACCTGTTGACGAAAGCGGCGGCGGACTCGACCCTGAGCCAGCCCATCCGGGACTCGGCGGAACAGACCTTGCGCTGGAAAGCGCTGCTGGACGCGAATCGCCCGGCCTGAAAGCGTTCGATCAGCCGCACCAGGGCGAAGGCGCCGAACGGACAATCGAGAGCCTGCGCCACGACATCGACATGCGGATCGAACACGAGCCGGACGCGCTCTATTCGCCCGCGACCGATGAAACGCCGGCACGCACTATCCGCGAAGTGCTGGACGATATCGACGCCGACAAGGCCGCGATCGAGGCGGCACGCCGTTGCATGGTGCCAGGGGGTGGCGAGTGAGCCTGAAGAACTGCATTCCGGGCATGGTCGAGCGCGGCGAGATCGACAAGGCGCGTGCGGCGCGGATGGGGAAATTGTTCGACCAGCTCGAACGCCATTATCGGATGAGCATGGCGCCAGCCGCGGCGACCGCGCAAGCGAGCGAAAGCACGCTGGTGCAGCTCGCGGCCGAGGCGGCATTGAAGGAACGCCAGACCTTGCTGTCGGTCGCGGCGCGCGATCGGGCCGTTACCGACCTCACCCGGTACAAGGGCAAGTCGACCTATGCCGGTATCCGCGCAATGCTCGACGACGATCTGCGCGCGCCCTATGAGAATATCACGCGGCGCACCGAACAGGTCGAATTTCAGGCGCAGGCGCGGATCAGCGACTTCATCCAGCGCCATCGCCGCACCTTCCTTGGCACCGCGAGCGACAAGGCCGGGATGCTCGACATCGTGCGCGAGATGCATGGCGAAAGTACCGGCAACCCGCGCGCGGCCACCTTTGCCGGCGCGATCGCCGACGTGTTCGAGGATCTCCGCTTGCGCTTCAACGCGGCCGGCGGGGCGATCGGCAAGCTCGACAATTACTTTCCGCACCGCTGGAACACGGCCAAGGTCCGCGCGCTCGGCCAGGGCGAGGCGGGATATCAGGCGTTCCGCGCCCTCATGCTGCCCGAACTCGACGTTGCCCGGATGCGCGATCCGATCAGCGGCGGCGAGCTGACCGCCGAGCGGCTCGAGGAAGCGATGCACGCGACCTATGAGAATATCCGCACCGGTGGGCTGACCGGAGAGGCGACCGGCGGTTTCAGCGCGGGCGGGATGCTGGCCAATCAGCGCGCCGAAACCCGGTTCCTCCATTTCAAGGACGCCGAGGCCTGGCTGCGCGTCCACGATCAGATCGGCGAGGGCGACCCGTTCAGCGCGATCATGCATCACATTCGCGGCATGGCGGACGATATCGCCACGATGGAACGGCTCGGGCCGAACCCGGACGCGACGATGCGCTATCTGCTCGATCACGCCGATCGCGGCGCCGCCCAGGCCGATACCAAAGTGTCGCGCGCGGCGACCGGCACGAGCGGCGATCGTTGGGCGACCGAGCAATTGTGGCGGTTCAAGCGCGGCGACCTCAACACGCCGGTCGAGTCCGAAAGCTGGCTGGCGGGGCCACCGGTGGCCGTCACCAAGACGCTGCAGGGCACGCGCAACCTGATCACCGCGTCGATGCTGGGATCGGCGCCGCTGTCGGCGATTAGCGATACCTATACCCAGATCATGGCGCGGCGCATGGCAGGCCTGCCGACCAGCAAGGTGATGATGAGCTATCTGCGCCAGCTCAACCCGCTGTCGGCGGCGGATCGCGACTTGGCGGTGCGGCTTGAACTCGGCGCGCGCAATGCAAGCCATACGCTGCTTGCCGCGTCGCGCTATTTCGGTTCGCTGGCCGACAAGCCCGGCTGGACGGCGGTCGTCGCCGACGACGTTCTGCGGCTGTCGGGGCTCAACGCCTTGACCGAAGGCGGGCAGCGCGCGCTCGGCGTCGACTTCCTGGGCGAGCTGGGCGCCAATCGCGACGTCGCGTTCGCCGCGCTCGACAAGAATTTGCGCGGCAAGATGGAAGAGGCCGGGCTGACATCGGCGATGTGGGATACGATCCGCAAGGCGGAACCGGAGAAAGCGCGCGGCGTGGCGTTCGTGTCGCCACCCAATGTCCGCGCGGCCGATCGGGAAGCCGGCGAGCGGCTGATGGACCTGGTGCTGCGCACCACGGCCATGGCGGTGCCCGAGGCGACCGCGACGACGCGGGCGCTATTCACCGGCGGCGCGCGGCCGGGGACATGGGCGCGCGAGGTGCTGACCAATTCGGTACAGTTCCGGTCGTTCTCGGTTGGGTTGATGATGCAGCAGGCGCAGCAGATCGCGCTGTTGCCAAACCTGTCGAACAAGCTCGCCTATGGCGCACGCTTCTTCATCGGCTTGACGATGTTCGGCGCCCTGACGATCCAATTGCGCGAGCTGGCAAAGGGTCGCGACCCGGTGCCGATGGACCAAAAGGATTTCTGGGAAAAGGCCGCCCTGCAAGGCGGCGGCATCGGGATCATCGGCGACCTGCTCAACTCAGCGACCGATAGCCGGATCGGCAGCATCGGCGAGTTCTTCGGCGGGCCGATGGTCAGCGTCGGCAGCGACGTCAAAAGCGCAGTCACCAGTGCCTTGCCGCACACCAGCCCGAACGGCGATGTGCGCCCAGGCAATCCCGGCGCGGCGATCGTCAAGCTCGGCAAGCGCTACACGCCGGGCACGAACCTCTGGTACTGGCGCGCAGCGTTCGAGCATATGGTCATGGATCAGCTCGCGCACGAGATCGACCCGGATTATTCCCAGCGCGAAGAGCGCGTGCGGCAATGGGCAGCGCAGAACGGACAGGGGCTGTGGTGGGAGCCGGGCAATCCCACGCCGACCCGCGCGCCGAATGCGTCGAATGCGTTGGGAGCGGAGAACCGGGCGCCCTAGCCGCGGGCGCGCAGCCAGAAGATCAGGCAGCAAATGAACAGGAGTGCGCCCATTCCGCCAATCGCTGCGGGCGGCATTAACGGCTGCGGCTGTGGTTTGTCAGCCACGGTGGCCAGTGGAAGCGCCGACAAATCGCTTGTGTCATAGGAATCACTAAGACTTCGAGCTTTTGAGATAGGCGTCGGCGTAGCTGCTGGCGTAACGCCGCAACCTCCAAGCTGGGTACATTCGTCGCCCATCTTCACCCCCTTCGTTCCGCTGGGCGGCATATCATAGCGCCGCCGCGAAATCACATTTAGCGCATCGCGAAATCGCTTGCCGATAATTGACGGATTCGGCTAAGTAGGCGCCGATCAGACAGCCGGCGACTTCGCCCCCGTCCGCTGTCCGCACGGCGCCATGCGTCATGATGGGGGCGGGGAATGACGGTAGCGACGTCGAGCATCGACGCGATCACGGCGTGTAACGGCGCCACCACCGTCTTTCCGGTCAGCTTCCCGCTGATCCTGCCGAGCGACCTAAAAGTCTATCTGCTCACGTCGGCGGTACCGGACCTCACCGGCTTGACGCCGCTCGTGCTGGGCGACGACTATACGCTGTCGGGCGATTATAGCGCCGGCACCGCGTCGATCACGACGTTGACCACATACCCGGCCGGCCGCTGGCTGTACCGTATCCGCGCCACGCCGGTGGTCCAGCCGGTCGACGTCCAGAGCAACAACATCCAGGCGAAGCCGCTTGAGTCCGGGCTCGATCGCCCGATCCTCATCCTGCAGGAATTGTGGTCGGCGCTCGGCCGGCTCACTGCGCGGGCGTTACTGTTCCCGGCGAACGAAAGCGGCGCCACGCTGCCGTCGGCCGCGGCGCGGGCGAACACGCTGCTCGGCTTCGACGCGTTCGGCGCGATTAAGACCTATACCCTGGCCCTGTTCAAGGGCGACAAGGGCGATCCCGGCGCGAACATCATGGCCGTGGGGCCGTGGTCGACGTTCGAAGGGCTCACGATCCCGATCGGCACCGACATGGTGCAGACGTCCGACAGCCTGGCGGCCGGATCGAGCACCGGCACGGCGTCGGCGAAGTACAAGCTTGATCCGGAGCAGACGCAGTACACGGCGAAGATGCAGGCCTATATCAGTGCCGCTGTCACGCCGGGCAACCCTATCGCCAATGCTCAGGCTTCCATGGACGCGCTGCAACGCTATTGGCGCCGCAAGAGCGCCAACGGCCGGTGGTTCACGCTGTGCGAGCCGGAGCCGTGGTCGAGCATGTTCGGCACGCCCGGCGATGGCGGCCAGGCCTATGACAACAGCATGTCGGGCACGGACGTCTGGGCCAACCTGCAGGCGTTCATCGACTATTGCTGCTACTTCCAGAAGTGCAAGGGGCGCATCTCGGCCGGTACGCACCGCGTGTCGCGCGGATTGCAGCACGGCTATGGTCAGGGCGGCTATGTCGGCGGCGTGTTCGAAGGCGCTGGGCAGGCCTATTCCGGCGGCTCGGCCTTCCCCGGAACCACGATCGTCTGCGATACCGATCAGGACCCGATCCTGAATATCAGCGGCGACCGCGATGTGGTTTGGGAAGGCGTGTCGTTCGTCGGCAAGCTGTCCAAATGGTTGCTCGAAAAGACGATCGCCTACCCATCGTCGGCGCCGGTGGCGGGATACGATTCGCTCGACCCGCAAGCGTGGGTCGCCGATTATCTCCGCCCCTCGCAGGATGGGCAGTACAATCCGTACGCATGCGTGACGCTCGGCGCCTATGACGGCGCCAAGCCCAGTTCCGGCCTGTGGGCGCAAAGCACCGGTTACGGCGTCGGCGGGAAATATCGGGCAAACGGCAATGTCTATATGTGCGTCCAGTCCGGGACGTCGGCTGCCACCGGAACCGGACCATCCGGCACCGGCTCCGCGATCGTGGATGGCACGGCCGCCTGGCGCTATCTCGGCGCCTGGGATGGAGTCGATGGCGGCCTCTACGTCGCCTATCGCCAGCCCTACCGCCCGGCCTGGCTGATGGACCCAGGGCCGGAAGCTTATGGCAATTTCTATTACGGCAGCTTTGCGACCTTCAAGCATTGCACGTTCCGCGGCGCGCATGTCGGGCTGATGATGAAACCCGGCACCAATCCTTCGCAGGATGATTTCCTGTCGTTGGAGCGGTGCAACTTCGTCGAGTGCGCGTTCGGCTTCAGTGCCGGCAACCACCAGCTTCGCAGCCTCAACATCCAATCGTGCAATTTCGGCATCCTGCAATGCGCGATCACGAACAACACGCACGGAATACAGTCCGGAAGCTTCAAGGCGGGCCACATCAATGCCTGCGGTTTCGGCGCATCGGTCGACGTGTTCCGCACCGACAGCTCCTATGGCGAGCCGCTCGTGTTCACGGCCTGCTATTCGGAAGGGCAATTCCGTCTCGGCCAAATCTTCGGCAGCGCCGCCTATGTGGAAGGCTTTTCGCCTTTATTCCAAAGCTGCGAATGGTCGTTCTCCGGCGTCAACATTGCGAGAGGCCGCGCGCCACGACAGCTTTATAACTACTTTGACGGCGATCCGAACGTCAATGAAACGAGCGCAAGCGGTAGCCCCGGCGGGCCGCTGTTCATCAATTGCCGGATCAACGTCGACGGCGTGTTCGGATGCTTTGTCGAGGGCGCGAAGTTCATCAATTCGCAGATCTACAATTACGACAACGGCACCGGGACAATCGACCCTTATCTCGCCGCCTTCGACAATGCGTGCGCGGGCGGTCTGATCGTGACGGGTTTGGAATATCGCCATCAGGATCAAAACCTGAGGTTCCTTGCCCGCGATCTCGATACCGGTGTTCCGATCAGGGGCTGTTTCACGGCGCCTGGCTATCGCTGGAGCGACCGACAAACGGGCATTCCAGCCATGGTGCAGACCGTACGAGCGAAGAGCGGCGTCGCCTATGAGGAATTCGCCGTCCCGCAAGAGGGGGCGTACCTTCTGTCGAAGGCGAGCGGCGTGCCGAGTTTCGTCAGCGCGGACCCGACCGAGATCAAGATTGTCTTTGCCGGGTCGACCCAGACCACCAATGCCGATCTTAACGGCTTCGGACCGGGCTCGATCCTGCTCGAAAGCACAACGGGCACGGTGTTCGCCGTGCGCTACTATGACGACGCGACCGACACGCTCTATGCGGTGGCGCGGAACAATTACAAAATCGTCGGCGGGGTCAAGAGCTTCGTCTTCCCGATCTCCTTGACAGTCGGAAACTTCGCCTTCCTGCACGCGCGCAATTACACGCCGGCCACGCCGTTGTTCGGCGATTTTCAGGCGAACGTGACGGCGACGGGCACCAATGGCTCCCCGAACCTGACCGCCGTTACCGGGACGTTGACGCCCGGCATGGCGCTCACCCATGCCAATATTCCGGCGGGCACAACCGTGCTCAGTGTCAACGGCAATACGGCGGTGATGACGGCGAACGCCACGGGCGCCGTCTCGGGATCGATCACGGCGCCGACGACGATCGCCAATGTCGGCCGGAGCGACGGCGCCGGCGCCACCATCACGGGCAGCATCGCCGTCGGTGATTATCTCGTTAGCCCGCCCGAGTTGCGGGCGTACGCGCCGACAACGACCAAGGTCACGGCGCGGGCCAACGGAAATCCCGGATCGATCACGATCGATCAGAACGCGGCGATGACGATCAATCGCACGCGTCTGCAATTTTTCCGGCGTCCGACGCCGGCCAACGTGTGAGGCACTTATGTCTTTTCTGACCGGCTACATGGAAGTGATGCTGGCGGCGGCGACCGACCCGCAGGAGATCGAGCTGCGGCGCCAGGTGCTGGACGATCAACGCGCGATGCAGGCCGAACTGCGCGAGAAAGCGGCCGAGGCCGCCGCAATTCTTGGGGAGCCGACAGAATGACCGATCAATTCGCGGTGCAAACCGACACGCAATCGACGCCCGCACGCTTTGGCGCCAACGTCACCAAGTCGGACAGTACAGCGCTCGACCCGCTGCCCAAGGCGATCTATGTCGGCACCGCCGGTGACGTCGTAGTGCGCTTCGGCACCGGCAGCGATGTGACGTTCAAGAACGTTCCGGCCGGGGCAATCTTGCCGATCCGGCCATTGTATATCCGTACGGCCTCGACCGCGTCCGACTTCGTCACGCTCAACTGATGATCGGCCTTGGGCTCTCCATTCCGCAAGTAGCGGTTCGGCAGCGCTTCGGCCCGTCTTCGCCGATCCGCGGCGCTACCTCTGTTTTCGTAAACCTTGCCGCCGCGGCTAACATTCCGTTCCCCGTCGGCGCGGCTGTTGGCGACAGTTTGGCAATCTCGGTTGGTCATAGCTGGCCGTTGAACGGCTTGGTGTGGACCGGCGCCAATGTCGGCATCTGGAACCTGCAAGGGCCGAACTATAACGGCTTGTCTTACTATGGCTCGCTCGCTGCTGCCGACGTCGCCCGCGGCTATATCGGCTTTGCGTGGGGCGGCTCCGGCTATGGCATCGTCTCCTTGGTCTGTTTCCGCGGGGCGAAAACCTATCTGGACTCGGGCGGTACGCGCCAAAGCGCTGGTGCTCCAAGCCGAACGGTATCAACGGCTGGCGCGGTCGCCGCCGGATCAACCCTGCTGCTGATGGGCAGCGCGTACCTCGCGACCGATGCAACCTCTGCGTCGCTATCGGCAGACCTCATCCACAATCCAAACGCCAATGCTTCCGGCGTGTGCCGGTTTGGCCTGGCGGGTGCGGCAGGCGTCCAATCGGGAACCGTCGATTATGCGGGGGCGCCGGGCGGTGACTATCAAGTGATCATGGCGTTTGCGCCATGAGAGCGCCCAGCCTTTCCACAGAATCCGTCAGCGGCGATGCGTGATGGATACAATCGCAATAACAGCAAACCAGGCAGGGGGTGGTTTGGTGAGTAACCCGGATTTTTTCGGTGCCGATGGCGGCCGAATGGCGCTGGCGTTCGGCGCCGGCTGCGCGGCGACATGGGGGTTCATCTCCAAATTCGTCGCCGCGCCGACGCGCAAGGCACTCGACAAGCGGATCGAGGAGCTTGAGCAGTCGCACAGCCGTTGCGAGGAACGCGCGCTGCGCCTCGAAACCATGCTGTGGATGCACGGCCCGCAGCAGCTGCGTCAGGACATTCAACGCGTCATCTCCGAAGAACATATGGAGATGCGCGCCCGGATCGTGCGCGGGGAGGGCGCGCACGTGATGATCGACTCAGGGAAGGGGGAACAGCAATGACGACGCAGTTGAGCGAGAATTTCACCCTGGAAGAGCTGACGCACTCGGATACGGCTGAGCGATACAAGATCGCCAACACGCCAGCCCCGGAGCATCTGGCGAACATCGAACGCTACCTAGTTCCCGGGCTGGAGCAGGTGCGGCAAATTTGCGGCAATCGCCCGATCCATGTCCACGACGCTTATCGCAATCCCGAGGTGAACCGGCGCGTCGGCGGCACGGCGACCAGCGCCCATCCGTTGGGCTATGCGGCCGATATCGATGTTCCTGGCCAGACGCCGCAGGAAACGGCTCGCCTGATCGCGCAGGCCATGAAGCAAGGGAAAATCAAGGTAGACCAGCTCATCTTCGAGAGCGGCCGGTTGACTGTGCATGTCAGCTTCGACCCGCGCGCGCGCGGGATGATGGGTCGCCAGCCAAAAGGGCCGGGGACACCGATCGATTGGACTTACTTCCAATGACCGCGATCAGGGCAGCGCTCGGGTTCCTGAAAGCGCGGATCGGCGAGCGATCGACATGGGTCGGCATCGGCGTGGCAGCGGGCGCCGCGGCGGTGCTGCCGACGCCTTGGAACGCGATCTCGTTCGGGGTCGGCACGATCGCCGCGCTGATCCCCGACGCCAAGGTTGGCGGGGGCAATCCGTGATTGCCTGGTATCAGCGAAACGGAGCGTGGGTGCTCGGTGCGGGCGCGGCGTTGTCGCTGCTCGCGGCCGCGTGCCTCGCCTTCACGCAATGAGCGAGCTGGTCGACCTCGCCGAAAAGGCGATCGATCGCGCCGTGCCGCAGGCGCGCTTCGCCCGGATCGCCGCGTGGGCGATCGTCGCGATCGTCGCGATCGGCATCGTCGGCTTCGCAATGTGGTGGCTATTCTTGCGGCCGATCGAGGCACAGCGCGCGGCCGCCCAGGCCAAGGTCGACGCCCAGCTCGGCACCGCGACCGGCGCCGCCGCCACGCATGCCATCCCGATCATCACCGACGCCGGCCGGCAAAAGGTCGAAGTCGACGTCAAGGTATCGAAAGGAACTGCCGATGTGCGCGCCGCTCCAGACGCGGGGGTTGAGGTTCGGGGGGTTAGCGATGCTCTGCGTCGCAACCTGTGCCTGTATGACGTCTATGCAGCTGACCACGCCTGCCAGTCCCTGCATGAAGATCCTGCTGGCATCGGGCCTGCTCGACCAAACTGACCCGGCGCCGCTCGGTCTGATCGATGGCACGGCAGGCGGACTCGGCGCGCACGACGCTGCCCAGACCGGCCAGCTGGTCAAGGCGAACATCGACAAGGCGACCGCCAAGAAGGTCGGCACGTCGTGCGATCAGGAATGGGATGCAGCGTTGAAGTCGGCGAAGCCCAGGCGTTGGTGGCAGTTCTGGAAATGAGGCAGCGGTCCTATCCTTCACAGAAGGCCGCAAGGCTGGTCGCGCGCGTGACGATCGCCACCACCCAGGCCGCGGTGCAGGGCGCCAGTGCGGCCGCAGCGGTGACTGAGGCGGTCGACGAAACCGTCGCCGATGCCGTCGCCGGCGATCTGACGACGACCAACCCATATATTTCCGCGAAGTTGGCCGACCTCCAACAGCAGATCGACAATCTAACGCCACCCTGACCGTGCGACGCACCGCTGGGTTTCGTGCAAAGTCGCACAAACTCTACAGGCTAAGTCGTTGAAATCTATCACCCACAGGTAACCTTACCTTTAGACGACGGGGCAACAGGCGGTGGCCCCTAAGCCGCAGAAATCCTAGGGTCAAGGGCCATCAGGACAGCGCTGTGCGACGACCTTGCCGTCGCACGTGCGACGGAGCGTCTAAA
>Ga0157372_10000499_pt1 | contig 43240 bp, 39 predicted proteins | sample C55metaG_FD_115307 | JGI IMG/M metagenome (GOLD analysis project Ga0157372, IMG submission 115307) | Corn rhizosphere microbial communities from Kellogg Biological Station, Michigan, USA - C5-5 metaG | ecosystem: Host-associated > Plants > Roots > Rhizosphere > Soil | place: USA: Michigan...
CTCTTTTTCCTTCAAGTGGTTTTTCTCAAGCCATTTCCTGAAATCGGATTGTTTTGCGAAAAAGGTTGGTTCCATAGCTTTATTTTATAACTCCGAATGTACTAAACAAAAAGCAAAAAAAGCGCCCCGGGATAAATCCGCGGGACGCATAACCCAATCGTTTATAAAAATTATTTCGCAGAAGCAACTACGTTCACGTTCAGCTCGAAATCGTCGCTGATCGCTTTGTCGCCGATGCTTTCGAAGAACGATGCCGATCCGTATTTAATATCGAATTTGGTGCGGTTCACGGTGATCTTTGCAATGGTCACCATTGTTTTTGCATCCATTTTGATCATCGCAGGAAAGGTGATCTCGTTGGTGATGCCTTTGATGGTGAGCTTGCCGGTAACGTCATAATTGTTGGCGTCTTTTTTTGTGGCTTTGGTGATCTCGAATTTTGAAGTCGGGTTTTTCTCCACCGAGAAAAAATCCTCCGATTTCAAATGTCCAACCAGTTTGCCCGCGTAGTTCGGATCTGTAAGGTCGGTGCAGGTAATTGAATTCATGTCGAACTCAAGCGTTCCGCCGGTGATGTTCTTTCCGTCGCTGATAATGTTCCCTTTGGAAACACTGATGCCGCCTGTGTGCTCGCCGGTTACTTTTTTACCTAACCAGGTGGCGGTGGTTGCTTTGGTGTCAACAGTGTACGTGGTACTTGCTTTTTTTGCTGTTGTAAATGCAAATGCTGTTACTGCAGCTGCTGCAATAAAGCCCATGGTGATTTTTCTGATCATATTTTTTATTGGTTTTGATTTCACGGCACAAATATATGTATATACATATAATGTTGCAACAGTTTTGTTGATTTTTTTTACAATTCCAGGAAAGACAGGCCTTCCCGGGTGCTAAAAACAAAAAGCTCCGTGTTGCGGAGCTTTTCTGTTCACAAATTATACCATTTATTTTTTGAAATCGATTGAAACGGAGTTAATGCAGTACCGGAGGCCGGTAGGAGCGGGACCATCGTCGAATACGTGCCCGAGGTGTCCGCCGCATCGTGCACAGGTGATCTCTGTACGGATCATGCCGTGGCTCATATCTTTGGTATAAACTACCCTTGTGGAATCCACCACATCGGAGAAGCTCGGCCATCCGCAGCCGGCATCGAATTTTGTGTCGGAACGGAACAATTCAGCCCCGCAGGCGGCACATACATAAACGCCTTTCTCGGTGTGCAGGTAATATTTCCCGCTGAAAGGGCGCTCGGTTCCTTTCTCTCTCAATACTTCGTACTGCTCGGGGCTCAGTACCTTTTTCCATTCCTCTTCTGTTTTTTCTACTTTGTCGCTCATGGTGCTTTTAGGTTTTTGTGTGCTTGCTGACGGGTTCTGGCTGTTGCCATTGCAGGCGATGAAGCTGAAGGCAATGACCAATACGATTAAATTTCTCATGTCCGGTTTTTTTTAGATTTACCTGTGGTTCCGTGATCTGCATCTACTTAACCAAACATATATTCGTAATGAATGTTGCCGCGGTTTTATCAATACCTGTTAATAAACGTTAATGCGGATTACGCAGTTCGGCAAAGAAATTATTTCACCGGCTTTTTGGCGCCGGTCTTGGGCTTGCCTTTTTTAGGATCGGGCTTTCCGCTTTGTGATCCCGGGCGCAGCAGCATAATGTTCTTCTCTTTTTCCATCACATAATCCGATTTGTCAAGGATCGAAATTGTCTCCTTGTATTCACTAAAATTCTCTGCCACTACCTTAAGCACATATTTGCCGGGGTTGAGCAGGAAGATGTATTTGGTGTTTTCGCCGTCAATGTCCTTGGAAGCGATTTCCGTGTTTCCCGTGGCATCGTACAGCGTAATGGTGGCGGTGAGGCTTTTGAGCGAGTCTTCCGTGGTGATCCTGCCTTTGAGGATCGTCTGGCGAATCTCCACATCATTGAATGTGACCTTGTACAGATCGAGATCGCCATAGCCTTCCGGGCGAACCGCCGAAATATAACCGTCGCGGCGATTACCGGCGAACGTGAACTGCATGTTATCTTCCGGCGTGTTGATCGGGTAGCCCATGTTCACGGCCGGCTCAAAGCTTTTGCTGGCAGAGTCGTAAACGGATTTAAAGATGTCGAACCCGCCCATGCTGTTCGGCCCCTCAGATGCAAAATAAAGTGTATGGCTTTGTTCGTCGTACACCGGGAAGGCCTCGCGGTATTTGGTATTGATGTTCGGCCCGAGGTTCAGCGGCGTTGCCCATTTGCCGCTTGGCAGCTGCTTCAGAAGATAAAGGTCGGTTTCGCCCATTCCGCCTTTCCGGTCGCTGGAGATGATCATCGTTTTCAGGTCGGCAGTGATGCAGCCTTCCAGCTCAAGGTCATCGGTATTCAGCGGCTCATCAAACCCCACCGGCTTAGGAAATGTTTTTCCTTTCCCCAGCGAGGTCAGGAAAAGATCGCCGGAAATGTGCAGCCGCTCATTGTCCTGGTACACGACCATGTTCCTGCCGTCGGGCGTTACATACACGCATTGCTCATCTTCGGGCGTATTTACAAGCGTTCCGAGGTTATGCGCCTTCGTGAAAACGCCGTTCACCACGCGCGACGACCAGATGTCGGAAGTGTAATAGCCTTCCCAGCTGCTGATGTTCCCCGTATTGGTTTCCCTGCGGGAGGTGTAATACAGGATGCCTTCGCTCTGGATCACGAAAGGATAATAATCGGGGTATTTCGAATTCACCTCTTTACCCAGGTTCTCGAACGTCACATTCAGCGGATGCGCCACCATTTCCTTCGCGTTATTGCAGTAGGCAATGTACAGGTCGGCCATTTCATAATTCTTCGGATTGGTTTTGGAGCGGAATGAGTTGAAGTACTTCAGCGCTTCATCAAATTTGTAGGCGTACATATAGGCCTGCCCCAGCATGAAGATCACTTCCTCGTCGTTCACGCCTTCCCGCAGCAGGAAATGCAGGTAAGGAAGCGCTTTCGACTTGTCCTCGTTCACGCTAAGGTAGCAAACGGCAATGTTGCGGTTGATCTCGATGTTGCCCTGATCGTTCGGCCAGAGCTTCAGGTAGCCTGCCAGCGCACGGTTATAATCGTTGATGTTGAAATAGGTTTTCGGGCTTATTTCATCATTGTCCCTTGATTTTTGGGACATGGCAGCTGTACCGATACACATGCAGAAGAATGAAAGAAAGATTTTATTCATTAAGTATCTAATTGAGCTTCCTTCAAATGTAGGTAAAAAAATATTGGTTTTATCTCTTTGGAAATTAGCTTTATAACAGATGGCTGTTGATATGTGGCAAGGGCGGGATGGAATGTTTTTTTATTGCTGTTTTTTAAAGCATGTTCAATAAAAGATCAATCATGAAAAAAACAGCTATTCAATTTTTATTTATGCTTGTTGCAATTGTTCCGGCTACGGCGCAAACATGGGCATGGGCACGACAGTCATCAGGCACCACCGCCAGCCAATATGGTTACAAGGTGAAAAGTATCGCAACAGGCGGCTGCTATGTGAGCGGCGTTAATGAGGGACTTGCCGCTTTCGGCCCTTATACCCTCAATCCGGGCAGCTTTCTCGCGAAATACGACGCTTCCGGAAATGCGCTGTGGGCGCTGAATATTGAGGGAGTAATCAGGAAGGTAGAGACAGACAATTATGGTAATGCCTGTGTGTTCGGACTGTATTCCGGGTCGCTCACCATCGGCGGAACATCCGTTGCAAGCAATGGGGGGGACGATCTGTTTGCCGCGAAATTTGATCCCCTGGGGAACCTGCTTTGGCTGAGGTCATACGGTGGCAATGAAAATGAGAGCGCCGGTGATATGATCGTGGATCAGTACGACAACCTTTATATTACAGGAAGTTATCGCAATGCCATCACGTTTGATTCCTTTTCACTTACCGACACGTCCGCGTTTATATATCGTTTTTTTCTGACCAAGCTCAACACCGCCGGGAACGTTCTCTGGACGGATGAGGGTCACTGGAATTCCCGGATGGGAAGGTTTCTCGCGTTCGATGCATCTTTCAATGTGTACGTGCAGGCTATTCATCAGGAGAATTGTATGTACTGTGAGGGAACCTTTCTTGCAAAATACACACCTGCAGGCTCCATGTATTTTTACGATGAGGAATGGGATGTATTTGAGGACTCAAAAGGCCTCGGCGTGGATGCTGCCGGAAATATTTATACAATATACAATACCGGTTCGCATTATACCGATGAGCCAACGCTCCAGAAGTACGATGCCTCGCTCAATCCGCTGTGGTCGGTATGCCTCGGCGACGGCTATACCTGCGGGTACTGGATTGGGAACGGTTTAAAAGTGGATGCGGCCGGAAATTCCTATGTGATCGGCGGGGCGAATTCACTTTATCCGTATGGCGATTCTGCAAATTTTGCCGGCCAGTGGATCCATGTGCAGGGCATTACGGATATTATCATGGCGAAGATAAATACGTCCGGCAGCTTTTCCTGGGTGCAGGTGGTGCAGGGCACAGGAGGAGAAATAGCCGGGGGAGTGGATGTGGATCCCGCGGGGAATTGTTACCTGACGGGTGTATTTAACGCAGAGGATTCTACGATGACCGACGCTGTTCCGTTTGGCCCCGACACGCTTCATAACGAAGGCACCTGGCGGCAGTTCTATCTTGCGAAATTCATTCCGGGCACGGTTGCCGCCGGTGTTAATTCAATGGCCGTTGAAAATATGCCGGAGCCGTTCCCGAATCCTGCGCACGATGTGTTTACGATCTCGCTGCCGGGATCGGCTGTTAGCAGGATCTGTGTGTACGACCTGCTCGGAAACTGTATCCGCAGCCTTGAAACCGATGCGCCCGGTGTGCAGATCGACCTTGGCGGAGAAGCCAAAGGAGTTTATTTTGTAGAGGTGGATAATGCGAACGGGAAGTTCAGTAAAAAAATAATACTGGATTGAAACTGATCTGCAATTGTAATAGTTTTGTATTGATAACTCTTACAAACATGTTATGACAGAATCCGGATCACAAAGCATCGACCAGTACATCGCTTCCTTTCCGCCCGAAACGCGGGTGTTGTTGGAGCAGATGAGAACGATCATACGAAAAGCTGCGCCGCAGGCAGAGGAGGTGATCAGCTACCAGATGCCCGCCTACAAGCAGGACGGGATGCTGGTTTATTTTGCGGGCTATCCAAAGCACATTGGATTTTATCCTACCGGCTCCGGGATCGCTGCTTTTAAAAAAGAAATAGCAGCTTACAAAAATTCAAAAGGGGCGGTGCAATTTCCGCTCGATAAGCGCTTGCCTGCGGGACTGATCACGAAGATGGTGAAATTCAAGCTGAAGGAGAACCGGGAAAAGGCGAAAGCCAAAAAATAGCACTTAAAATCGCCACAACTCAATAGGCTCAATCTCTAAGGCTTCCGCGATCTCAAAAACATTGCTGATGCTTGTATTTATAACGCCTCTCTCTATTCTTCCTATTTGGCTAAGCTCTAATCCCGTGGCAAACGCTAATTGTTCCTGAGTGATTTTTTTTGCCTGTCTGATCTTTTTTAAGTTTTTTCCGAAAGCCTTAATTCCCTTGTCATTCCTCTTATATTTCATGTATCACTTTGCATTATCAGTTGTGTCAAAGTACAAAGAAGTGAGAAACTCAAGCAGGGTTTCATGTTTCTCTTCTCTACGTTTTCTCACCCCGCCCATCCTTCTCTATCCAAACTCCTGTATTGGATCGCTTCGGCGAGATGGCCGGTCTCAATTGTTGCGCTTGCATCAAGGTCGGCAACGGTGCGTGCTACTTTTAAGATGCGGTCGTAAGCCCTTGCTGAAAGCCCCAAACGCTCCATCGCCGTTTTCAATAATTGATTTCCCGCTTCATCGATCCTGCATACTTCGCGCAGTTGCTTCGAGCTGATCTGCGCATTGCAGTGGATACCATCATTGTTCTCGTAGCGCCTGCTCTGGATCTCCCTTGCCCTGATCACACGCTCACGTACCGAATAGCTTTTCTCTGAAACACGCTCTGCCGCCAGCTCGGAATAAGATACCGGCGTTACCTCCACGTGAATGTCGATCCGGTCGAGCAGCGGGCCGGAAATTTTGTTCAGGTATTTTTGCACTATGCCCGGCGGACAAACACAGTCTTTTTCGGGATGATTATAGAACCCACACGGGCAGGGGTTCATGGAAGCGATCAGCATAAAGCTTGCAGGATATTCAACAGAAAACTTTGCGCGGGAAACAGTAACTACCCTGTCCTCCAGCGGTTGCCGCATCACTTCCAGCACCGTTCGCTTGAACTCGGGCAGCTCATCGAGGAACAGCACGCCGTTGTGTGAAAGCGAGATCTCCCCCGGCTGCGGAACACTTCCTCCGCCGACAAGCGCAACATCGCTGATGGTATGGTGCGGGCTCCTGAACGGCCTTACGGATACGAGTCCTGTGTTCTTTCCCATCTTCCCGGCAACGCTGTGGATCTTTGTCGTTTCCAGCGCTTCGTGCAGGTTCATCGGCGGTAGGATGGTAGGAAGGCGTTTCGCAAGCATTGTTTTTCCCGCTCCGGGAGGGCCGATGAGGATCACGTTGTGTCCGCCCGCTGCCGCGATCTCGAGTGCGCGCTTGATGTTCTCCTGTCCTTTCACATCGGCGAAGTCGAATTCCGCTTCATTGAGCTTCGTATAAAAATCGTCTTCGTTGTTGATCACCGTGGGTGTGAGGCTCGAAATGTCGTTAAAAAAGCCGATCACCTCGCTGATGTTTTCCACGCCGTACACATCCAGCCCGCTTACGATCGCAGCTTCTTTTACATTCTGAAGAGGAAGTATGATGCCTTTGAATTTTTCCTCTCTTGCTTTGAGCGCGATGGGCAGCACGCCCTTGATCGGCTGCAGTCCGCCATCCAGCGAAAGCTCACCCATGATAATGTAATCGCCGACCTTTTCTGAAGGGATCTGCTCTGAGGCGGCGAGAATGCCTACGGCAAGCGTAAGGTCGTATGCCGAGCCTTCCTTGCGGATGTCGGCCGGCGCCATGTTGATCACAATGCTTTTGCCGGGAATGCGGTAGCCGTTATTTTTGAGCGCGGCATCGATGCGCTGCTGGCTTTCCTTCACGGCGCTGTCGGGCAGCCCTACAAGTAAAAAATTAATTCCGGGATTGATGTTCGTTTCAACGGTTACGGTGGTGGCATTGATACCGTATACAGCGCTTCCAAATGTTTTTATAAGCATAGATCATTCTTAAAACAGTTTTGGAGCAGAGCGGCAAAAATACAAAAGCAGATCACATTACAAAATATTTTTTGATGCGTTAATCGCGTCAGTTCGAGTGCGAGGTACGAGCGTATCGAGAACAAAGCCTGCAGTCCTGCACTTCTCGATACTCTCCCTTCGGTCGAACTCGAAGTGACATTACCATCAATGAAAGTATATCAGCAACAAACTCTAAACAAAAAACACCCTGTGCTTCGCCTCCCGTCTCCATCCTTCTGCCTCCATCCTTTCCCGATTGCTAATAATAAGTTCGTTTTTACTTCTCTTTTTTCCTGTTTTATGGTATATTAGCTTTCGTAAATAAATTTTAATATCAGAAAAATGAAAAAAGCTACACTATTGATTGCCTGCATTTGTTTTGCTTTCGGGGCAAATGCTCAAACCTTTTCCGACGATTTCGAAGCCTATACGTCGGGGATCAAATTAGGGCCGCAGTCGCCGAACTGGGGAACCTGGAGCGGTGCCGGAGGAGGTGCCGATGATGTGAACGTGGTAACTACCGACAATCACACCACGGGCGGAACCAAATCCATTTATTTTCAATCTACCAGCGCCTCGGGCGGACCATCGGATGTAGTGTTGCCTTTCGGCGCATCGCCATTAACAACCGGGCAGTTCTCATTCACTTCCTGGTTCAAGATCCCAACCGGGAAAACAGCGTACTTTAACTTCCAGGGAAATGCAACAATGGGTAATATGTACACATTGGATTGCTTCATGGACAACGCGGGCAACATCGTGATCCAGAACAGCGGTACTACCGTGTTAACCGCTACGCATCCTTTCGGTGCATGGTTTGAGCTCACGATCAACGCGAACCTGAATACCAATACATGGGAATTGTTTGTTGACGGAGTATCTGCGGGTACCTGGTCGAACGCTAACAACCAGGTGTATGCAATTGATATCTATCCTGCCGATGCAAGCGCAAAATATTGGGTGGATGATGTTTCCTATAATGTTGTGCCGTATACACTGCCTCCGGTGAACGGGGCGAACAACCTGATCTCCGTTACTAACGGACTTGTTGGTCAGCAGAGAACTGTAGCGGTGAAAATGCGCAACCTGGGAACAACAACTATTACTTCTTTCGATATGAGCCTGAGCCAGAACGGTGGAACTCCTGTTGTGCAGAATGTAACGGGGGTAAGCATTGCTTCCCTTGCAACATACACTGTGAACTTTCCTGCACCATTCACGTTAGTTTCGGGACCGAACACATTTACTGCGATCATCAGCAATGTAAATGGTGCCGGTGCGGATGGCGACATGACGGATGATATCATTTCTACTACCTTAACACCTGTTCAGCCTGCTGCCGGAAAAGTGGTGGTTGCCGAAGAAGGAACCGGTACATGGTGCCAGTGGTGCCCTCGCGGTGCCGTTTACATGGACATGATGACTTCCAAATACGATGCATATTATGCCGGTATCGCAGTTCACAACTCCGATCCGATGACGGTTACCGCTTATGATGCGGCTATCGGCGCGTTGATCTCCGGTTACCCAAGCGCACTGGTTGACAGGGGAGCAGTGATCGATCCGAGCGGCATTGAAGATGATTTCCTGAACCGCATCGTGGTCGCACCGGAAGGAACGATCGTAAACGGAGCAACCTATAACACTTCAACACGCTTGCTGAAAGTGTCGATCACCACTACGATGATGACCAACATTTCAGGAAATTACAAAGTAGCATGCGTGATCACTGAAGACAGCGTGTCCGGTACAACCAGCTCTTACAACCAGTCGAATGCTTATGCAGGCGGTGCATCCGGTCCGATGGGCGGATTTGAATCATTACCAAACCCGGTTCCTGCTGCAATGATGAACTACAACCACGTAGCGCGTGCATTAAGCCCGAGCTTCGCGGGTATGTCGAACGCTTATGGAGCGAGCGCAACAGCCGGACAGGTATTTACACATAACTTCAGCTTCACATTGCCTGCTGCATGGGATGCAAACCAGATCCATATTATCGGTATGATGATCGAGCCATCCGGCGTGATCAACAATGCGGGTACTGCAACCATTGCGGAAGCTGTAACAAACGGCTGGCTCCCGGGAGTTTCTGTTGGGGTGAACACCATTGCAGATGCGCCTGATGCGATCCAGCTGATGCCAAACCCAGCAAGCACGCTTACCAATGTTGCCCTGAGCCTTGAAAAGGACTCGGAAGTTAGCATGGAAGTGTACACGGCAAATGGTCAGCTGGTTGCTTCAAAAGCATACGGGCAGCTGAACGGTGCTTACAACCTGCCGATCGACACACAGGAATATGCAAAAGGAATTTATTTTGTGAAAGTGAGTGTGAACGGACAGCCAACTGTTTTGAAGCTGATCAAAGAATAATCGATAATAGTAAAAAGAAAGGCCCTCAGAAATGGGGGCCTTTTTTATTTGCTGCCGGTTTGGTGATTTGTTGATTGCCGATATCGAGAATAGCGAGATCATTAACACTTACCGCATCTTTTATACTGGTCGCGATGTTCGTGTACTGTTCTTTTGAAAGATTATCAATGCCTTCACTTCCTGTTTTAGGATAGATAGTGTCGAGGATAATAAGGTCGTTCTTAACATAGCATCCACAAATGCACCTGTACGAGCTACTTTTGCCTTTGTTTGATAAAGAGTTTATAATTCTGTACTTATTAATGCTATAGATAGAAGGGGAAGTTCGGATGACCGCCTTTGTAATATGCAATTCGTGAATATTTTTGTCTTTAAAATAGTCACAAACATCAGCTAAAACTGAAGCATAAGATTTGTTTTTGGCGAGTTCAGCTATTTGCTTGCAGAAGTTAGGGGTGCAATAAATAGTCATAAATATTATTTGGATCGCAACGACTTATTTTTCTCAATAGCTTTTATCGTTCTCTCCATAATTTCAGCCAGTTTTTTATCACTTTCAAGATCAATGCTAGTGCTTCTGTCCGATAGAAGCTCCCTTAGGTAATTATTTTCCTGTTTGATTAGTAAATATGTCGTTTTAACGCCTGGATACAAGTCAGATAAGCGAACCTTTCTCAGTAATTTAGCGGTAATGGTATTGATCGTTTGAATAGCATCTGTTGCAATTGCAGATTCCTTGAATCCATTGAAATCTCTGTCAATTTCAATGGTTAAATTCAATAAAATAGTGTGGAGAGATATTAATAAGCCATTTAGCTCGTTCATCCTGTCTAGGAGGTTATCTACTTTTTCCTGCCATGTTAATTCCCGCTTAAATAAGCTCTCGCTTTTGGTTTGGGCAGAGCTTATTTTTTTATCTATATCGATGCTGCTATTTGGAGCTGTGTAAGGTGACATTGACAAGGTTTTTGGGTATATAAAAAGTGTATATGTAAAGGTAGTTAAAAAAATCATTGTTTGTAACAATCACCGGTATTGAAAGCACTGGAAAATCCCTTGCCATTGGGCATTTTTGCTAAAAATCAGCAGGATTTCAAGTTAATTGGGTACGATTATCTACAATCCAAGCGCGCTTTCAATCACCGCGATCAGCGTATGGATCACCTTGATGTGAATTTCCTGCACCCTGTCGGCATATTGGCTGCGCGGCGCCCTGATCTCCACGTTGCATAGAGAGGCGATCTTGCCACCATCTTTCCCGCTCAGCGCAACCACCGTCATCCCTTTTTCCTTTGCGGCATTCACCGCATTGATCACATTCGCGGAATTCCCGCTGGTGCTGATGGCGAGGAGCACATCGCCTTTATTGCCAAGCGCCTCGATGTACCGGGAGAAGATCTTATCAAATCCATAATCGTTGGCAACACAGGAAATGTGGGAAGGGTCGGAAATGGATACTGCGGGCAGTGCCTTGCGGTCGTCGCGGAACCTGCCGCTCAGCTCTTCCGCAAAGTGCATGGCATCGCACATGGAGCCGCCGTTACCGCAGGAAATGATCTTTCCGCCGTTTCTGATGGCGGAGATCATGAGATGTCCCGCTTTTTCAATGACGGCAATGTTGCCGGGCTCTGAAATGAATGTTGCAAGCACATCCTGCGCTTCCCTGAGATTTTGTTCGATGATCTGTTTCATAACAGCGGTGGTAATTTTTACGAAGATACGAATCCGGAAATACTAATTTGTATGAATCTGCGAATTACGGATAGGAACGTTGTTGCAGTGGAATGGTGAAGCAGCCCCCCTAAAAGCGCGGGAACGGGCGGTGACAGCCAAAAAAACCGCAACTTTTATGTAAATATTATCTGAAAAATTCTTATTTTGCAATCGGAAATACATCCTCACATGAAAAGAACCCTTACCTTATTAAGCTTTGTTATCAGCATTGCTGCGGCAACTGCACAAACAACAAAAAAGACAGATGACGAGACCAACTGCTACCTGAAATGGGCTCAGAAATTTGAATCGCGCGGCGCTGATGATGTGGCCGACGGAATTTACACCGATGTGATCATTACATTCAGGAATGGCGGGGATGCCGAATGCTTTAACGGAAAAGTGGAGGTGAAGGATGGTAAGGTGATCGCGATGTTCCTGAAAATGGAAGATGGCTCTTACGAAGCGGTGAAGAAAAAATCAAAGTACGATAAGATCCCTGTTACTGTTACCAATGGCATGTCGAGCACCATTGTCACAAAGGAAGATGAGCTGATCAATGTGCTGTTCATCAAAAAGATCAAGCCTAAAAAGGCGGGCTTTGAAAAAGCGCCGGAGCCGGGGGATGATTAAATCGCCGGTTGTATAGAATAAAAAAAGTCCTTTCGTTTCCGAAAGGACTTTTTTATTTCCTGTTTTTGATCTTAGTTCTCAAACAATTCAAACTCGTAGGATTCCATGATCTGGTTTGCCAGCAGCTTTTTGCAGGCCTCATCCACTTTTGTTTTCGCGATGTCCTTTGAATCCGCTTCGATCTCCAGCGTGATGTGCTTGCCGATGCGAACATTCTCAATCTCCGGGAGGCCCAGGTTCTTCATGCTTCCTGTTACGGCTTTTCCCTGTGGGTCCAATAGTGCTTTTAAAGGCATTACATCAATTTCTGCTCTGAATTTCATTTGAATGATATTTTAATGGTTGTTTATTGCTGTTGCTTCTTTGTCTTTTCCTGCTGTGGCATTGTTTACCACTGAAAAAGCGATGTACAAAAATATAATAAAAGGGATTGCAATGAACTGAAATAGTATTAACAAAATCACGGAAATTATTAAAAAGGAATAGCGGATCTTGTTATCGGCCCAGCCGAAGTTCTTGAATTTTAAGGCGAATAAAGGAAGCTCGGCCACCAGCAGGTAGCTCATCAGCAGCGTAAGGATCACCAGGAACCACGTATTGTTAATTGCCATAAACGTGTTTACGCCGAGCACCACCGGCTGGTAATGCTGGATCAGCGGGAGGGAGCAGATGAGGATCGAGTTGGCCGGTGTGGGCACCCCGATGAAGGAATTGCTCTGGCGCGTATCAATGTTGAACTTCGCAAGCCGTAATGCCGAGAAGATCGTGATCAGGAAGCCGAGGTACTGCAGGTGCTCCGGCCGTTCGATCAGCAGCGTTGAATCATTTAATGTAAAGGTCGCTTCCGGCGAAAGCATCTGGAACATGATCATTCCGGGTACCACGCCAAAGGTCACCATGTCGGCAAGTGAATCGAGCTGCTTGCCAAGCTCGCCGCCAACCTTCAGCAGCCGGGCTACAAAGCCGTCGAAAAAATCGAGCACCGCCGCAAGGCCCACAAGGAAAGCGCTCCATACAAGGTCGCCGTTAAGGGCTGAAACAATAGCAAGGCAGCCGCAAAGAAGGTTGCCGCAGGTGATCGCATTCGGAATGTGCTTTTTGATGTTCATTGCTGCGAAATTACCATTTTTTGCGGAATCCACCACACGCCGGAGCGGAGCGATCTTTTTCTATCTTTATCCCATGTCATTCATTTTGCCTGCTTTTTATTCCGCGCTGTTCATTTTTCTGATCTACAGGATGGAATTTTTCAGGCTTCCTTTTCTTTCAAAAAACGCGATGGCAGGCTTGTTTGTATGGAAGCTGCTTGCTGCGGCCTGTGCGTGGCTGATCTTCACATCGTATTACGGTACTCCCGATTTGTCAGTATACTTCAGAGACAGCTCTGCGATCATCCACAACTTTTTTCATCCGGAGCAGCGACAGGCGTTAAGCTGGGATCCTCTCTTCCATGATCCTGTGTTCGATGGAACTCCGCTCATGATCGGCATCAACACCTTTTTTCAGCTGTTCTCCTTCGGCAACTATTATGTGCATGCCGTTTTTTTCTGCATCTTTTCCTTCATCGGTTTAACCGGTTTGCTAAAAGTATTTAACAAGCATTTTCCCCAAAAGCGAAGCATCGTCATCGCGTTGTTCTTTGTCCCCGGGGTCTGGTTCTGGGGCTCTGCACCCGTAAAGGAGTGTGTGGTCATCGGCGCCTGCGGACTGCTGGTATGGCTTACCGATTTCGGGCTGAGGCAAAGCTATTCGAAAAGAGAGATTTTTTTCACCTGCTTCCTGCTTCTGTTCACCGGGTGGCTGAAGATCTATGTGCTTTGCGCGATAATGCCGCTGCTTGTTGTAAACGGCATTATGGTATCTACGACCGGCCAAAAGTATGGAAGAAGCTACCTGCTTGTTTTCGGGAGCATTGTGCTGATGGCCGCCGCCGCTGCTTTTTTCAGCCCGCGCTATAATATTCTGCGGATCATTTCCGACAAGCAGGCAAAGGCCATCAGCGAAGCCAGGGGAGGCGTTTTCCTGGCGAGCGAAAAGAATTTCATTTCGGTGGATTATAAAAACGCCGGGACGATCCTTCACTCACAGCCTGATGGCACGTACAGGATCAATGACGGAAGCTCTTATCTCCTGTGGCAGCAGAACAACATGACGGATACCACCTACATTACTAATTCCAAAGATACTTCGTCTTACAACTGGCTTTACTCAGTAATTCCGGCGGGTTCGGTAAGGGAAGTTAAGAAATTAAGGCCCCTGCCTGCCGATTATATTGCGTATGCTCCCGTTGCTTTTTTCGAAACGCTAGTTCAGCCTGCATTCGGGAACGCGGATTCCTGGCTGAAGCTGGCCGCCTTCGTGGAGAACTGCTGGATCCTGCTATTGATCGTACTTTCGATTTGTTTTTTCGACAGGACTGTGCTTCAAAAAAAAGAGATCCTGTTTTTCTGCTTGTCATTTGCAGTGATCATTTTTGTGCTGATCGGGATCACTACTCCTGCTATTGGCGGAATGGTAAGGTACCGCAGCATCGGGCTGCTGTTCCTTGTTTCTGCCTGCTTCCTTATGCTGGATGAAAAAAAGCTGATGGGATTTTTAAGGATCGCGAAAGCGGAGGATGATCTCTCCGATGTGATGGATGAATTGAAGTAAGTAAGTCTTCCGAACTGGCGTCAGTTCGAGTAGCGAGGTACGAGCGTATCGAGAACAAGCCTGTTACTGCCCCGGATTCTTATACAGTGAAATATACACTTGTCCTGATTCCAGCTTCTTTACAAGGACCCAATTCTTTTTTACTTCTTCCACCTGTTCCGGGATGTCGGTGTTGATCACATTGCTCTGCAAAAAATAAGTATAGTTATTCAGCGGGCCTCTCCACACATTCGTATAGGCAAATGATGTATCGCTGAGGTGTGTAAAACGCTTGTCGGCGATCAGGGGATATTGCGTGCCTACGCTTGCCGGATCTATATTGTTTCCGGAAATATATTCATCCATCTGCTCCTTCAGCGAAAAATACGGGATCACTTTTAAGGAAGAGTCCCAGCCGTTGCCGAAGCGTTCGGGATACATCCAGCAATTGCCGCTCAGCAGCGCGATAAGCATAGTGGCTGCAATGATCTTTTGCCAATTCTGCGGCATGTATTCCTGCAGCATGTAACAGGCCCCGATGAGCAGGATCGCAAAAGCAAACATGAAATACCGGTGTCCTGCCGGGTTGGAAAAAGGGATCATGAACAACACGGTAAATGCAAGCGGTATAAAGAGGATCAGCAGAAGCTTTCTCAGCTTTTCCGACTCGTCGTTCTTCCGCAGCGCAATGTACATGCCCGCAAGCAGCAGCAGCCACAAAGCGATCCTGCCGAAGTCGATCAGTTTCCAGCTAATGAACATGGCCTGTTTCAGCATCATGGAAAGGGGGAGCAGCTGCTCGTCTGTTCCCTCATGCAGCGGCGAAACAAGGTACCAGCCTGTTTTGCTTTTGTGGTACATGAACCAGGCGGCTACAACAAAAATGCACAGCACATGCTGTCGCAATACCATGCGAAAAGCGCCATACCTGTGCCTGGGGAATAAGAGGAAAAAATGAACGGCAGGTAATGAAAGTCCGAGCACCAGGCCGCGGATGCTGTACAGGGCGATCACCGGTAGAATAATTGAATACAATGTGTATCGTTCTGACAGCAATAAGTTAAGCGCAAGCAAAAAGAGGTAGAGCAGCGGGATGTCATAGGCCATGATCAATCCCTGCGTCATGAAGGTAGGCTCGGCAAGAAGCAGGATCAGCGCCAGCGACACGAACCGGTCATCCAGGAACTTTTTCGCCAGCTTGTAAAATTCGTAGCTGATCCCCAGCAGGAATGGGAGCATGGCAATGTGCGAGACCAGCAGCGATCTCGAAAACAATTTCCATGCAAGGCAGAGGTAAGTGCTGTAAACAGGAAAGGTCACGTTGTCGATATTCTCAGGAAAATCAAAAGGGCCGAAGCTCCCGGTGTACATTCCACAGGCCGACTCGGAAAAAAAGGTCCCGTCCCAGAAGAAAGGAACGCTGCCCGAAAAGAGCGTGACGAAGGCAAGCACAATAAATGATGCGTAGAGTATGTGATTACTTTTTATCATCCGAAGAGATTTCGGTTTGTATTTCAAATGCCTGGTTCCCGCTCAGCATCACATAGATCTTCCCGATGTATTCGCCGATGATCCCCAGCGCAGTTAAAATAATTCCGCCGATGCCAAGGATCATAAGCTTACCTGTTCCGATGAAAAACTGTGCGGAAGGATCTGAAAAATGAACAGCCCATTTGATCACGCTGAGGATAACCGCAGCCGAGCTGATGCTGAGCCCGCAAAGCAGGATGATCCGCAAGGGCAGGATCGAAAATCCCGGCAGGAGCCTGAAGAACAGCGCCACAAGCTTCAGCGGCGTGTAGTTGGTCTTTTTATTGAGGCTATTCCGCTGCTCCGTGAAGATCTGTGTCACATTTTGTGTATGCTGCAAAACCAGCGCATCGATATTGATCAGCAGCGTTGTATACCGTACGATCTTTTTCCGGATGCCCTGGCTCATGATAGTATAGGAGGAAAGATAAATGCCTTTCGGCTTCTTCAGCAGCTTGTATGCAAGATAATTGTAAAGGCTGCTGCCGAAGCGTTTGAAAAGGTTGGCGGGAGGGTTGCTGAAATTCGCATAGCACACATCCGCTCCCTTCCGGCATTGCTCGAGCATCGCAAAGAGATGCGCGGGATCGTGCTGGTAATCCGCATCCATAAAAGCGATGTATTCGCCGGAAGCATGCAGCAGGCCTGCCATCTTTGCGTTCTCCTGCCCGTAATTTCCTGAAAGCTTGTAAGCAATGATTGGATCAGCACCAGAAGGATATTCCGAAATTATTTTTTCGATCACCTGCCAGCTGCCGTCGCTGCTGCCGTCGTTCACAAGGAACAGCTCATACGTTATCCTGCCGCGTAATGCCTTTGTAATACCTTCAACGAGCGGTACAAGACTGTGCTCGTTATTGTAAACAGGTATTACGACACTGAGTCCGGGCATCAGATTTATGCTGAATTATTGAATGGTTTGAATTTCTTTAGTAAATTTGTTAGTGCGGCAGCGCTGCCGTAAATGTACTGAATCCCCTGTAATCGAGGCAATGAAAAAGGTATTTATCTCACAGTCGAATTACATTCCCTGGCGGGGATATTTTCATGCGATCAGCTCGGTGGACGAGTTCATTGTATACGATGAAGTGCAGTATACCCGCCGCGACTGGAGGAACCGGAACAGGATCACAACACCGGCCGGCGAGCATTGGCTCAGCATCCCGGTGGAAGTGAAGAACAGGTTCCACCAGAAGATCTCAGAGGCAAGGATCAGCGATAAAAGCTGGGCGCGGAACCACTGGAAAACCCTGCAAACCAACTACGCCAAAACTCCCTGGTTCAAAACATACGCACCGCTTTTCGAAGCGCTTTACCTCGAAAAAGAATACACGCATCTCAGGGATGTGAATTACGATTTCATCGAACTCATTTGCTTCATACTTGAAATAAAAACAAAGATCACGTTCTCCGCCGATCTGCCTTTGTCGCCGGGAAACCGCTCGGAGCGCCTTCTTTCGCTCTGCAAAAAAGCCGGCGCCACCGATTATTATTCGGGCCCCGCAGCCAAGAATTACCTCGATGAAGAGCTCTTCCTGGGCCAGGGAGTGAACATCCACTACTTTGATTATTCGGCCTACAAGCCTTATCCGCGAAAGCAGGGAGCGTTCAGCACCGAGCTTTCCGTGCTCGATCTCATTTTTAATACGGGCCCAGCCGCAGCGCGGTATTTAAAGCCCGGTCCTGCCGAGCTTGTATCACCGCCTGTTCCCGAACTCATTCTCAGCTGATGAACGAACAGATCCAGAAGCTGCTGAACGGCTATTACTCCGAAAAATTGAAACTGCATGGTCCGGTTTACAAGGGTGCCGACTGGGGATCACTGCAGGCGCAGCAGATCAGCTTCGCGCAGCTGAGCCGGCTGATCACGGCGGAAGACCCGTCCCTGCTCGATTATGGCTGCGGTTACGGTGCTTTATATGATTTCCTCAAAGAACAACAACTGAAAACCCGGTACACCGGATTTGATATTTCGGAGGAAATGCTCGCCCATGCAAAAAAGCTGCATGCTACCGAAAATGCGGAGTGGATCGGCTGCTTGCCCAAAAACGCGCTGTACGATTATGTGATCGCCTGCGGGATCTTCAGCATCAGGCTCGACATTCCCACCGCTGAATGGGAGGAGCACACCCTGCAAACACTTCAGAAGATCAACGCGCTCAGTAAAAAAGGCTTTGCCTTCAACAGCCTTACCAGCTATTCCGATGCACACCTGATGAAGGATCATCTCTATTATCCCGATCCCGCCTTTCTTTTCGATTACTGCAAAAAGCACTTCTCAAAGTACGTTTCCCTCATCCACGATTATCCCAAATACGAATTTGTGATCATTGTCAGGAAGGACGTGGAATAAGCCTTCCCCTTAAAAAGCAGGTAAATCTTGCTGCAGCGGCAATAAAATCCGCTTAAATCCGTTGCCTAAAGGTTTGCATTTAAGTCCAAATTAGTTTAATTTTATAACCAATTATGAATAAGAACTTTATCACTGCTTCACTGGCTGTTTTCGGCCTGGGTATTTCTGCTTTCGCACAGGCACCCAAATACAGTAACGAATTTCTGAACATTGGAGTAGGGGCAAGGGCTTTGGGAATGTCCAATGCATACATCACTTCCGTGAACGATGTAACCGCCGGCTATTGGAACCCGGCCGGACTTCACGGCATCGGCAACCAGCACCAGGTGGCATTGATGCACAGCGAATACTTTGCCGGCATTGCAAAATACGATTACGGCGCTTTTGCCACGCGGCTCGACAGCTCCAGCGTGCTTGGCGTGAGCCTCATCCGCTTTGGCGTGGATGATATCCCGAATACAACCGAGCTTATTGATGCCAACGGGAATGTGGATTACGACAGGATCACCACATTTTCAGCTGTAGACTGGGGTTTCCTCGTTTCATACGCAAAGGATCTTAAATTTCCCGGTCTGCACGTTGGTGGAAACGTAAAGGTCATCCGCCGGAAAGTTGGCGATTTTGCCGGTGCCTGGGGCTTCGGACTCGATGCCGGCGCACAGTACGATTATAAGAAATGGAAATTCGCCGCGATGGCGCGCGATGTAACCTCCACCTTCAACGCCTGGAGCTATAACCTTTCCGATGAAACAAAAGCAGTGTTTCTGCAAACCGGAAATGAGATCCCGGAGAACGGCGTGGAGATCACACTGCCGAAGCTCATCCTCGGGGCGGCACGCCAGTTCGAGATCAGCAAGAAGATCAGCCTGCTTGCGGAGTTTGACCTTGACAATACCTTCGACGGGAAACGCAATGTGCTCATCAGAAGCAAAGCCATCAGCATGGATCCGCACATCGGGCTCGAAGCGGGATATATGAATATGATCTTCCTGCGTGGGGGCTTTGGAAATGTGCAGAGCTACACGGATGCAGGAGGAAAAAAAATACGGACCTTCCAGCCGAATATCGGTGTGGGGATCCGCATAAAATCAGTGTACATCGACTATGCTTTAACAGACATTGGCGATCAGTCGGTTGCACTTTATTCAAATGTTTTTTCACTGAAGATCGACATCAACAGGAAAAAGCCGAAATCTTAAAGAGGATCCAACATTCATAAATGATAAAACGCCTACTCGCGATTTGCATCTTATTATTTGTGTTTATTAGCGTAAGGGCCCAGCCTTACGGCAATGAATGGATCAGCTACACCCAGCAGTATTACAAGATAAAGATCGCACAGAACGGTGTGTACCGTATCGACTCTGCTACGCTTGCCGCAGCAGGCATCGATCTCAGCGCCATCGACCCGCATCATTTCCAGCTGTTCAATAAAGGCACGGAGCAAAAGATCTACATCAGCGGCGAGTCCGACAATGTGCTCAATGCCGGCGATTACATCGAGTTCTATGCAGAGAAGAATGATGGAACGCTCGATGCCCTGCTATACAGGAACAGCGCATTTATTCCGAACCCGTATTACAGCCTCGTGAACGATACTGCCGTTTATTTCCTTACCTGGAACAATTCGGTTGCGGGAAGCCGCATGATCCCGGAAACCGATACTGCATTCAGCGCATACGGCCCTGCGGTAAGTTATTTTTTCAAGGAAGAGATCCACGATTTTCACACCGATTATTATGCCGGTGAAACCGATAATGTTGGCGGTACCGATGCGCGCTATACAAAAGCGGAAGGCTGGTTCGACTACTATACCATCGATCTCGGGAGCAACAACCAGTACGCCGGGCTTGTCAACACTTCCAACAGGTACCTCGGCGGACCGAATGCAATTATCCGCACCGTTGCTGTAGGCGCTTCAAAGGATGTGCAGCTGCTGCCAAACCCCGATCATCACCTGCAGATCGAATACAAAGGCAGCTCCGGCTCCTACCGAATTCTGAAGGATACTTCCTTTTTCGGCTATCCCGCCAATATGTTACCCGGTCACTTCCGGCCGATTCGCTCGGGAACACTTTCACCGATTTTAAATTTTCGAGCATTGCCGATCCGGGCTTCAGCTCCAACCGCACCGCTGTTTCTTACATTTATGTGAAGTACCCGCATACGGCCGACCTCGAAGGGAAAAGCAGCTTCACTATTTTTCTTCCTGATAATTCCCTTTCCGGAAAGTCGTATCTCGACCTGGGTAATTTCAGCGCAGGCGGAACAGTGCGCCTCTACGATCTCAGCAATGGAAAACGGATCGACGTGGTGCAATCTGGCGCGAACTACCGTGCACTTGTACCGAACAGCGGCGCGGAAAAAAAATGCTACATCACTTCCGATGCAAACATTCTCAGCGTTGCTTCCCTGCAGCCGGTAACACCTTCGGCACAGTTTACAAATTATGGGGCGCTGGCGCTCGACTCTGCATTCGTGATCGTAAGTCACAAGGCGCTCACGGTTTCTTCGGCCGACTACGCCAATTACCGCAGCTCGGCTTTTGGCGGCATGCACAGCGTGCTGCTTGCCGATATAGATGAGCTGTACGATCAGTTCGCTTTCGGCATCGTGAAAAGTCCGCTTGCCATCCGCGGCTTTGCAGATTACCTGCTCGATGTATTTCCAACGCCGCCGCATAACCTCTTCCTGCTCGGGAAATCCATTCACCTGAACTATTGCAGGCAGGATGCTGCAAATTATGCGGCATGCCTCGTTCCATCCTTCGGCTATCCTTCCAGCGATAACCTGCTCACGGCGGGATTGAACGGCACCAACCTCGCGCCGGCCATTCCTACCGGACGCCTTTCCGCAAAGGACGATGCCGGCGTTTTCATGTACAAGAACAAGATGGTGCAGTATGAAGCGCTGACAATGCCGGAAGAATGGATGAAGTACGTTTTGCATTTCGGCGGGGGCACAACGCTCGGCGAGCAGATCGCTTTTAAAAGCTACCTCCGTAATTATAAGAACATTGCAGAGGATGTGAATTTCGGCGGCAAGGTGATCAAGGAGTTTTTCAAGAATACAACAGCGCCTATCACCATCAACTCTTCCGACACGCTTCGCGACCTCATCAACAACGGAGTTACCTTAATGACGTTTTTCGGTCATGCCTCGGGCAGCGGCTTCGACCAGAGCATCGACGACTGGAGCACCTACAGTCCGGCTCCGGGACGCTATCCTTTCCTGCTCGCCAACTCCTGCTATGCCGGCGATTTTCATTCAAACAGCCTGAGCTCCAGCGAAACCTACACCTTTCTCAACAACAATGGCGTGATCGGCTACCTTGGCTCCGTGGGGCTGGGCGTTCCGTTTGCGCTGAACCAGTTCTCGACGGAATTTTACACGCAGATCGCAAGGACCAATTACAACAAAAGTATCGGAAGCTCCATTAAGAGAACCATCGCAGCAGTGGAACCGATGGCGCTTACACAGGTCGACTCGCTGCTGCGCCAAACCTGCTATGAGATGAACCTGCAGGGTGATCCTGCACTGAAGCTGCACATGTTCGGTAAGCCGGATTATACCATTGCGAACAACGATGTGTATTTCGATCTTACCACCGACGTCGATTCATTTACCGTGTATGCGGTCCGGAAAAATATCGGGATGGCCGTGAACGATTCCATCGTGGACCAGCTGATCCGCATCCTGCCGAATGGCGACAGTCTCCGCTACCTCGTGCACATCGGGGCGCCGAAATTCAAAGACACCATCTCCTTTAAAGTGCCCTTCGATTTTGTGAACGGTACCGGTCTCAACAAGATCATTGTAAGCCTCGACTGGTTCAGCAATGTGGATGAGCTCAATGAAGGCAACAACAGCACCACCGCTATCGATCTGCTCATCAGCGGCGGCGATATTGTGCCGGTGTATCCGTATGACTTTGCAATCGTGCCCGATAACGTCGTGACGCTGAAAGCCTCTACAGCCAATCCGTTCGCGGCGGTGAAGACTTACAGGTTCCAGGTCGACACAACCGATACTTTCATCACTCCGCTTGCCGATACGGTGATTACTTCCGCCGGCGGCGTGCTCAGCTGGCGCCCGCCGCTTTCACTTACGAACCGCACTGTGTATTACTGGCGCGTAAGTCCCGATTCGGTGGATACAACCGGCTTCAACTGGAGGGAGAGCTCTTTCCAATACATTGCCGGCAGAAGAGGCTGGGAGCAGGCGCATTTCTTCCAGTTCAAGAACGATGGTTTTCAGTTTGTAAAGTTCAACCGGGCGCAGCGCCGGTTCGATTTCCAGAACGATCTCGTGAGCCTTTTCTGTTCCACCGGAATTTATCCGTATACGAGCATCGAGAACATCACGTACAAGTTCGATGGCTATGTGCGCAGCGTGTACACTTGTCTTGATCCCGGCTCTGGATTTACATTCGTAGCGATAAATCCCGTTACCGGCATTCCCCTGCAAAGCTCGCAGATCACGGGAACTCTCTCGGGAACGTACTACGATTATCATTGCGCCAATGCCACCTGGGACGCCATCGAGTTTTTTGATACCAATACCATGTGGCAGGATACAATGGCGACATTCCTGAACAACCTGCCCGACGGATTCCTTGTGCTGGGCTACAGCGAAGGTCATCCGCGCTTCGGATCGTACAATGCAACGCTCAACAATGCCTTTCAGAAAATAGGCGCGGCGGATATGAATGCGCTGCCCGATTCGCTGCCATACATTATCTGGGGCGTAAAGAATTCAACGCCTGTTCCCGGCACAGCCACCGAGATCCAGGGAACTTCGTTCAGCTCTGTGCCGGTATTGAATACAACATTCAGCACCAACTGGAACGAAGGATACATCGCTTCGCCCGTGATAGGGCCCGCGGCAAGCTGGGACTCACTCTCCTGGGATTTTCACACGATGGATGGAGTCACAACACAGGACAGCATTAACGTGCGCCTTATCGGGATAGATGCGGCCGGCAATGAGACCGTGCTTGCGAATTTCGACAGCGCCACGCACGATGTGGCGGCGCTTGGCGCATTGGTGAACGTGGCAACATATCCGAAGATCCGCCTTGTTGCCTACATGAAGGACGACAGCCTGCATACGCCTCCGCAGCTCGAGCGCTGGCAGGTGATCTACACGCCTGTGCCCGAAGCAGCCATCAATCCTGCCATTGGCTATAATTTCGCGAACGATACCCTGCAGGAAGGCGATAACATCATTGTCAGGCTCCCGATCCAGAACATCAGCGAATATCCGTTCACGCAGGACAGCCTGCTGGTGACCTATTGGGTGGAAGATCAGAACAGGCAGAATCATCCGCTGCCTTCAAAGCTCAAGAAAAAGCCATTCAATCCTTCCGAGCTGCTTATCGATACCATTCGTGTGAACACAACAGGCTACGAAGGGAACAGCGCGCTTTGGGTAGAGGTGAACCCTGCGGGCCAAAGCCGTTCGCAGCTCGAGCAGTATCATTTCAATAACATTGTGCGCATTCCGTTCCGTACCAATGTTGATCGCACCAACCCATTGCTGGATGTTACTTTCGACGGCGTGCACATTCTCAATAACGATATTGTTTCCGCAAAGCCCAACGTGCTGATCCAGCTGAAGGATGAGAACAGGTTCCTTGCGCTCAACGATACCAACGATTTTAAAGTGTTCATCAAAAAGCCTTCTGCGGCAATTGCGCAGCGCATTTATTTTGGAAGCATCATGAGCTTTATTCCTGCCGTGCTGCCGAATAACAGCTGCCGCATTAACTATACGCCGGTGCTTTTTGAAGATGGCACCTACCAGCTGCTGGTGCAGGCGAAGGATAAATCCGATAACCAGTCCGGCGCCATCGATTACAAAATAAATTTTGAAGTGGTGAACCGCTCCACCATCACGGAAGTGATGAACTACCCGAACCCCTTTTCCACATCCACCCGCTTTGTGTTCACACTTACCGGCTCCGAAGAGCCTACCAATTTCAAGATCCAGATCATGACCATCACCGGTAAGGTGGTACGTGAGATCTACCAGGATGAGATCGGCCCGATCCACATCGGAAGGAACATCACCGAGTTTGCATGGGATGGAAAAGATGAGTTCGGCGACCAGCTGGCGAACGGCGTTTACCTGTACCACGTGATCACACGCATCAACGGAAGCGATATTGAAAAAAGGGAAACCGGGGCCGACCAGTATTTCAAAAAAGGCTGGGGTAAAATGTACCTGATGAGGTGATGAGAATCCGGCTTTGCATATTTCTTTTTCTTCTTTCTACGGCGGCTTCGGTCGCACAATCCACCTTTCATAAATTCAGAAAGCTGTCCCGCCCCGAAAAAGGCTGGGTGCTTGCGCATCCGTTCAAGGCAAAAAAAGCGATGCGGATCACATCGGAAGTGCTGGTCGTTGTAGATACCATAAAAAGATCAGGTATTATAGGGACCGATATCGCCGGCGGTAAGCTGGATGCATTCAAGCATGCTTACTGGATGGCTAGGCTCTCGCTGGAACTTGGAGAGGAGACGGCGCTTGCGCTTGGAAAGGCACATGAAAAAGGGAATTACCTCCAGTATAAAAAGCATAAGCTGGAAGATTCCATCCTGCCCGATTCTGTAAGCTCTGCAATGGATATGCGGAATAACGTTGTCGGTGCCGGCTTTTACGGTAATTGCCGTACTTACAGTAAAAAGGACGTACAGGGTATCATCCTCAAAAAGCTGAAAAATGGCGAGCTGAGCATCATCAAAAAGGATGCGGAAGGCCATTTTGTTTATTGCGACGGTACGCTGATAAACATGAGCGAATGGCAGGGAAAATGGAACATTCCAAAATGTCTTGTAACATCGGATACCGAGTAAAATTTTATCTTTGGCAAAAATGATCGCACTGAAAAAATACCAGCTTCTTTTACTTTCGCTCCTGAGCGGCCTGCTGTTCTCGCTGGGCTGGTTCCCGCAGGGTTTTTTCCCTTTCCTGTTCGTTGCATTCGTTCCGCTGCTGATGGTGGAAGATCATTTTTTCAGCAACCGCGATGCATTAAAGCCGCGCCTGCTGTTCCTCTTTGCCTATCTCGGTTTCTTCACCTGGAATATCTTAACCACATGGTGGGTGAAAAATGCGTCGCTGGGTGGTGCGGCACTGGCGATCTTTTGCAATGCCTTGCTGATGTGCCTGCCGTTCCTGCTGTTTCACCGCGCTAAAAAGCGCATCGGCGCGCAATGGAGCTATGTGCTGTTCATCTGCTTCTGGCTTTCCTTTGAGTTCATTCATTCCAACTGGGAGCTGAGCTGGTCGTGGCTTACGCTGGGTAACGGACTTGCGGATGCACCCGCGATCATACAATGGTACGAGTACACCGGCGTGTTCGGGGGCAGCCTCTGGATCCTCCTTGTGAATGTGCTTGTGTATGAATCCATAAAAAATTTCAGGGAGAAAACCAGGCGTATGCACGTTCGCAACGGGATGGTGATCGCAGTTGCGGTAGCTGTTCCGGTGTTGCTTTCGCTGGGGGTAGGAGCGGCGGTTGATGCTTTTGAAAAAGGCGGTACCAGCGTGGTGCTGGTGCAGCCGAACATTGATCCCTACAACGAAAAGTTTGATGCCCCTTTCGAAGGGCAGCTGCAGAAAATGCTGGAGCTCGCTTCACAGAAGGTGAATGAATATACCGATTATGTGGTGTTCCCGGAAACCGCCCTTACCGAGGAAATGTGGGAGAATCAGCTCGAGCAGAGCGGAAGCATCCAGATGCTGAGGCTCTTCCTGCAGAAATATCCGAAGCTGAAAATTATTACCGGCGCTTCCACCAACAAGCTGTATGCCCCGGGTGAAGAGCTTTCCGTTACCGCCCGTAAATTCACCAACGAGGATGCGTATTACGATTCCTACAATACTGCTTTGCAAATAGATCATTCGGGGCGCATCCAGGTGTATCACAAATCGAAGCTGGTACCCGGAGTGGAGCTGATGCCTTTTCCTTTTATTTTCAAGCACCTCGAAAGCATCGCGATCGACCTTGGCGGCACTACCGGCGGACTGGGCACACAGGAAGAGCGAACTGTATTTACGTCACCGGATGATAAAGGCGCTGCCGCCGCACCTGTGGTTTGCTACGAAAGCGTGTACGGCGAATATGTGAGCGAGTATGTGAAGAACGGCGCAAGCTTCATTACCATCATCACCAACGACGGCTGGTGGGGCGATACCCCCGGCTATAAGCAGCATTTGAAATACGGCCGCCTGCGCGCGATCGAAACGCGGAGATGGATCGCACGTTCCGCCAATACAGGCGTTTCCTGCTTTATAAGTCCTGCAGGCAAAATCCAGCAGGCCACCGGCTATTGGGTTCCTGCCGTTCTCAGCCAGCGGATCGCGCTGCGCAGCGAACTTACATTCTATACACGCTACGGCGATTACATTGCGCGCGCTGCGCTCTGCATTTCCATTGCCATGCTGCTGTATGCGCTGCTCCTGCGGTTCAGGAAGATCCGGTAAACATTCCCCTGCCATTATTGGTTATATAATTAACACCCACAAATCCCCAATTGCTAAAAAATAGTAATTTTACGCCATGGAAAAATTTGATGTTACCGTTATAGGTTCGGGTCCGGGAGGATACGTTGCCGCTATCCGCTGCGCGCAGCTCGGAATGAAAACCGCGATCATTGAAAAATACAATACGCTGGGCGGCACCTGCCTCAATGTAGGCTGCATTCCCTCGAAAGCGCTGCTCGATTCTTCCGAGCATTATCACAATGCCACACGTACCTTCACCGAGCACGGCATCGATGTAAAGGATGTGAAAGTGAATCTGAAACAGATGATCAAGCGCAAAGGAGATGTGGTAAAGCAAACCTGCGACGGGATCACCTTCCTCATGAAAAAGAACAAGATCACCGTGTTCACAGGGCATGGGTCTTTCGTAAATAAGAATACAATTTCCATCGCTTCCGCAGATGGCAAAACAACCGAGATCGAAACCGCGAAGACCATCATCGCTACGGGATCGAAGCCCTCATCGTTACCGGGCATCGAGATCGATAAAAAAAGAGTGATCACGTCCACCGAAGCGCTGGAGCTCACCGAAGTGCCGAAGCACATGGTCATCATCGGCGGCGGTGTGATCGGGCTTGAGCTCGGATCGGTGTATGCACGTCTCGGGGCGAAAATTTCCGTGGTGGAATTCACCGGCGGCATCATCAGCACCATGGATGGCGCGCTCGGCAAGGAATTGCAGAAGAGCCTCAAAAAGCTCGGTTTCGAATTCTACTTCAATCACAAAGTTACCGGCACATCCGTAAAAGGAAAAGAAGTGACCGTTACCGCAGATAATGCAAAAGGGGAAAAAGTGGAGATCAAAGGCGACTACTGCCTGGTATCGGTGGGAAGAAAGCCTTACACGGACAACCTTGGGCTTGATAAGGCTGGCGTGAAGGTCGACAACCGCGGAAAAGTGGAAACCGACGATCATCTTCAAACAAATGTTCCCGGCATCTACGCGATCGGTGATGTGGTGAAAGGCGCAATGCTGGCGCACAAAGCCGAAGAAGAAGGCGTGTATGTGGCAGAAACAATGGCGGGTCAGAAGCCGCACATCAATTATAACCTTATTCCCGGTGTTGTTTACACGTGGCCGGAAGTTGCAGCGGTGGGCTATACCGAAGAGCAGCTGAAGGAGCAGGGAAGAAAATACAAGTCGGGAAGCTTTCCATTCAAGGCAAGCGGAAGAGCCCGTGCATCCATGGATACCGAAGGCTTCGTAAAGGTGCTTGCCGATGAGGCTACCGATGAGATCCTCGGCGTACACATGATCGGACCGCGTGCTGCGGATATGATCGCGGAAGCGGTGGTGGCGATGGAATACCGTGCAAGCGCGGAAGACATCTCCCGCATGAGCCACGCACATCCTACGTTCACCGAAGCCATCAAGGAAGCCTGCTTAGATGCAACAGGAAAACGTGCATTGCATATATAATTTCACCGCGAAGACGCAAAGACGCGGAGAATTAGTTTAAAAAAATCTTGGCGACTCCGCGCCTCTGCGGTAAAAGATAAAAATGAAGACCGGAGTACTTTTAATAAACCTTGGAACACCCGACAGTCCTTCAACAGCGGATGTCCGAAAATACCTTACACAATTCCTCAACGATCCGCGTGTGATCGACATCAGTCCTGTGGGCCGTTTTATCCTTGTGAACGGGATCATCGTGCCTTTCCGCGCATCCAAATCTGCAAAGCTTTATCAGCAGATCTGGACAAAGGAAGGATCGCCGCTGCTGGTCAACAGCAACAAGGTAAAGGAGAAGCTGCAGCAGGAGCTCGGCTCCGGGTTCGTGGTAGAGCTAGGTATGCGCTACCAGAGCCCTTCCATCGAATCGGCATTGGATAAGCTCCGCGCCGCACAGGTCAGCAGCATCATCATGATCCCTTTGTACCCGCAGTATGCATCTTCCAGCACAGGTTCATCCGTGGAAGAGGCGATGCGCATCCTCGGCAAATGGGAAGTAACGCCCTCCGTAAAGGTGATCTCGAAATTTTACGATCAGCCGGGGTTTATTGATGCCTGCGTTGACCGTGCAAAGAAATACGACATTGCCGCCTACGATTATGTGGTGTTCAGTTATCACGGATTGCCCGAAAGGCACATCATGAAAGGCGCTGCGCATTATGGAGCCAATTCCTGCAAGCTGGGAAGCTGCTGCGATGCGATCACTGAAAAAAATCAATATTGCTACCGCGCCAATTGCTTTGAAACCACACGGCAGCTGGTGAAGCGGTTGAACATCCCGGAAGGGAAATACGAAACCACCTTCCAGTCGAGGCTCAACGATAAGTGGATCAAGCCATACAGCGATAAGGTAGTTGCTGAAAAAGCGAAGGAAGGCAAAAAGAACATTCTTGTGTTCTCACCTGCGTTTGTCGCCGATTGCCTGGAGACCATTTACGAGATCGGCACCGAGTACCAGGAGATCTTTCATGAGCACGGCGGCGAAAAGGTGCAGCTCGTGGAAAGCCTCAACGATTCTCCAGTCTGGATCAATGCACTGAAAGACATGGTGCTGGAAAAGGCATAAAAAAATCCCGGTTTGTATCAAACCGGGATTTTTGTTTTAGGTGGTTAAGGTTTTATAATGAGCCGCTGGCTGTAGAGGACATTCATGCTCGATGCCGTTACAAGATAAACTCCCGGCGCTATCACATGCTCGCTGTCAATGGCTTCGATCTGCCCGTTCGCCGTTTCTATCACCATTACTTTAGAATAGAATTCACGCCCGGTGATATCTCTTACAACTACCAGGATCTCCTGTCCTTTTGCCGCTTTCAGCTGGATCTTCACATCCGACGCAGTGGCCGGGTTGGGGAAAATGGAGAATCCGAAATCGCCGTTCGCATGGTATTCAACAGGCACAATGTTCGAATAAACGAACACGCCGTTAAAGTCCGTTTGTTTCAGGCGGTAATAGGATACACCTTCATACGGATTGTAATCGGTATCCATGTATTCGTGCATGCTGCTGCTGCTGCCTTGTCCGTCTGTCTTGCTTACTTCCTCAAAAGTGGATCCGTCGCGGCTTTTCTCCAGCGTAAAATAGTCGTTATTGGTTTCGGTGGCAGTTACCCATTTCACGCGTACTTTGTCAATATCGAGGTTGGCCTCGAAGCTGAGCAGCTCAACGGGAAGAACAACAGGCACACAGCTTAGCGTCGAGGATCCGCCGCCGGTATTCCAGCTCAGTGTGTACGGCGATGCGGTTGCTGTATATCCGTCTACAAGAAGAATATACACATCGCCGGCGGTAACGGTAACATTCTGAACCCATTTGTTCCCGAAAGCGCTTTCACTGTTATCAGTTTGAGGTGCATTGTTGGTGCTGTTAATACCGGTATTTCCTCCGCCTGCTGCAAAAGAGCACCTGATCGGGTTTGCCGGTGGAGGGCAGGCATTGGTAGGTCCCCATAATGCAAAATCATAGTCATCCGTACCGTTGCTTGGTGCTATAGTAAGCTGCAATGTTCCGCTTGTCCCGATGTTCACATAATACCAGGAAGAATTATGCTCCGTACCCAGGCATCCCTGGTTACATACATTCAGCTCCTGGGTTCCGCTACCGCTGCTGTTTCCGACGAAGGAAGCATTGCTGCATACCTGTGTTCCTCCATTGCAATTTTGCAAAGAGGCACCAATGGCAGGAATATAAAAGCAGATGTTGAAGGTCCCGACATCGAGGGAGCTGTTACCATATTGCCAAACCCTGAGGAAATATGTGTTGCTTGGGGTAAGGCCGCAAAGGGAAAGCTGAGGCATGGAGCCAGGCCCGCTGTCATCATCGCAGGCCACACTCGTAAGGGTTCCTGTGCAGGTATTGTCCGAAGAGCTGAAAAGCTGAAAAACAGCGTCAGTCATTGTTCCGGTATTGGATGTAATAATGATCTGCCCGCTGGCCGGAGCCACGAATTTATACCATACATCAGGGCTTCCCCGGCCCGGAGCAGTGGTACAGGTAGGGGTACCGCCGTTTGCAGCATCGTTTTGGTAGGTGGCGCCAACGGTGGTTCCCAATGTGTAAACGCCACAGACTCCCGAATTTACGGTCATTAATGGGGCAGCACATGGCGTGTTGCCCTGTGAAAAGCTTTTACCGCACAGCAAGGTAAACAGAAAAGCGAAAATGATAAGTTTACTTCTTTTCATATCTCGTTTATCTTTCTATGCCGGTTGGGGCTGGTGAAATTTTCCTGAAATAGCGGGGTGCGTAGCCTAATTCCGTAAGCTTGAGAATGAATCTTGATTCCGGTCCGTCAAATGCCGATTTGATAGTGATGGTACTATCGGAAGCTGAAAACGATTGGTCACCCGAATCGAACATTGCATCCAACGGAGCGCTGATATCCTTTGCCGCCGCGGCATTATTCACACCGTTGAGCTTCATTTTGTAGATAATGGAGCCCGTGTTCGACTGGGCACTGGCGTACCCGGATAAAAATAACATAATCGCAAACAACAAACGCTTTTTCATGTGCATTTTGATATGCGCCCGCCAAAGGGGCAAGTTTTAGCATTAATTTAAAGAGTGGTAAGGAGTAGTTACTTATCTTTGTATAGAGATACAAAAATAAGCAAAAAAGTTGCACTTATCCTAATAAAATCCTTATAACTTGCTGGTTTAAGGACATTTCTACGAAAACTCACAAAATATTGTTTCAAAAAAAATTGAATTCAAAGCATAAGATTTCGCTGTTCATTTTCCTGGCCGTGTTTTTATCTGCCTTTTCGCTATCCGACGATGCCTGGCACCTGAAAAAATTTGAGAACGGCATTTCGGTGTATACCCGCAATTCGCCCGGTTCCGATTTCAAGGAGCTGAAATCCGTGTGCAGCCTCAAAACTTCTTTAAGCAGCATTGTCGCCCTGCTGAATGATTGGGACACCTATCCGCAATGGGTGTATAAATGCGGGAAGTCGACCACGCTGAAAAAGATCAGCGAGGGCGAGCTGATCCATTACCAGACCGTGGTGGCGCCCTGGCCGGTTGACAGCCGTGATTTCGTGGTGAATGTGCGGCTTTCGCAGGACCCGGTTTCCAAAGTGGTGAAGATCGTATCCACCTGCAAGCCCGATTACATTCCTAAAGTTGACGGCTATGTGAGGATCACCGAATTCAGCGCTTCCTGGACCCTCGTGCCGCAAAAGGACGGCATGGTGGAGGTTACCTACCAGCTGCTCGTAAATCCCGGCGGGTATGTGCCCGCATGGCTGGTAAACCTCGCCGTAGTGGACGGGCCCTATGAAACCACGCTCAACTTCAAGCAATGGGTGATGAAGGATAAATATCAGAAAGCCCTGGTTCCCTTAATAAAAAATTGAAATCACCTTAACAAATAAAAATTTACCTTTGCAGTCATTGTGAGGAACAATGAATAGTAAATATGGCCATTGAAGATCAGAAAAAAACAAGCGTACCTGAGTCGGAGAAGTTTATAAATATTGAAAAGGCGATCGCTTCCAAAAATCCAAAGCTCCTTAAATTTTTACCAGGGTTTTTATTGCGGTACATCAAGCGGACGATCCACGAAGATGAGCTGAACGATGCCATCTACCGCAACCGCCACCGTCACGATGTTGATTTTGTGAATGCGGCCATGGAAGAGTTCGGTGCCAACATAAATGTGAAAGGCGAAGAAAATATTCCGGCAACCGGTGGTGTGATCATGGCGGCGAACCATCCGCTGGGCGGCCTCGACGGTGTTGCATTCATGAAAGTGGCCGGAATGTACAGGTCTGATATCCGCTTTTTTGTGAACGACCTGCTCATGGCTCTTCAGAACTTCGGTTCTATCTTCGTACCGGTAAACAAGCATGGCCGGAACTCCGCAGAGTACATGCAGAAATTTGAAGAAACGTATGCATCCGACTGCTGCCTGCTGATCTTTCCTGCAGGCCTGGTTTCAAGAAGGCAGGAAGGCGGGATCATCCAGGACCTCGTATGGCGCAAAAGCTTTATTACCAAGGCTATTCAGTATAAAAAGAATGTGGTGCCGGTTTTTATCGACGGTAATAATTCTAAGTTTTTTTATAACCTCGCCTACTGGAGGAAAAAGATCGGCATCAAGGCAAACCTTGAAATGTTCTACCTTGTGGATGAAATGTACAAACAAAAAGGAAAAACCATTACCTTTATTTTCGGAGAAGCGATCTCCTGGGAAACATTCACGAAAGATCAGCCCGCCGAGTACTGGTCGGAAAGGGTAAAACAGCATGTGTATGCTTTAAAATCGGGAGACAAGTCCAAAATGCTCCCTACCGTTAAAAGCACTCAGGGTGCTTCAAAATAATTATTGAGACGTATGCAAGCCATTATAGAACCGGTAGATAAGAAAGTATTAGCATCAGAGCTTAGCCCTGAGCGTTTTGTGCGTGATACCAATAACGGTCACAACGAGATCTACATCATTACACAGCACGATTCGCCGAATGTAATGAAGGAGATCGGGCGGCTGCGTGAGTTTACGTTCCGCGCTGCCGGCGGCGGCACAGGCCACGAGATCGATATCGACGAGTTCGACGTGGCGGATGCTCCATACAAGCAGCTCATTGTCTGGAATCCCGAAGAGAAGGAAATTGTAGGAGGTTACCGTTTTATTAAGCTGAAGGATGCGCCGCTCGAAAACGGCATCGTTCAGGTGGCTACCACCGAGCTGTTCCGGTTCTCCGATAAATTCATGCAGGAATACGTTCCTTATACCATAGAGCTTGGACGCTCATTCGTGCAGCCGAAATACCAGCCTTCCGTTGATAACCGCAAAGGTTTGTTCTCACTGGATAACCTCTGGGACGGGCTTGGCGCCATCGTGGTAGACAATCCCGACATTCAGCATTTCTTTGGCAAGGTGACCATGTATACCGATTTTAATGTGGAAGCCCGTGATATGATCCTAGCGTTCATGAACCACTTCTTTCCCGATCCGGAAAAACTGGTAAGGCCGCTTGAGCCCCTGCACCTGAAAACGGATGTATCCGGCTTCATCAGCTCCATTGAAGGACTCTCTTACAAGGAAGCGCACCGCATCCTCGGGCAGAATGTACGCGATCGCGGCGAGCACATTCCACCGCTGGTGAATGCGTACATGAACCTTTCCGCTACCATGAAAACATTCGGCACCTCCATCAATTCGCATTTTGGCGAAGTGGAAGAAACCGGTATCCTGGTAACCATCGCCGACATCTACGATACCAAAAAAGAGCGGCATCTCGCTACCTATAAGAAATAGCGGGGACCACAGCCCGTTTTTTTCCTGCCCGGTTATTTTACAAATAACCGGAAAATCTTACATCTGCCCGTTTTTCATTTAGTTCGGTTATTAACCCCCTCCGGAGCGCCGTTTCTTTGCCCCGTCAATAACCCCATAAACTATCAATCATGAAAAAATGTTTAATCATTGCCTTCAGCGCCCTAATCGCTAACAGTGAAGCACAGCAGATCACATTTCAAAAAGCGTATGCAAGCAAAGCTTCGCTTTCGGCATCACAGGTAATCATGGTTTCGCGTCCCGACTCCACCCTTGCCGCACCTTCCGATAACCTTACATACTCTATTCAGCAAACTACCGACGGCGGATACATCAAGCTGTCACCGGAAAGCGGCATTGCGGAAGACCTGAATATCAGGCTTTCGAAAACCGACAGCTATGGCAGGATCATCTGGGAAAAAGTATTCGGCGGCTCCTCCGACGATATCGGAAAATCGGTTCGCCAGACAGCTGACGGCGGTTACGTATTTACAGGCTGCACCAAAAGCTTCGGTGTTGGCGACTACGACGTGGTGCTCACAAAAACAGATGCGCTCGGCAATGAGCAGTGGACAAAGACCTTTGGCGGTGCAGGCGATGATAGCGGCGAGGAATTGTGCATCACAGCCGATGGCGGATATGTGATCACAGGCACCAGCAGAAGCTTCGGAGCAGGTGACATGGATATATATGTTATAAAGGCGGATACAAACGGGGAGCTTGCCTGGACAAAAACATACGGCGGCAGCAGCGACGACAGCGGCAGCTCGGTGATCGAGACCGCCGGCAACAAGCTGCTCGTGCTGGGCACCACAAACAGCTTCGGCTCTGGCCTGTCGGATCTTTACCTGCTGAAGATCGCTTCCGACGGCACTGAGCTCTGGACAAAAGTAATCGGCGGCACAGATGCTGAAACTGCTGCATCGCTGAGAGCGGCCAACGACGGCGGATTTATCATCACCGGTTCCACCGCGAGCTTCGGCGAAGGTGCGGAGGATTTTTACCTGGTTCATACGGATGCAAACGGAGATGTAACATGGGCGAGAACATACGGCGGCATCAAAACGGAGAATGCTTATAGTGTAAGCGCTACGGCGGACGGCGGCTATCTCGTTGCGGGCTCAACAGGCAGCTTTGGAGTGGATGGGCTGGATCTTTACCTCGTAAAGGCCGACAGCGCAGGAAATTTAAAGTGGAGCAAAACATACGGCGCCGATGGCGATGATATTGGAACTGCAGTGGTTGGCACAAACGACGGTGGATTTGCAGTGACCGGCGGCACCGAGAATTTTGTGATGGGTAAAATGGAAACCTGCTTTGTTAAAACCGATGCGAATGGCAATATATTATGCAACACTACAGGCACACTGTCGTCAACCGGGATCGCCTCCTTTACGGAAGCGGCAATAAGCAGCAGCACTTTAGCCGGCGGTTCCTCGATCGCGAACAGCTGTTCGCTGGTATGCCCCGACTCAGTGTTAGCAGAAACAATGCGCGTGATCTGCTCCTCCGAGGCGCTGGTTGTTAACAGCGCAGCCATTCAGCCGGGGCTCGACAGCCTTCTCGTTACCGAAATGGCAGAGGTTGATGATTCTGTGCTTGTTGCAAAGTCATTTGTTGCAGCGGCAGCGGCAGAGTCATTCAATGTGTATCCGAACCCCGGTAACGGATCCGATATTCATGTAGCTATCCGTTCGGGATTAGGCGAGGAGATGCTGGTTGTGGTGTATGATGTGATGGGAAGAGAGAGCTATTCAAAAGTGATGGTGATGGAAGCGGAGGGAGAAAATGTATTTGCGATCGATCCGCAGAGCAGGCTGACGCCAGGCGTTTACATGATCACTGCCACATCGCGGAAAAGCAATTTCAGCAAAACGCTGATCGTAAGATAAAGAAGAAATAGTTTAATGGGGTCTGATCGGATTTAGGGTTCTTATCAGATAGAGAGCGGCCGTTCCTTTGGGGGACGGCTTCTTTTTTATAAAAAAATGCTACCTTTATTTTTTCTAATAAAACACAGTCCAACAATGGAGATCCGCTCTGCACAATTCGTTATCAGCAATACCGACATTACCAAATGTCCGGCGCCAACCCTGCCCGAATATGCATTTATCGGGAGGTCCAATGTTGGGAAATCGTCCCTTATCAATATGCTGGTCAGCCGAAAGGACATGGCCAAAACATCCGGCAAGCCCGGCAAAACGCAGCTCATCAACCATTTTATTGTGAATGAGAACTGGTACCTGGTCGATCTTCCCGGTTACGGCTACGCGCAGGTATCGCGTGAAAAAAGGGAAAAGTGGGAGCAGTTCATCCGGGATTACATCCTCAACCGCCAGAACCTCATGTGCATGTTCGTGCTGGTGGATTCGCGCCTGAGCCCGCAGAAGGTGGACCTCGAGTTTATGGACTGGCTGGGAGAGAACAACATTCCTTTTGTGATGGTGTTCACTAAAATGGACAAGCTTTCCAAGGCTAAAACCGCGAACAACATTGCCAATTACAAAGAAGAGATGGGCCGCAGCTGGGATGAGCTTCCTCCCTGCTTTTATACCTCGGCAGAAAAGAAAGAAGGCAGGAAAGAGATCCTCGACTTTATTTCCGATACGAATAAGCTGTTTAAGTAACAAGCTTGCTGAACTGCCGTTGAGTTTATAAAAACAAAAAGGCCCCATGCGTTATGCACGGGGCCTTTGTTATTTATAGCAGCCTGTTATTTGCTTCTCAGCAACGTTACAAAGCCTGCGGTGCTGTTGTCCTTATCAGTAACTGAAACCGCTTTCAGGATGAAATAATAAGTTCCATCGCTCAGCTCAACACCAGAAGTGGTGCGGCCATCCCACTTAACGCCGGCATCTGTGGAGGTGAATACTTTTGTTCCCCAGCGGTTGAATACATCGAGCTGGAACTCTTTTATTCCGGAGCTGTTCACGAAGAAGAAATCATTCACGCCATCGCCGTCCGGTGTAAACACGTTCGGGATGTTGATGAACTCAAGCACATCCACATCGATCACCATGCAGGTAGTATCGGCGCAGCCGGTGCTGTTGCTTGCCGTTAAGCAAACTGTTTGCGGGCCGTTGGCTGTGTATCCGTGTGAAGGGTTCTGCAGGCCGGATGATCCGCCATCGCCAAAATCCCATGCCCATGAAGTTGCTCCGCCTGTGCTCAGGTCGGTAAAGTTGTAGTTAAAGCCGATAGAAGTGGTGTCGAAGTTGGCCACCGGCGGAAATGAAACGTTTACACTGCAGGAAACAGGATCGGAGAAGCAGCCTACCGAGTTGGTGTCAACCACGGTGATAGGCCCCGAAACTGCGCCCCAGTCAACACTGATGGTGTTGGTTCCTGCGCCGGAAGTAATTGTTGTTCCTGCCGGAGTTGACCATACATAGGTGGAGCCAGCCGGTGCGCCGGAAGCCGTAAATGTATTTCCGCTGGAAAATGCACAAACATCGTTGCAGGCAAATACAGGATCAGCAAGTTTTGCGCGGGATAAGATGTAAGGGTCGTTTGAAAAATCCGACCAGCTTGATTTTAAGTTGTCGTTATAGGTTGCGCTTGTAGTTGCCGTAACAGTTCCCATGTTGTTCCACAGGGCTGCGGTTGGCGTGTTCCATTGTGCAAGCCCGTCCCATGGACCGTCAGCCGCCTGGTCGTAAAACACATCGATGCTGGCGTTATCGGCTCCTGCCGTACGGTTGATCTGGTGATAGAATTTGCTGGTCACCTTACACATGGACGTATCGATCTGCAGCACGTTGAAGCCATCCAGCGTAGCGGTGTTGTTTCCGAGGCGTGCGGTAAATGTGTTCGGTGCAGATGAGCCCGGAGTAAGCTGTACTGCGCGGAAACGCTGTGTTCCGTTGCTCGAGCCGGTAGGGAATACGTAGGCTGAGGTGGAGTTGGTTGCCCTTGATAAGGATCCGCCTACATCGCTGCTTACATATCCTTCGCCGCCGAACGTTGTAACGCCGGTAACTGCAGCAACTGCAGGGTTAAGCACAAACATGGTGTTTGTTTTTGTTTCAAGCTCGCGGTCGGTAAGGTCGAGCACCCCGTTAGTGCCGATATAGGCATTCACAAGCTGCAATGTTTTTTTGCGGTTGGCGGCAACGCCGGTACCGGTGAGGGTAAGGTTGTTGAAGGTTGTAACGGTTCCGTTGGTGCTGGTCACGAACTGCTGAAGGTTTCCGTTCAGGATCACGGTGCTGCTGCCTGCGGAAAAGGTGGCGTCGTTGGTCCAGTCCTGCTCCACTTTATAGGTTCCGTTGCCCTGCAGCGTGGATCCGTTGGTCAGCAATACGCTTCCCGGGGTTCCGCTGTTGGCGATGGTCATGGTACCGTTGTTCTCGAATACAGGTGTTGTTCCCGCTGCGCCGTCGTTCTGGAAGCCGCCGTTCACCTGCACAATAGCGGCAGGAGCGGTGTAAACCAGCGCGCCGTTGTTGAACAGGATATTCTGGGAGATGGCAGGAAAGCCCGTTAAGCCTGCAACAGCAAGCAATCCGATGGTTTTTCCCAAGCTGTGTTTTGGAGTAGTCGTTTTATTCATGTCCGGAGATTTAATTCAGGCTGTAAAACTTTGGCCCGTACCAATAACAAATTAAGTGAAAAAAGGAGTCAAAACCAAATTTCAAGGCAGTTTATTCAAATTCCCCTTAATTTCCCCGTTTCTCGATCAGGTTCAGCTTCTCCGCAAAGTGCTGGGCGTATGCGCGCATTTCTTTGGCCGAATCGCCTTCTCCTGTTGCCCTCTCGAAGGTATCCGCCATCGAAAGCAGGCACTGGTGGTAGAACTGCTTCATCTCGTCCACCATCATGTCCTTCGTCCAGAGGTCGATCCGCAGCGTATTGTTCTCATTGGCATCCCACAGGGCGATCATCACGGCCTTGCTTGCGCTTTTTTCCATGCCGTCCTCGGCGCTCCAGTCGATCTTCTCCGGTAAATTGTTCTCGTCAAGCGTAACTGTAAATTTGATCTCTGATTGTTTCATAGTGTAGATTGTGGATTGTAAAATTGTGAAATTGTAAAGTTAGTATGGTTATTTCGACGGCTTATACTTTGCCTTCTGAAGGATCTTCTGGGCGTCCCTTTCCGCCATCAGCTCGGGGATCGTTACCTTGGGGTTTGCCTTCATATACTGCCGCACGATCTGCCAGCCCATCCAGTAACCGATCCGCGGTGCCGATTCCTTGCTCAGCGCGCTTGTGAACGGCCCTTCCGCGGTAAATTTCATGATCTCCGCCTGGTCGGTGGTGTACAACAATTTTTGCGCGGCGAAGTAGCTCCAGATGTTGAATTCATTCTGCCTGCAGTAGTCCATCTGCTCACCCGAATAGCGGATCTTGATCGTGTCGTGCACATCCGGGAGCATCGCATCGGTAAGGTACAGGATCTTTCCCATGTAAGTGATCTCGCTCAGGAAATCGCTTTTGTCCATGTTGTACGGAAAGGCCGAGATCAGCAGCTCGCGTGTGGCATCCGGCACAATGTTCTCTTTGTTCATGAACATGGTTTTGTAGCGGGGCAGCGCCAGCATCTGGTAGAACTTATTATCGCTGCCGAGATACATCTCCAGCCCTATGCCTAGGGTACTGTCAACCGGGATGATCCATTGGTTATAACCCGAGATCATGGTCACAATGGCCGGGATCTTTTTATCTGGAAAATAATAGAGAAGGTGCCTGAATACGCCTGTAAGCTCTTCCTTCAATGCATCCGTTGTGGGATACACCTTCTTCACCGTTTCAAACGTTTCGCGCATGTCTCTGTCGTAAATGAACTGCTTCAGCCGGAAGGCATAAGCCGAGTCGCGCACATCGCCGTTGTTGATGATTCTGCTGAAGAACACGGGATAAAAACTTCCGTACTTTGCCTGGAGCTTTAAAGTGGTGTTCTGAATATCGGAAGTATCCATCGTGAAAAGATCCTGATCGAGGCGCTTGATGGTGAAGCCGGGAACGCTTACATCGCTTACATCCACATGAAGCGCATCGCCGCCGCAGGAGCTTAGAAAGACAAGCAGAAGGAGCAGTGCCGCGCAGAAATTAAAATTTTTCATATAAAAAAATTATACCTAATATTGTAGAGGATAAATTATGATGGCTTACCACATTAAAAATTAAAACCCAAAAATATGAAAAATATGAAGAAGGTACTTACATTATCAGCATTAGTGCTTGCAACTTCCCTGGCTTTCGGGCAGGATGATGCGGCATCTAAAAATGTGCGTTTTGGCTTAATGGTATCACCCTCAGTGAACTGGCTGAAATCAGGAGAGAAGATCATTGAGAAGAACGGTGTGGCAATGAGATTCGGCGGAGGGCTCGGACTGGAGTTCCGGCTCACCAATGTGGCCGTGTTTGCTACCGGGCTGATGATCAATACCAGCGGCGGAAAAGTAAAATACAGGAACGACCTGTCCGGAAACCCTTCTTCAAGCTATATCGCGTATTTCTACGACAAGGAAAATGATGAGATCGCAGAGTTTCAGCCGGCATACGATGCGTATACTGAAACAAGCACGGGTCCTACGCGTTACGATGCCTGCCTGATCAACGAGCGGAAATATACCATTACGTATGTTACCCTGCCTTTAACACTTAAATTAAGGACGAAGGAGATCGGCGCGCTTACTTATTTCGGAATGTTCGGGGTTAATTCTTCGTTCAGGGTGGCTGCAAAGGCAACCGATGAAGTGCAAAGGCTTTCTACCAACACAGGCACATGGCAGGCTCCTGAAACCATCTCCAAATCAGATGTTAAGGGTGATGTGAGCCTGTTCAGCGGAGCGCTGAATATGGGATTGGGAGTGGAGTGGAACCTTTCGGGATCTACCTCGCTTGTGATCGGCGCAAATTACCTGCTCGGATTTACAAACGTTGTAAAGAACAATTCCGATTATCTCCAGAAATTCACAGAAGGCGGCCCGGGTTACGGCGCTCCTTTGAAGCAAAGCCTGAAATCGAACAGCATCGGCTTAACGGTGGGTGTGTTGTTCTAACAGCGGATAGTTAGTAAATTTAATCCCGGCTTCACAATGGTGAGGCCGGGATTTTTATTTTTGAGTAATGAAAAAGAAAGAAGTGATCGATCATATCGTAGCCTGGCTGAAGGATTACAGTGATAAAAGCAATACAAACGGGTTTGTTGTCGGGATCTCCGGCGGCATCGATTCTGCGCTGACCTCTACCCTCTGCGCGAAGACCGGCAAGCAGGTGATCTGCCTCAACATGCCGATCCGCCAGCACAAGGCCGAATACGACCGCGGGCTTGAGCACATCGCCTGGCTGAAAGAACAATACAACAATGTAAGCTCGTACGAGGTGGAGCTTACAAAAACCTTCCAGGCAATGGAGGAGATCTTCCCTGAGGGGATCCAGGACAGGCTTACGATGGCGAATACGCGCGCCCGTTTGCGCATGACCACGCTGTATGCATTCGCCTGTCACCATAAAATGCTGGTGGCCGGTACAGGAAATAAGGTAGAAGATTTCGGCATCGGCTTTTTTACAAAGTACGGCGATGGGGGAGTGGACCTTAGCCCGATCGCGGGGCTGATGAAATCCGAAGTGTTCATGCTGGCGCAGGAGCTCGGAGTGGTGGATTCGATCCGCGCTGCAAAGCCTACCGATGGATTGTTTGCGGATGGCAGAAGCGACGAGGACCAGATCGGCGCCACCTACGATGAGCTCGAGTGGGCAATGCTGTTCCTTGAGAACAGGCAGGATGCCGGCCAGCTGAGCGAGCGGCAGAAAACAGTGCTCGAAATTTACACACGCATGCACAAGGCAAACCAGCATAAGATGAACCCTATCCCGGTTTGCGAGATCCCACAAGAATTAAAATGATCATGATCGAACAACTCTACTCACATTTCAAAGATCATCCGCTTGTTTGTACCGATACGCGCGGCATTGTTCCCGGCTCTATATTCTTTGCGCTGAAAGGCGGCAATTTTAACGGCAACCGGTTTGCCGAACAGGCGCTTGAAAGCGGATGTGCCCTGGCTGTGATCGATGAGGAAGCCTATAAAAAAGATGAGCGTTATTTCCTCGTGGAGGATGTGCTTACTGCATTACAGCAGCTGGCGAATTATCACCGCAGGCAGCTCAATATTCCTGTGATCGGCATTACAGGCTCCAACGGAAAGACCACCTCAAAGGAGCTGGTGAATGCCGTGCTCAGCCGTAAATACAAGGTGCTGGCAACGAAGGGAAATCTGAATAACCACATCGGTGTTCCTTTAACGCTGCTCTCGATCGATGCAAGCCACGAGATGGCTATTATTGAAATGGGCGCCAATCACCAGGGAGAGATCGAGCTGCTGAGCACCATCGCGGAGCCCGATTTCGGGATCATCACCAACATCGGCAAAGCGCATCTCGAAGGCTTCGGCGGAATTGAAGGCGTGAAAAAAGGCAAGAGCGAATTGTACAAATTCATTCAGCAAAAGAAAGGAAAAGTGTTTGTGCACGGCGATGATGAGGTGCTGATAGAGCTGTCGGCAGCCAACGACAAAATTACCTACGGCACAAAAAAATTATATGATATAGTGGGAAGCATGGCGCCTGCCGCTCAGAGCGAGTTCGTTTCCTTCCAGTGGGCGACGCGCTACAACGCGGCAAGCCTCAAAAGCAGCGAAATGGTGAACACGCAGCTGGTCGGCGTTTATAATTATTACAACCTGCTTTGCGCTGCCTGCGTGGGAAATTACTTCAAGGTGGAGGATGCGGAGATCAACAAAGCTCTCAGCGAATATGCGCCTTCCAACAACCGCTCTCAGCTGCACAAAACAGATCGCAATACGCTGATCCTCGATTACTACAATGCCAATCCTTCCAGCATGAGCCTTGCGCTCGAGAACTTCGCCGCGCTCGGGCATTCCAATAAAATGGTGATCCTCGGCGATATGCTGGAGCTCGGCGAGGAAAGCGCAAAGGAGCATGATGCCATCGTTGAATTATTGCAGCAGAAGAACCTTGTGA